>Ga0207691_10001569_pt1 | contig 22690 bp, 26 predicted proteins | sample KBSM13metaG_FD_184327 | JGI IMG/M metagenome (GOLD analysis project Ga0207691, IMG submission 184327) | Miscanthus rhizosphere microbial communities from Kellogg Biological Station, Michigan, USA - KBS M1-3 metaG (SPAdes) (version 2) | ecosystem: Host-associated > Plants > Roots > Rhizosphere >... | reverse complement strand
CGGCCTGATGCGCATCTTCAAGGTCGAGGGCACCAAGCTCACACAGGTGACGTCGACCAAGATCGGCACCTGGGCGCAAGGCTCGGTGTGGAGCACGGACGGCAAGACCATCGTGGTTCAGGCGACGCACGAGAAGGAGCTGCAGGTATTCTCGTTCGACGGCAAGGAGGCGAAGCTGACCGGCGCGATCAAGACCAACGGCGGCGGCGTCGGCATGCGCACCTCGATGCAGTGACGGCAGGTGGCGAATATCGGATAAGGTTTCGGAGGGCGCCGCCCATAAGCGCGTTTACGCGCGTCTGCGACGCGCTATAAGCGCGTTTACGCGCGTCTGCGACGCGCTATGGGGCCCGCGCCCGATTTGTTGAGGGGGAGCAAGACTCGTGTTCCGCATGTGGCGCGCCACCATGAATTCGTGGCGCGGGCTGGTCGCCGCCGCGCAATCCGAGGCCGCGTTCCGCGAGGAACTGATCGCGCTCGCGCTCGCGGTGCCGCTCGCTTTCGTGGTGGCAGCCGAGTCCTGGAAGCGGTTCATGCTGGTCGGCGTCGTGCTGCTGCTGATGGCGGTCGAGCTGCTCAACACGGCGATCGAGAAGCTGTCCGACCACGTCACCCCGGCGCAGCATCCCGATATCGGCCGCGTCAAGGACATGGGCTCCGCTGCGGTCGGCGTCGCGACGGCGATCGCGGGCTTCACCTGGCTGCTGGCGGTTGCCGAGCGGATCGGGCTGATCTGATGGCATTGCCGCGGCGGCGCGGCATCGCTAAATCTTTTGCATGAACGCCCGTCCCGCCGACCGCCTGGCCATCGCGCTCGCGCAGCTCAATCCGACCGTCGGCGATGTCGCCGGCAACACCGAGAAGGTGCGCGTCGCGCGCAAGACTGCGGCCGGGCAGGGCGCCGAGCTCGTGATCTTTCCCGAGCTGTTCATCGCGGGCTATCCGCCGGAAGACCTCGTGCTCAAGCCGGCGTTCCAGTCCGCCTGCCGCTCGGCGGTCGAGGCGCTCGCACGCGAGACTGCCGATGGCGGGCCTGCCGTGCTCGTGGGGGCGCCCTGGGTCGACGACGGCAAGCTTTACAACGCCTACCTGCTGCTCGACGGCGGCAAGATCGTCGCCGCGCGCTACAAAGTGGATCTGCCGAACTATGGCGTGTTCGACGAGAAACGCGTGTTCGCGCCCGGGCCGCTGCCCGGTCCGGTCGTGCTGCGCGGCGTGCGCATCGGCATTCCGGTGTGCGAGGACATCTGGCAGCCGGACGTGGTCGAATGCATCGCCGAGACCGGCGGCGAGATTTTACTGGTGCCGAACGGTTCGCCCTATTGGCGCGACAAGACCCAGGTACGCCTCAACATCGCGGTCGCGCGCGTGGTCGAGAGCGGCTTGCCGCTGGTTTATCTCAACATGGTCGGCGGGCAGGACGAACTGGTGTTCGACGGCGGCTCGTTCGGCCTGAATGCCGATCGCTCGATCGCGTTCCAGCTTCCGGCGTTCCGCGAGGCTGTCGTCACCACGCAATGGGTGCGCGAGAACGGCGCGTGGAAATGCCTGGGCGGAGAGAATGCGCTGATCGAGGAGGACGATGAGGCGGACTACGCCGCCTGCGTGCTGGGCCTGCGCGATTACGTCGACAAGAACGGCTTCAAGGGCGTGGTGTTCGGCCTCTCGGGCGGCATCGACAGCGCGCTGTGCGCCGCGATCGCGGTCGATGCGCTGGGCGCGAGCCGCGTGCGCGCCGTGATGCTGCCCTATCGCTACACCTCGCAGGATTCGCTCGAGGACGCGTCCGCGGTCGCGACGGCGCTCGGCATTCAATATGACGTGGTTCCCATCGCCGATCCGGTCGAAGGCTTCGAGGCGGCGTTGAAGCCTTTGTTCGCCGGCACCAACCGCGACATCACCGAGGAGAACCTGCAGTCGCGCGCGCGCGGCACGATCCTGATGGCGATCTCGAACAAGTTCGGCCTGATGGTGGTGACCACCGGCAACAAGTCGGAAATGTCCGCCGGCTACGCGACGCTCTACGGCGACATGAACGGCGGCTTCAATCCGATCAAGGATCTCTACAAGACGCAGGTGTTTAGACTCTGCCGCCTGCGCAATGTGTGGAAGCCCTCCGGCGCGCTCGGTCCCGGCGGCGCCGTGATGCCGGAGCGCGTCATCACCAAGCCGCCGACCGCGGAATTGCGCGAGAACCAGAAGGACCAGGACACGCTGCCGCCTTACGACGTGCTCGATGCCATCCTCGAGCGGCTCGTGGAGCGCGAAGAGCCGGTCGCCGACATCGTGGCGGCAGGCTTCGATCGTGATCTGGTGCTGCGCGTCGACCGCATGCTGAATCTCGCCGAATACAAGCGCCGCCAGGCCGCCCCGGGCGTGAAAGTCACGCTGCGCAATTTCGGCCGCGACCGCCGCTATCCGATCGTGAACAAGTTTCGCGATCCCGGCACGCCGCTGGCGAAACCGGATGAGACGGTCAGCGCCTATGATCGCGCGAAGAGCGAGGCGTTCGATTTTTGATGTCGCATCGGCGCTTGCGGCCATCCTTCGAGACGGCTGCTGCGCAGCCTCCTCCGGATGAGGGACGGCGGTTATCGCGGCGGGATGAACGTCGGGCCGACCGAGCGGATCGAGCGCTTGGTCGCATCGGTTTCGGCGGCGGCAGCCGGCGGCGCTTCCGCCGGTGCGGCCTGCGCGGCCGGAGCGGTTGCCTGCGGCGGCGTCGCAGCGGCCGGTGCGCGGCCTTTGGCCTGGCCCTTTTGCGCCGGCGGCACCGACAATTGCTTGGCGCGATCCTCCGTCACCACGACGTCGCCCGGTTCGACCGCCTCGTCCTTGCCCATCGCGTCGGCCCAGCTCTGGCCCGGCTTCTTGCAGCTGCACGCAGCGTCGAACTGCTGGCGATACTTGAACGCATTCGGCAGCTGCGAGTAGGGCGCGCCGTTGATCGAGGTCGCCTGCGCCACATCCCCGCCTTCGGTCGGGTAGGAGAACAGCATCACCTCGCTCGCCGGGCACATGCGCTGGCAGGTCTTCTCGTCCTCGCGGAAGCGCGACGCGTTGGTCGCGTAGGAGATCGGGAAATAGAACCCGTCGCAGGTGCGCACGCAGATGGTGCGGACGGTTCCGCCCTGTACCACCGGATTGGCGAGATCGCCGGACGGCTCGTTTGAATCGCGGCCGAACAGCTGATCGAAGAAGCCGCCGGGCGCGCGCGCCGCGGTGCGGTACTGCGGGCCGCAATTGTTCTGCGCCAGCGCCAGCATCACCGAGTGGCGTTGCTCGCCGCGGTCGGAGTCGCCGCCGCGCAGGCGCTGCAGGTCGACGTTGATGCGATCGAGATTGCCGCGCATGCGCGCGACCTGCCGGGTGAGGTCGACGCATTGTTGCGACGACGCGTTTCCGCCGCCGAACAGGAAGAAGCCGGTGCTCTCGCAGCCCTGGCGGCGGCTCTGCTCGACCATGCGGTCGAGTTCGCCCTGCTGGCGGCTCGACGCCTCTTCATAACGGCGCAGTTGCTCGGCGCGCGCCGGATCGCCGCTCGCGCCGCGGTCGATCGCGGCGAGCTGGCCTTCGAGGCGCTGGCAGACTTGAGCCGCATAATTCTGTCCGGCGGCCGGCGGCGCGCCGGGGCCGGGCGGCCATTGCTGCACCTGCGGCTGCGCCTGCGCCTGCTGCGCGCAAATCGCGAGCGTCGCGACAGCAACAACAAGCGCGCCGCAACGGTTCAAGAAGCGCGAAGGCATCGTGGCATCCTGCTGCGGCCCTGTTCGATGAGGCCCGCGAAAGGTGTCGAAAATGTGAATCGAACGCGACAGGTCGGGCGCTTTTACACGCTGCGCCAGCGGCGCGCTACCGTCCCGGAAATCACGATATTTCACGGCGTTGACTGTGGCTTCAGCGCATCTCGGCGCGCAGGTTCCACATGATTCCCGCGACGATGATTCCGCCGCCGACGAAGACGAGCAGATCGAGCCGTTCGGCGTAAAACATCCAGCCGACGAACGCGATCAGCGGGATGCGCAGGAAATCGAGCGGGATCACCACCATCGCGTCGGCGACGCGCAGCGCGTTGGTCAGGCAGTAGTGCGCGGCGGTGCCGCCGACCGCGATGCCGATCGCCCAGATCCAGTCGTGCGCGCCAAGCCGCAGCGGGAAGGCGAGATCGATCCCGACCAGCGCCATCACGGCCTGCATCAGGTTCATCCAGAACAGGATCGCGATCGTGCTCTGCACCGGGATCAGTTTCTTGGTGCCGATGTTGGACACCGCGTAGCCGAGCGAGGCGGCCAGCACGCCGAGCGCGGCCGGCTGGAACGCCTCGATGCCGGGCCGCAGGATGATCAGTACGCCGAGAAAGCCCATCGCGATCGAGCCCGCGCGGCTGACCGTGAAGCGCTCGCCGAGGAAGAGAACCGCGAGCAGGCCGGCCCACACCGGCATCAAAAACTCGATCGCGAACACGGTCGCGAGCGGCATCACGATGACGGCGTTGGTCCAGCACAGATTGGCGATGAAGTGCGAACCGTTGCGCAGGAGATGCATGCCCGGCCTGCGCAGCGCGATATAGCCGAACAGCGAAGGCTGCGCCGCCATCACGATCAGCAGGATCGCGAGCCCGCCGACGCTGCGCACCATCAGCAGCTCGAACAGGTTGAGGACGCCGCCGAGCTGGCGCACCGAGATCGCCATCAGCGAGAACGACAGCAGCGTGCCGACCATCCAGGCGACGGCCGCGGGCACGTTGGAGGTTCGCACGGGCTGCAACGGCTCCGGCGTGCCCAGAGCTTCCGACTCGACGGGAGTGACCACGGTATTCCTTGTTATTCGGCGTCGGGCTGGTTTTCCGGCCGCGCCCTGTCGAAGGCGGGGAGCTTCTGGCAGGCCGCTTCCGCGGCGGCGAGCTTGGGATACTTCGCCATGTCGACCTTGAAGCGGCGCGCGTTGAACACCTGCGGCACCAGGCAGATGTCGGCGAGCGTGACATGCGCGCCGAACGCGTAAGCGCCGGGACGGATCAGCGCTTCGAGCGCGTCGAAGCCCTGCACGACCCAGTTGCGATACCAGTCGTCGGTCGCAGCCTGATCGTGTTTGAGCGGACCCTTCAGGTAGTTCAGCGCCACCAGATTGTTCAGCGGATGGATGTCGCAGGCGATGATCTGCGCGAAGGCGCGCACCTGCGCGCGCTCGATCGCGTCGGCAGGAAGGAGCGGGGGTTCGGGATGGATCTCGTCGAGATACTCGATGATCGCGAGCGACTGCAGCAGCACCTCGCCGGTCGAGAGCGCCAGCGCCGGCACGCGCTTCTGCGGATTGATGGCGCGGAATTCCTCGCTCCACTGCCAGCCGCCGTTGCGCGTGAGGTGCACCGACTGGTGATCGTAGGGCAGCTTCTTCAGGTTGAGCGCGATCCGCACCCGGTAGGCCGCCGACGAGCGGAAATATCCATAGAGCTTCACGGCGTTTCCCCGGGTCAGCCGCCTGGCGCGGCTAGATCAGCTTCTTCGCGCGTTCGGTGAGCACCGTCAGGGCCCGGTCGAACGCGGCGCGGTCGGCGGGTGCCACCGCCTCGATCAGGCGGCGGGCGAACGCCTCGGCGACCGGCGCGAGGTCTTCGTAGATGGCCCGGCCCGCCGGCGTCAATGACAGGAACGCCTCGCGCATATCAGCCCTGTTGGCGCGGCGCGCGAGCAGCTTGCGCCTTTCGAGGAGCGCGACCGCGCGCGACACTTTCGTCTTGTGCATGTGCGCGTGCGCGCCGATCGCCTTGCCGGTCATCGTGCCGTATTCGCCGAGTATCGCGAGCACGCGCCACTCCGGGATGCCGATGCCGTGGCGCTCCTGATAGATGCGCGAGAAAGCCTGCGCGGCGAGCGACGCCGCCACGTTGAGTCGGTAAGGCAGGAATGTTTCGAGCTTCAGCAGCGCGTCGGCGATGCGTTTCGGCCTACCCTCGGCGATCGAGCCGTTCTTGTCCATGCGGCTGCCCCGCCGTGACAGTGGCCGAACTTCAGGGGCAACGGAAGAGCGTTTCTTGACAAGCGTAGCCCGGTTCCCTTGGTTGGGACGCAGGGAGAGACGCATGAGCCGTGCAAAGCGCACTGAGTTCTCGCCGGAGCAGGCGAGGGCGGCCGCGCGCGATTTCGACCTCAAGCGCCTGCCGGCGGATTTCATCGACGATCCGTTTCCCCATTATCACGCGCTGCGCGAACACGATCCGGTGCACCGGATGCCGGACGGCGCCTTTTTCCTCGCGCGCTGGCGCGACTGCGACGCGGTCTACCGCGACGCGCACGTATTCTCCTCCGACAAGAAGATCGAGTTTCGCCCGAAATACGGCGACGCGCCGCTGTTCGAGCACCACACGACCAGCCTCGTGTTCAACGACCCGCCGCTGCACACCCATGTGCGCCGCGCGATCCAGACGGCGCTATCCAATCGCGTGATCGCCGAGATGGAGGCCGGGCTCGTCACGCTGGTCGACCGGTTGCTCGACGCGATGGCACAAAAGGGCCGCGCCGACCTGATCGAGGATTTCGCCGCCGCCATTCCGGTCGAGATCATCGGCAATCTGCTCGGCGTGCCGCATGCGGATCGCGGTCCGCTGCGCGGCTGGTCGCTTGCGATCCTTGGTGCGCTCGAGCCGGTGCTGACGCCTGAGCAGATGGCGCTCGGCAACACATCGGTGCGCGATTTCGCCGCCTACCTGAAAGGGCTGGTGGACGACCGGCGCCAGAACCCGCGCGATCCCGAGAAGGATTTGCTGACGCGCCTGATCCGCCACGAGCACGAGGGACGCAAGCTCTCCGAGCCTGAGCTGTTGCAGAACTGCATCTTCATTCTCAACGCCGGACACGAGACCACGACCAATCTGATCGGCAATACGCTCGACATCCTCATCCGCTTCCCGGCGGAGCGGCGGCGGCTGATCGAGAACCCGTCGCTGATGAAGAGCGCGGTCGAGGAAGCGCTGCGGTATGAAAGCTCGAACCAGCTCGGTAACCGGATCGTCACCGAGGAAACGATGCTCGGCGGCGTGCCGATGCCGAAGGGTACGCTGGTCACCATCGGCATCGGCGCGGCCAACCGCGACGGCGAACAATTCCCCGATCCGGATCGTTTCGACTCCGCGCGCAATCCGAGGCGCCATCTCGCCTTCGGCTCGGGCATCCATATGTGCGCCGGCATGAGCCTGGCGCGGCTCGAAGGCCGCATCGCGATCGAGCGGTTTCTGGCGCGCTTTCCCGGCTACGCGCCGGACGGCGCGGCGACGCGCAGCCGCCGCGCGCGCTTCCGCGGCTTTCTCGCGCTGCCGGTGCGGCTCAAGCCTTGACGCGTTGCAGCCTGCCGGTCGAGGCCGCATAGTGAGCCCGGCGCCTGCGCGCAAAGAGGAACGCAATGCTGCTGGACCAGGATCATCTTCGTGTCGCGCTGCGCAATATCGTGACCGAATGCCGCTGCGGGCTGCATCCGTGGGAGCAGTATCCGGAACGGCCGACGCGGCTGGTGATCAACGTCGATCTGTACCTCGCCGTCGAAGCGGGACCTTTGCCGGAGAAGGACATCACCAACTATGACCACATTCGCGGGTTCATCCTGACGTTCCCGTCGCGGCCGCACACATTGCTGCTCGAGTCGCTCGCGAACGAGCTGACGGCCGAGTGTTTCAAGCAGAAGAACGTGCAGGCGTGCCGCGTCTCGCTGATGAAGCCCGACATCTTCAATGAGGTGGAAGGCGCCGGAATCGAGGTGTTTCGCACCCGCGACTCGTGGGAAGCAAAAAAATGACGAGGCGCGTGGCCCTGGTCACCGGCGCCGGACGGCGTGTCGGCGCCGACGTCGCGAGGCATCTGGCCAGAATGGGCTTCCAGGTGATTGTCCACGTTCGCAGCTCCGTTGAAGCGGGCGAGAAGGTCGTCCGGGAGATCCTCGAAGCGGGAGGGCATGCCCGCGTCGTCGAATGCGAACTGACCGATAATTCGGAAGTGATGCGGATTTTCGACAGCGCTTCGGCGGATGGTGGCGTTGTTTCCGTGATCGTGAACAACGCGTCGTATTTTCAATATGATCGGCCGGAAGCGCCGGATGTGAATATCTTGAAGAGAAGCATCGACGTTCACATTACGGCGCCGGTTCTTGTTTTCGAGTGCGCCATCGAGAAAATGAACGCGGAAGCCGGAATGACGATCGTCAACATTCTGGACCAGAAGGTTGAAAACATAAATCCGGACTATTACAGCTACACGATCGGCAAGTTCGCTTTGTATGGCATAACCCAGATGTGGCAGGCGATGCCCACGCCGAACCTGCGCGTGTTCGGGATACTGCCGGGGCTCATGCTCAAGAGCGGAAAGCAGACCGAGGACAATTTCCAGATCGCGAAAGACGATAATCTGCTGAAGCGCGCGCCGACGACCTCCGACTTGTGCGAGATGATCGAATATCTGGTGAACGCACGCGGCGTGCCGGGTCAGAACATCGCTCTTGACTCCGGCGCGCGCCTGATGCGGCGTCTTCGCGATGTTGCGTTCGTACACGACCGCGCGGGCGAGCTCGAGCGGTCCCGCAGATAACAGCCGGGACGTTACCGATGTCGTTGAACTACATGTCGGGCTTCGGCAACACGTTCGAGACCGAGGCGCTGCCGGGCGCACTTCCCGTCGGCCGCAACTCGCCGCAGAAGGTGAATTACGGGCTGTATGCCGAGCAGTTGTCGGGCTCGCCGTTCACCGCGCCGCAGGCCTCGAACCAGCGCTCGTGGCTTTATCGCATCCGTCCGACCGTGCGCCACGCCGGCCGGTTCGAGCGCGTCGATGGTGGGCTGATCCGCACCGCGCCGCAGCGCGAGGGCGAACTGCCGATCGCGCAGTTGCGCTGGGGCCCGACGCCGATCCCGGACGAGAAGCTCACCTTCGTCACCGGCTTGCGCACCATGACCACCGCGGGCGACTGCGAGACCATGGCCGGCATGGGCGCGCATGTGGTGCTCATCACGCAATCGATGACGCGCGAGCACCTGTTCAACGCCGACGGCGAGTTTCTCGTCGTGGCGCAACAGGGGAGCTTGCGCTTCCGCACTGAATTCGGTGTGATCGAGATCGCGCCGGGCGAAGTATGCGTCATTCCGCGCGGCGTGATCTTCCGGGTCGAGCTGATCGACAGTCCGGCGCGCGCCTATGTGTGCGAGAACTACGGTGGCGGCTTCACGCTGCCGGACCGCGGACCGATCGGCGCGAATTGTCTGGCGAACGCGCGCGACTTCCTCACCCCGACCGCGTCCTACGAGGACATCGAGGCGCCGCACACGCTGTTCGTCAAATGGGGCGGCGATCTGTTCCGCACGCAGGTCGAGCATTCGCCGATCGACGTCGTGGCCTGGCACGGCAATTACTATCCCTACAAATACGACCTGCGCCGCTTCTCGCCGGTGGGCGCGATCGCGTTCGATCATCCCGATCCGTCGATCTTCACCGTGATGACCTCGCCGTCGGAAACGCCGGGCACGGCGAACATCGACTTCGTGATCTTCCCGGAGCGCTGGGCGGTCGCCGAGAACACGTTCCGGCCGCCCTGGTATCACCGCAACATCATGTCGGAGTTCATGGGACTGGTGTACGGCGTCTACGACGCCAAGCCCGAGGGCTTCGTGCCGGGCGGCATGAGCCTGCACAACCAGATGCTGCCGCACGGGCCGGACGCCGACGCGTTCAACCACGCCAGCACTGTCGAGCTCAAGCCGGTGAAATTGACCAACACGCTCGCCTTCATGTTCGAGACGCGCTTCCGCCAGCGCCTCACCAAATATGCCGCCGACCTCGGTACGCGGCAGGACGACTACATCGACTGCTGGTCGGGGCTGCCCAAGAACTTCAACCCGAACCGGCGCGAGCCGACATGAAGCTCGCCTCGCTGAAACACGGCCGCGACGGGCGGCTCGTCGTCGTCTCGCGCGACCTCACGCGCTGCGCCGACGCCTCGAATGTCGTGCCGACCCTGCGGGCGGCGCTCGACGACTGGGGTGCGGCCGAGCCGCGCCTGACCGAAATCGCCGATTCGCTCGAAGCCGGCCGCATGGCGCACGCGCCGTTCGACCAGGCGAAGTGCGCCTCGCCGCTGCCGCGCTCGCACGGCTGGGCCGACGGATCGGCCTATGTGAACCACGTTGCGCTGGTGCGCCGCGCGCGCGGTGCGGAACTGCCGGCGTCGTTCTGGACCGATCCGCTGATGTACCGCGGCGGCTCGGACCAGTTTATCGGGCCGCGCGATCCGATCACGGTTGCCGACACCGCATGGGGCGTCGATCTCGAGGCCGAGGTCGGCGTGATCTGCGGCGACGTGCCGATGGGCGCGAGCGTCGCGGCGGCCGCCGCTGCGATCCGGCTGATCGTGATCCTCAACGATGTCAGCTACCGCAATCTCATTCCGGGCGAGCTCGCGAAGGGCTTCGGCTTTCTTCAGGGCAAAGGCCAGACCGCGTTTTCGCCCGTCGCGGTCACGCCGGATGAACTCGGCCACGCATGGGACGGCGCGAAGCTCGCGCTGCCGCTGCTCTCCTGGCTCAACGGCGCGCCGTTCGGCCGCCCCGATGCCGGTGCCGACATGACGTTCGATTTTCCGACGCTGGTCGCGCACGCGGCGAAAACGCGGCCGCTCGGCGCCGGCGTGATCGTCGGCTCCGGCACGGTGTCGAACCGCGACGCCGACGGCGGGCCGGGCAAGCCGATGGCCGAAGGCGGCGTCGGCTATTCATGCATTGCCGAAATCCGCTCGGTCGAGACCATCCTGCACGGCGCACCGAAGACGCCGTTCCTGAATTACGGCGACCGCGTGCGTATCGAGATGAACGACGCGCAGGGCCGCTCGATTTTCGGCGCGATCGAGCAGGAGGTGATACGGTACACACCATAGCCGGGAGACGACGATGGCTGACCCACCCAAACTGCTGATCCCCCGGTTCGGCCACATCTACGCGCTCTTCGCGCCGATCACCGAACTGCTGATCCGCCTCATCGCCGGCGGCGCGCTCGCGCATCACGGCCACGAGATCCTGTTCGGCAATATCGAAGGCGCCGCACGCTTCTTCGAGAGCGTCGGCTTCGACAACGGCCTGCTCTGGGCCTGGGTGGTCGGCATCCTCGAATTCGTCTGCGGGATTTGCCTTGCGCTCGGCCTGTTCACGCGCCTCGCGGCCGGGCCGATCATCGTTTTTCTCATCGTCGCAATCGTCACTTATCACTGGGAAAACGGCTTCAACTGGGAAGCGCGCGGCATCGAGTATCCTTTGTTCTGGGCGATTGTTGTGTTTCACTTCCTGATCCGCGGCGGCGGCCGCTGGTCGCTCGACGCCATGATCGGACGCGAGATCTGATCGAGTTCATCGGGAGGGAGGCATGGCGACCCGTCGCGCATTTCTCATTGCAACGAGCGCGGGGCTCGCGGCCGGCATCATGCCGCTGCGCGCGCAGGATTACCCGAACCGTCCGATCCGCATCATCGTCCCGCTCGCCGCCGGCGGCATGGCGGATATCCTGGCGCGTACCATCGCGGCGAAGCTGAGCGAAGCCGGCCACACGGCGGTCGTGGAGAACCGCACCGGCGGCTCCGGCGTGATCGGCGCGGACGCGGTCGCGAAGTCGCCCGCCGATGGCTACACGCTGCTGATGGGCCTGCACGCCACGCAGGCGATCCTCGTGCATCTGCAGAAGCTGCCCTACGATCCAGCCAGGGATTTCGCCCCGGTGATCCATGCCGCGACGGTGCCGAACGTGCTGCTGGTGCATGAGGGCGTGCCGGCGACTTCGCTGCGCGAGCTGATCGCCTACGCCAAGGCCAATCCCGGCAAGCTCACATTCGCATCGCAAGGCAACGGCTCGACCGGCCACATGATCGGCGAGCAGTTCAAGGCGATGGCCGGGATCGAAATCACCCATGTTCCTTATCGCGGCGGCGCGCCCGCGAGCCAGGACCTGCTCGCCGGCCACGTCAGCATGCTGTTCGACATCGTGCCGCTCGCAGTCTCGAACCTGCAGAGCGGCAAGGTGCGTGCGCTCGCGCTGTGCGCGGCCGAGCGCGTGAAGGTGCTACCCGACGTGCCGACCATCGCCGAGGCGGGATTGCCCGGCATGGAGGCGGGCGCGTGGTTCGGATTGTTCGCCCCGGCGGGCACGCCGCCGGCCACGATCGCGTGGCTCAATCGCGAGGCGAAGAAGGCATTCGAGTCGCCGCAGACCAGCGAACGTTTTTTGGGCCAGGGTGCGATGCTGCCGCTCGGCCCGCCGGAGACCTTCGGCGCCCACGTTGCGGCCGAGACCGAGCGGTGGGGCGCGCTGATCCGCCGCGCCGGCATCCGGATGGAGTGAACGGCTGTCCCGACCTGTGGTAGCGTCCACGCGAGCCGCCGGGTGAATGAGCGGCCGATTGGGGGGACCATGCTCAAGCAGATCGATCGGCATTTGACTGCGCACAACGACATCGTGCTGCTGGTCGCGAGACTGTTGATCGCCGCGTTGTTCCTGATTGCGGGATACAATGCCTTCAAGTCGCTCGGCCCGAGCATCGGCTACTTCGGGCGGCTCGGCATTCCGATGCCGCAGATCATGACGCCGTTCGTCGCCGGCTTCGAGATCGTCGTCGGTGCGCTCGTCGCCATTGGACTGTTCACGCGGCCTGCGTCGCTTGGTCTCGCGATCCTTGTCGTTTTTGCCGCACTGATCGCCCACACCAATTTCGCCGACGGCAATCAGGTCAACCATTTCCTCAAGTGCCTCGGGGTCATCGGCGGGTGCCTCGCACTGATGGTCGCCGGGCCTGGCGCATATTCGATGGATGCCAGGAAGCGCTGGTAGCGCGCCGGGTCTTTTACGATCGCGTGAGCCGTCCCATATGAGCGGCGCCCGCAGGAGGGGCGCCGCGATGTCTCACGCTTTCCGCCGTACTGCTCTGGCCTTCGCCATTGCGGCCGCCGCACTCGCGGCGCCGGTCGTTGCGCGCGCGGCCGACGATCCGGACCTCATCTTCCGCAAGTCGACCGTGTTCCACTGGGTGTCGCCGAACGACAAGCTCGCGACCTACGCGATCGACGATCCGGTGGTTGAGGGCGTGGCGTGTCACTTCACGGTGCCGGAGAAGGGCGGCTTCAAGGGCTGGGTCGGCGTCGCCGAGGAAGTCTCGGACATCTCGCTCGCCTGCCGCCAGGTCGGCCCGATCAAGATCACCGCCAAGTTCGAGCAGGGCGACGATGTGTTCCGCCGCCGCCGCTCGCTGCTGTTCAAGAAGATGCAGATCGTGCGCGGCTGCGACGTGAAGCGCAACGTGCTGGTCTACATGGTCTACTCGGACCGCATCATCGAGGGCTCGCCGAAGAATTCGACCTCCACCGTGCCGATCATGCCGTGGGGAGGGTCTGAGGTCGCGAAGTGCGCGGATTTTGTCGAGAAGTAACGAAGCGCACTTACCGCGTGCACTCGATCGCGACGAAGCTCTCGCAACTGCCGATGCAGGCGTTCCGGCCGCTGGTCGGGACCACACCGGTGATCTCGTCGCGGTCGACGCGGCGGAAGGAGCGGGCCTGCACGAAGGATTGCGACTGGCAGTAGCTGGTTGCGACCACGGAGCCGCAGCGCTCGCCGTTGGCGAGGCAGCGGTCGATGCCGTAGCCGTCCGGATTGTTCGGGATGATGAAAGTGCGGTTTTCCGCGCTGGCGGCGCCCGCGAGCAGCAGGCTCGCGATCACGACCCCAAACGGCGCAAGCGTGCGCATCGGTAGTCCCCTGAGCGTCGAAAGTTCCCCAGGCGGCAGCTTACGCGCGCAGGCGTTTACAGCGCGTTAACCGTCAAACCGCAACGATCGTCAGGAGTTAGTGGAAGAAGGGCGGACCGGCGGCAGCCTTGCGGCCGCGAACCCGGATCGGGTCGCGCAGTCCGAAACCCGGCACGCCGAGCAGTTCGTCGAGGTCCGGCAGCAGCACGTACACGCGCATGCCCTCGGGGGCGCCTTCGGGCGCCGCGACCGAGCGGAGCTCGACCTGTCCGAACGGGGTGCGAAGCTGCGGGTTGTCCATCGTTGCCGTCCCCGAGAGGCGGGCAATTGAGCACGCCGTTCTCGTTAGTCGTTTAACGCGGCAAAAGGTTCATCGGATTCGGGCCGGACCTCAGATTCTTCGGTTAACCCGGCTGAAATCCGCCGGCTTCGGGACGATCCCGGGCGATGTGGCGGCGAGATTGTGGCGCAGCATCGGGCGCAACCCTTGACGGAAAGCCCAACCCCTCGCATAACGGCCGCCATGAACGGCCTTCACGCAATCTGCGGCATTTGCCGGGAGATTATTCGCTAGCTCACAGCTGGCTGCGGCCGTCTTTTCTCAAAATCCGAGACCGACGCCCGGCCAAGCCCGAGGTGTCATGTGGACCTGAAACTCTACGATACGCTGTCGCGCGAAAAGCGGTTATTCGCCCCGATCGATGCCTCGCGCGTGGGCATGTATGTGTGCGGGCCGACGGTCTACGACTTTGCCCATATCGGCAATGCGCGCCCGGTCATCGTGTTCGACGTGCTGTTCCGCCTGCTGCGCCATCTTTATGGCGAGGCGCACGTCAAATACGCGAGCAACATCACCGACGTGGACGACAGGATCAACGCGCGTGCGGCCGAGCGCGGCATCCAGATCCGTGAGCTGACCGAGGGGACCTATACCAACTACCGTGAGGATGTGACGGCGCTCGGATGCCTGCCGCCGACCGTCGAGCCGCGCGCGACCGAGCACATCGAGGAGATGAAGACGCTGATTGAGCGGCTCATCGCCTCCGGCAATGCCTACGTCGCCGAGGAGCACGTGCTGTTCAGCGTGCCGTCGATGCCGGACTACGGCAAGCTGTCGAAGCGCTCGCTCGACGAGATGGTGGCGGGCGCGCGCGTCGATGTCGCGCCCTACAAGCGCGGCGACATGGACTTCGTGCTGTGGAAGCCGTCGAAAGGCGGCGAGCCGGGCTGGACGTCACCGGCCGGCATCAAGACGCCGGGGCGTCCGGGCTGGCATATCGAATGCTCGGCGATGAGCTGGAAACATCTCGGCGAGACCTTCGACATCCATGGCGGCGGCATCGACCTCGTGTTTCCGCATCACGAGAACGAGATCGCGCAGTCGCGCTGCGCCTTCCACACCGGCGTGATGGCGAATACCTGGATGCACAACGGCTTCCTGCAGGTCGAAGGCGAGAAGATGTCGAAGAGCCTCGGCAACTTCTTCACCATCCGCGAGGTGCTCGCCGACTGGCAGGGCGACGTGATTCGTCTGGCAATGTTGTCAACGCATTACCGCCAGCCGATCAACTGGACCGTGAAGGGACTGGAGGAGGCCGAGAAAGCGCTCGCGAGCTTCTTCGATGCGGCTTCGGCGGACGCCGATGCGCGCCCGGCGCAAGGCGTGCTCGAGGCGCTCGCCGACGATCTCAACACGCCGCAGGCGATCAGCGAGATGCATGCGCTGCGCAATGCGAGCGGCCGCAAGGCGCTCGCCGGCACGCTCGCGTTCTTCGGTTTTCGCGCCAGCGCCTTCTCGGAATGGCGCGAGGCGCGTGCACCGGCACCCGCGATCGCGCCGGAGGAGATCGACCGCCGTATCGCGGCGCGGCTCGACGCGCGCAGGCAGAAGAACTTCGCCGAAGCCGACCGCATCCGCGACGAACTCGCCGCGCTGGGCGTGGTGCTGAAGGATTCCAAGGACGGCACGACCTGGGAGGTCGGAAGATGACGCTCGACGAGCGCGATCCCATCGTGATGGCGGACACCGGGCCGCTGATCCGGCTTGCCGCGGCCGGACTGCTCGATGGATTGCGCGCCACCAATCGGCGCGTGGTCATCGTGGATCGTGTCGAAGCTGAAGCGACGCAGGACAGCTCAAAGCCGTTCGCCAAGGAGATCGCGGCGTGGATCGAGCGCAATGCGGATTCCATCGAGCGCCCGCGCACCGTCGTCGGCGCGGGAATCGAGAAACTTGAATCGGAGGCCAGCACGCCGGAGCAGCAGCGCCTGCTCAAAGCGGCGTTGCGCAACTCCGGTGAAAAGGCGATCCGGGATTTTCTGGAGGAGTGGGCGCCAGCATCATCGGGCGCACTCGTCGTCTACGAGGACGATGATGTCCCGCGGATACTTCAATCGACCCGAGTGCCTATCCAGCTGATGACGACACGGCGCTTCGCACGCCAGCTCGTTGATTGGGGTATCAATGTCGATGCCGTGAAAGCAATCGAAGAGGTCGCCAAGACTTTCACGACCAAACAGTCGATGTCGGGTGAAATCGATCCCGCGGAATCGCCGGACTTTCGCAAGCTGCCGCAACCGGACGAGCCGACATGAATCGCGCCCCCGCCTTCGCGCTGCGGCCGTTCCTGATCGAGGACACGCCGCTGCTGGCTGAGATTTTCCGCGCCAGCGTCGAGGAACTGACGGTCGACGACTACAGCGAGAGCCAGCAGCAGGCCTGGGTCGCGGCGGCCGACGACCAGGAGGAACTGGCGCGCCGGCTCTCGGACCAACTCACCTTGATCGCTACCCTGAACGGTTCGCCGGTCGCCTTCGCGTCGCTCGCCAACAACGAGACGATCGATCTCATCCACGTGCATCCGGCCGCGGCCGGGCGGGGCGTCGGCACCATGCTGGTCGACGCGCTGGAAAAGCTTGGGCTCGCGCGCGGCGCCAGGCGCCTGACCGCCGATGTGAGCGACAGCGCGCAGGATTTCTTCGAGAAGCGCGGCTTCACGGCGACGCAGCGCAACACGGTGCAGCGCGGCGGCGAATGGCTCACCAACACCACGATGGAAAAGAAGCTGGGGGCCGCATGAGCAAGGAGCGCCTCTATCTGTTCGACACCACGCTGCGCGACGGCGCGCAGATGAACGGCGTCGACTTCACGCTGCACGACAAGCTCACCATCGCCAGGCTGCTCGACGAGCTCGGCGTCGACTACATCGAGGGCGGCTATCCGGGCGCGAACCCGACCGACACCGAGCTGTTCGGCACCGCGCGCAAGCTCGGCGCCACCTTCACGGCGTTCGGCATGACGCGGCGGCCGGGCCGCTCGACCTCGAACGATCCGGGCCTTGCGACCCTGCTCGACGCCAAGGCCGACGCGATCTGCTTCGTGGCGAAGTCGTGGGACTATCACGTGCGCGTCGCGCTCGAGACCACCAACGAGGAGAACCTCGCCTCGATCCGCGACAGCGTCACGGCGGCCAAACAAAAAGGCCGCGAGGTGCTGATCGACTGCGAGCACTTCTTCGACGGCTACAAGGCGAACCGCGACTACGCGCTCGCCTGCGCCAGGACGGCCTACGAATCCGGCGCGCGCTGGGTGGTGCTGTGCGACACCAATGGCGGTACCTTGCCGCACGAGGTCGAGCGCATCGTCGCCGATGTCACACAGCATGTGCCGGGCGACCATATCGGCATCCACGCGCATAACGACACCGAGCAGGCGGTGGCGAATTCGCTCGCGGCGGTGCGCGCCGGCGCGCGGCAGATCCAGGGCACGCTCAACGGCGTCGGCGAGCGTTGCGGCAACGCAAATCTGGTGTCGATCATCCCGACCCTGAAGCTGAAGGGCGAGTTCGCGGATAAATTCGACATCGCGATCACGGATGACAAGCTCAAGACCCTGGCGCAGGCCTCGCACGTGCTCGACGAGATGCTCAATCGCGCGCCGAACCGCCACGCGCCTTACGTCGGCGAGAGCGCATTCGCCACCAAGGCCGGCATCCATGCCTCGGCGATCGCAAAGGAACCGGCGACCTACGAACACGTGAAGCCCGACCTCGTCGGCAACCACCGCCGGGTGCTGGTGTCGGACCAGGCCGGGCGCTCGAACGTGCTCGCCGAACTGGAGCGCGTCGGGCTTTCGGTCGACAAGAACGACCAGCGGGTCAATCGCCTGCTCGACGAGGTGAAGGAGCGCGAGGCCGCGGGCTACGCTTACGAAGCCGCCGGCGCGTCGTTCGAACTGCTGGCGCGGCGCGTGCTCGGCCGCGTGCCGGACTATTTCGCGGTGGAGAAGTTCGACGTCAACGTCGAGCAGCGCATCAACGCGGTCGGCGAGCGCGTCACCGTGTCGATGGCGGTGGTGAAGGTGAAGGTCGGCAGCGATAGCCTGATCTCGGCGGCGGAAGGCAACGGCCCGGTCAACGCGCTCGATCTCGCGCTGCGCAAGGATCTCGGCAAATACCAGAAATACATCGACAGGCTCGAGCTCACCGACTACCGCGTGCGTATCCTCAATGGCGGCACCGAAGCCGTGACGCGCGTAATGATCGAAAGCCAGGACGAGACCGGGGCGCGCTGGACCACGGTCGGCGTGTCGCCGAACATCATCGATGCCTCGTTCCAGGCGCTGATGGACTCGGTCGTCTACAAGCTGGTCAAGGCCGGTGCGCCGGCATGAGGGGCGGGTGCACCCGTCGTGTCCTGATCGGTGCGGCCGGCGCCGTCTTCATTCCTGTCCGCGCGAACGCGCAGCATCGCGACTTCGTCACGGCGGCTTTCCGCATGCGCGAGCAGGCCGTTGCGGCCGGCGATCAGGCCTATGGCGCGGTCGTGGTGCGTGGCAGCGAGATCGTCGGCTGGGGGCCGAGCCGCGTGCGGCAGAATGGCGAATGGGCCGGCCATGCCGAGCGCGAGGCGATGCGCGACGCGCAGCGGCGACTTGGGCACGACGACCTCTCGGATTGCGTGATGTATTCGACCTCGCGCCCGTGCGGCGCCTGCGAGCGCGCCGCCGCGCAGGCGAAGCTCGCACGCATGTACTATGGCCGAGAGGCAATCGACGCCGGAGCGCCGCGATGATCGATCATGTGTCCGTTGCGGTGAGCGACCTGCCGCGCGCGATGCGCTTCTATGAGGCCGTGCTCGGCGCCATCGGCTACACGATGGTGGATATCCGCGGCACCACCGTCGGCTTCGGCAAGAAGTATTCCGAGTTCTGGATCAATGTGCGCCCGGACATGAAGCCGCTGCCGCCGCATTCCGGCGCGCACATCTGCCTGCGCGCGCGCTCGCAGGATCAGGTCGATGCCTTCCATGCCGCCGCGCTGGCAAACGGCGGCGCATCCGACGGCGCACCCGGCTTGCGTCCGCACGACGGTGCAAGCGGCTATTACGCGGCCTTCATCCGCGATGCCGACGGCAACCGCATCGAGGCGGTGACGTTTTTGCCGGGTTAGGGCGTGTATTCACACTGAGCACTGATTAATTGATCACCTCGCTTGTGGCCGCGGTAGCAGCGGTGCTTGCCGACTGTATTCGTGGCCCGGATAGCTGCGCCGGCAATGGTCGGCCAACTCTTCGACGAATTGCACGGCATAGGGCGGCAAGAAGCGCTGTGAATCCCAAGCCGCGACGGTCCATCGTCCGATCGACACGCCCCGATGCACCACCACCGCCGCCCGGACACCGGTACGCGGAATTCGCACCGGAGACGGCACCACGGCAACACCGTGACCGGTCCGAGCCAGTGCAATCAAGGTCTGCGGCGCCACGCTTTCGAGCAGCACGCGGGGCCGAATATGCGCAACATGGCAGGCGGCCTCGAACCAGCCGTGCGATGCGAAGGTTGAGTTGAGACGCAACAACGGTTCGTCGACGAGTTCCGTCACGTCGAGCACAGAACGACGGCCCAGCCGGTGGCCCTGCGCCATCACGGCCAGAACATGCATCGGATAGAGCAGCCGGCTGGAGAAGCGATCTTCGCCGGCCGGCATGAGAGCGACATCGATGTCGCCACGTTCCAGGCGGCCCGGCAAGCGGGAGCCACCGTCCTCCACCAGATGGACTTCGACGCCGCCGTGGCGCTTGCGGTAGCGCAACAGAAAATCTGCCAGCAGGCCCTCGATGACCTGCGGTGTGGCGCCGACCCGCAGTACTCCGACTTCGCCGGTCTTGAGCGCGCTGGCACGCTGGCCGAGCGCGTCCGCGTCAAACAACAGTTGCCGGCTGCGCACCAGCAGATCCTCGCCCTCCCGCGTAAGCCGCACGCTTCGACCGATCCGCGCGAACAGCCGCAATCCCAATTCATCCTCAAGCGCCTGGATCTGCCGCGACGCGGCCGACTGGGTCAGATTCAGCCGTGCAGCCGCGCGTGCAAAACCGGCATTGTCGGCGATCGCGACGAAGGTGCGCAGAAACCGGAGGTTCATCGGGACACATTCTAATTTATCATCGCTAATGAAGCTATAAATGAATTGGACACATCAATCAGCCAATGGCCAATTGCGCGACGGACATCGAAACAGGGAGCCCGTCATGGGAGCTTGTCGGATCGCACGCCTTCTCGTCGCGTCGGCGCTGGGCGCGCTGTTGACCCACGGTGGTGCGCGCGCAAATGAGGAACGGCTTGGCGAGGTCAATCTGCCGATCTCGTGCAGTCCCGCTGCGCAGCAGCAATTTAATCGCGCCGTCGCCATGCAGCACTCCTTCTTCTTTCCGGAGACTGTGAAGGCGTTCACCGTCATCGCCGAGAAGGAACCGTCCTGCGCTATGGCCTATTGGGGCATTGCGATCAGCCAGCGCCCCAATCCGCTGGTCGGCCCGTTCCCCGGCGATGTGCTCAAGCGTGGCTGGGAGGCGATCGAAAAAGCGCGCGCTGCCTCGCAGAAAACCGAGCGTGAGATCGCCTGGATCGAGGCGCTTGCCGCCTACTACGAGCGCTATGCGACCGTTCCGCAGCAGAAGCGCACGGCAAACTACGAAGCCGCGATGGCGCAACTGTCGGCCCGCTATCCCGATGACGCCGAGGCGGCGATCTTCTATGCGCTGGCACTCAACGAAGCGGCCGACCCGGCCGACAAGAGCTATGCCAAGCAACTCAAGGCCGCCGATATCCTGGAAAAGCTGGAACCCCGGTATCCCAATCACCCCGGCATTCCGCACTACATCATCCACAGTTACGACTATCCCGAACTCGCCATGCGGGGCGTGCTCGCCGCGGCACGCTGCGCGCAACTCGCACCGTCCGCGCCGCACGCGCTGCACATGCCCTCGCACGTCTTCTCAACGCTCGGCATGTGGCAGGAGGTGATTGGTTCGGATCGAGCTGCCGACGACGAGACCATCGCCTACACGGCTCGCGTCAATCCGCAGGCCGCCGCCGACCCTGCGAAAAACGCCGGGCGTTACCATTTCCTCGACTTTCTGACGAACGCCTACCTGCAATTGGGGCAGGACCGGCAGGCCAAGACCATCGTCGATGCGCGCAATAGCGTTGCCGAGTATCCGGCGGGCTTTCGCTACAGCGGGCACACGGCCTTTGCGGCCATACCGGTCCGCTACGCGTTCGAGCGCGCTGCGTGGGTGGAAGCCGCGGCGCTCCCGATTCCGAAAACGCCATTCGCACAAGCCGAGGCGATCGCCTGGTTCGGCCGCGCGATCGGCGCTGCCCGCAGCGGGGATATGACCAGGGCCAGGGAGGCGATAGATCAGCTCCGCGTGCTCAAGGACAGACTCGCCAAGGCGAACGACGACTATTGGACGGGACAAGTTGCCATCCAGGAGCAGGCCGCCGAGGGCTGGCTTGCGCTCGGCGAGGGCCGCAAACGGGACGCCATTGCGGCGATGCGTCAAGCCGCCGACCTCGAAGATCGAAGCGGCAAGCATGTCGCGATGGAAAACCGTCTCTCGCCGATCCGGGAATTGCTCGGCGAGTTGCTGCTCGAAGCGAATGAGCCCGCTCAGGCACTGAAAGAGTTCGAAACGTCACTGCGCAACAATCCTAACCGCTATCGCTCGTTTGCGGGCGCCGCAAAGTCTGCCGAGCGGACCGGTGATCGAACGCAGGCCAGGAGCTACTATGAGAAGCTCATCGCGCTTGCGGCCCAGGCCGATGAAGGACGGCCCAGCCTTGTCGCGGCGAAGCAGTATCTCGCGGCGAATTGACGGGTGTGCGCCCGGCAGGCGTTGTAGGACTCTCACCGCCGGGAGGATTGGCCGAGCCGGTCTGTTCTCGAGCCGGGTGACGACGATGTTCGATCTGGAGCAATTCACTTCCGATTGCCGGGCTGCGCTCGCGGCCGACAAATCGCACAAACATGTTCGTGACGTCGTTGCGCGGGCGGTAGCCGCTCCGGCGTCCGTGATGAGAGCTTTGGGCGAGCCGAAATGCGCCGGCCTCCACAAACTCCATCAGTCGCATGACCTGACCATCCTCAATGTTGTGTGGGCACCGATGATGACCATCATGCCCCACAACCATTCAATGTGGACGGTCATCGGCATCTACACCGGACGCGAGGACAACATCTTCTGGCGCCGTCTGCCCGACGGCTCGGGAAAGGTCGAGGCTGCGGGTGCACAGGCGCTGTGCGAGCGCGATGCGGCGCCTCTCGGACGCGACATCATTCACTCGGTCACCAATCCGATTCCCCGTCTGACCGGCGCCATTCATGTGTACGGCGGTGACTTCTTCGATCCCACGCACAGAAGTGAGTGGGACCCGGAAACCCTGCTGGAAGGACCGTTCGATCCCGAGCGCGCCGTTCGCCGCTTTCAAGAGGCGAACGACGTTTTGCGAACAGACAGGGACGCCAGGACCGATGACCGATTGTCCGCTCATGATGCTGTTGTCTAATCGCTGCTGAGGCGTCAAGCATATAATTTCGTTCAGGGGACGCTGCCGGGTGCATGGTTGTCTTCGCGGTCGACATTAGCCGC
>Ga0207691_10001568_pt1 | contig 22703 bp, 19 predicted proteins | sample KBSM13metaG_FD_184327 | JGI IMG/M metagenome (GOLD analysis project Ga0207691, IMG submission 184327) | Miscanthus rhizosphere microbial communities from Kellogg Biological Station, Michigan, USA - KBS M1-3 metaG (SPAdes) (version 2) | ecosystem: Host-associated > Plants > Roots > Rhizosphere >... | reverse complement strand
AGCGGCGCGGCAGGCGGCGGCGCAGCTCGAGGCGGAGCGGCAGCAGCTCGCTCGTCAGGAAGCGGCTCGCGTCGAAGTCGCGCGACTGGAGGCCGAACGCCAGGAAGCGGCGCTGCAGGCGGCAGCGCAGCTCGAGGCGGAGCGGCAGCACGCCGCTCGTCAGGAAGCGGCTCGTGTCGAGTCCGCGCGAATCGAGGCCGAACGCCGAGAGGCGGCGCGACAGGCGGCGGCGCAACGGGAGGCGGAGCGGCAGAACGTCGCTCGCCAGGAAGCGGCTCGCGTCGAGGTTGCGCGGCTGGAGGCTGAACGGCAGGCGGCAGCGCAGCAAGCGGCAGCGCAGCTGGAAGCGCAGCGGCAGGCGGCAGCGCAGCAAGCGGCAGCGCAGCTGGAAGCGCAGCGGCAGGCGGTAGCGCAGCAAGCAGCAGCGCAGCAGGCGGCAGCGCAGCTGGAGGTGCAGCGACAGGCACTCGCGCGTCAGGAGTCGACTCGCCCCCAGCCCGTGGGGCCGGAGGCCGGACGGCAGGCAACGTCGCCGCAAGAGGCGCCGCGTGCCGAGGTCGAACACGCGGAGGCGCGAAGAGAAGCGGCGCTCCGGGCCATCGGACGTCAACTCGACGAGGAAGCCGACCGGCGCAAGTCCACGTCGACGGACGCCCGTCCGGCCAGCACGCTGCCCTACTCGTTGAGCACCGCTCGTCGCGTCAGGTTGTGGGGTCGCACCGACCCCAACGTCGAGCTCGTCGAGTACGCGGAAGCATGGGCCCGGAAGATCCAGCTCAACACGGTGGTCGAGACGGTCCGCGAACTGGTGAAGCGGCCCCACACGCCCTCGATGGTGACGGTGGCCGTTCGAAGCGACGGCTCCGTGGAGTCGGTGACGTTCGTTGTCTCCAGCGGGGTCGCGGCGATCGACGAAGCGATCAGGCGCATCGTCGAATCGCAGCGGCCCTATCCGGCGTTTCCACGTGCGCTGGCGCGCGAGTTCGACGTGATCGAAATCCGTCGCACGTGGTACTTCGACTCCGGCATTCGATTGCAGTGACGAGCGGTCGGTACGCGGCGAGTTCGAAGCCGCCGCCGGCGATCGTGCCTCAGGCGTTCGCTGACTGCCGTCGACGCCGAGCGACCCAGCCGAGCAGGCCGCCGCCGGCTGCGAGCAGCAGCCACGTCTCGGGCTCCGGCACGGCGGCCGCGACGATCGCCGCGGATGCGAAGCCCTGCATCGCGAACGTCTGCTGCTGGCTGAAGCCGAGGTCGCGCGCGACCGTGTCGTAGCCGAGCACCGTCGGGTCTTGGCCGGTGATCTCGCCGAAGTCGACGAGCGCGTGCAGGTAGTAGCCGAAGGCGCTGGCGTGATAGCTGTCGGAAGCCCACAGGTTCACCTGGCCCGGCGCGATGCCGTCGTACGGATTCGGGTCGGCGAAGCCCGCGATGATCGCGTTGTTCCAGGCCCGGCCGACCGGATTGAGGCGATCGACGAAGGTCGGGTTGTCGGCCGCCGCGACCTGGTAACCCTTCTCGACGTCGATGCCCATCTGCAGGATCGAGCCGCCGCACCACGGGCTCGGCGGGTTCGCGCTGTTGCACGCGGGCTGGTAGGTCAGGTCGGCGCGCGACCAGGTCGCCGTGAGGCTGATGTCGACGTTCGGGTTGCGGGCCTGGAAGACCGTTCCAAGCAGGTTGGTATAGGTGCTGATCTTCGCCGGGTTGTTGGGGGCGGCGAAGTCGAGGTTGCTCTGGCCGTGCATGACGACCTTGTCCCACGACCGGTCGATGAGCGCGAGTCGGTTGTTGTAGTGGAAGTCGAGATTGCTGCCGGGCTGCGTCTCGAGGAAGACGTTGTAGTTGAGACCACGATCGATGGTCATCTGCTTGAACAGCGCCGGCACGCCGCCGATGTTCGTGCCGACCAGATCGGTCACCGTGCCGGGCTTGTAGTTCATCACCGAAGGCGTCAGCTCGCCGTAGGTGAAGCTGTTGCCGATGAAGAGGATGGAGGTCTGGGCGGCCGCGGGCGCCGCGTGCAGAGCGATCACGACGGCGGCCGCCGCAACGCCGAGTGTTCGCGCCGCGGCGGACCGGCGCGCGAACGTTGCCGTCAATCTTGCTACCTGGGTCGAGATCATCCGTTTGTCTCCTGCTTGTCTTGTACTTCTATCGTCAGATCGGCGATCTGCGTCAGCGCTTAGCAGCCAGCGTGCCCGATCCACTGGGCAGGCGGCTGGTCGCGGGTGTCGTTCGCCGAGCGTTCCCGCGCGGGAGCGATGTCCATGGCTATTTGCGGTGACGCCGGATCGTGCTCCCGATCAGTTCGACGCCACGACCGCTGGCGGCCTCCAGGTGCCTTCTCCGGGCGGCAGGATCGACGGCGGCGTGTCCTTGGGCCAGTACAGGCGCATCACCAGATAGACGGTGCCATCAGGCGCGGGCAACCAGTTAGCTTCCTTTGCCTTGCCCGGCGAATCCTTCTGGAGATACAGGGTGAGCGATCCGTCCGCGTTCTTCTTCATCGCCGGCACCATCGGCGAGTTGATGAGATAACGATCGATCGGGTTCTTGATCAGGTACTGGCTCTTGCCGTCGTACATCGTCACCGACCAGAAGGCATTCACCGGCGGCAGCTGATCGGCAGGGAAGGTGATCGTGTAGTTGTGCTTGCCTGCGTCGAGCGTTGCCCCCGTCGAATCGATTCGGGTGTAGGGATACATCGCCTCGACGCCATCGTTGCCGAAGAGCCCGCCCTTGGCCGCGCCGGCACGGAGCAGCCAATTGCCCTTGTAGAAGTCGCGATCGCCGAACAGCGCACTGATGTTCCAGCCATTGACGACCTTGACGCCGCTGGCGAGGAACTGGTCCACTTTGTCGTCGCCCTCCTTCAGGGCCAGCAGGACCGCCGCCTTGTGCTCCGGCGAGAGTTCTTTGAACGCGAACGTCTGGTCGGGGCCGATGCCGATGCTGGCCAGCTTGGCCCGGATCTCCTTGTCCTCGGCGGAGGGCGGAACGAACCGCAGGGCGGCGTCGAGATACTCGAAGAAGTGTTCCTTGATCCCCGCGGTCGTCGCGGGGACGAAATCGATCTTCGGTGCAGCGGGCGGCGCGGGTTGCTTCAGGAACTGGGACAGCGGCTGCACCTTGTAGCCCGCCTGGACCTTCTCGACGTTGGCGATGTCCGCTGCTTCGAACAGCTGGGTCCGGATGAGGGTGAGCCCGAACGGCGTCGTCGAGGAAAACACCTTCTTGATGCCGGCGGGCGTTTCGCCTTTCCAGCCGGGACCGACGATGAGGTAGTCGCCCGCATCGCTTCCAGTGGCACGGCTCCCTATGTAGCCATAGTTGTACGTGTTGCCGTCGATCATCTGCACCGCGTAGTAGCGCTTCTTGTCCACGGCGGGAACGGAAACCACCATCGGTTCCGCGCGCAGATCTACCCAGACGAACGAATAGGGCGTGTCACTGTTGGGCGTGATGACCGCCGTGTCGGCCGGGGTGGCGACGTGGTGATCGTTGTGAATTTCGTTGAAAGGCGCCTTGAACTGGCTTGACTTCGTGTCGACGGCGAACTCGTTCATCACCGCATAGTTCATGACCAGGGGCAGACCGTAGATGAACCCTTCCTCGGCAATCGCCTTGGTCTGCTCGATGCTGGGCGCGGCGAGGCCCCTGGCGACGTCCTTCTTCTCCGCCTGAGCGATCACGTCGTCCCTCTTCCCGCAGCCGGCAACGAGCGTCATCGCGACGCCAGCAACCACGAACCATCGCTTCATCTCTCCATCTCCCAACGTTTTCTGACTCGGTGCCGAAGGCAGAAGGCCGGCACGCACACCGTCGATTCGACCAGTAGCTCCGGGTCGGAGCTGCCGATGGGCACGGTACGTGTGATCCCGCTTGGCCGCCATTGGCCTTAAGGGCGACGCGCGCGGTGGCGCCTGCAACGGTGCTCGCGGCCCTTGCTCGCGCCACGCAAGCTCCCGCTCAGCGCGTGTCGTGGTCCTCGGCCAGCCGGCGCTCGAGCTCGGCGATCATTGCCCGCGCTTCGTCGCCTTCCGGGATCGGCCGGCCGCTGTCGCGCCACTCGACTGCCGCCTTGAAACCGTCGAGCTGCGCCTGGCGGCGAAACCAGACGCCCTCGGGGTTGTGACGCGTGATGCCGTCGAACACGGTCGCGAGCGTCTGCGCCTGCTCGAGCCCGGCCGTCAACATCACCTGGTTGACGACCAGCTTGTGCATCGCCAAATGCGAGCGCGGCACGCCGGCGATTCGCTCGGCGAGACGCTGGGTCGCCGCGTCGAGCTCGGCCGCGGGCACGGCGATGTTGGCCAGGCCCCATTCCGCCGCCTGCTTGCCGGTGATCAGGTCACCCGTGAACATCAGCTGCTTGGCGCGGGCGGCACCGAGGCGAAAGGTCCACATCGCCGTCGTCGGGCAGCCCCAGACGCGCGTCGGCATGTAGCCGATCTTCGCGTCGTCGGCCATCACCAGCAGGTCGCAGCAGAGGGCGATGTCGCTGCCTCCTGCGACGGCGTAGCCCTGGACCTTGGCGATGGTCGGCTTCTTCGAGCGCCAGAGCGCCATGAAGTCCTCGGTGTGGCGCTTCATGACGGCGTAGTCGACCATCGAGTCCCACGGCTGCTTTTCCTGCTGCAGCGGGTGGTCGACCGGCCCGGCGCGCGGCGATTCCTCGGCCAGGACGACCAGGTCGTAGCCGGCGCAGAAGGCGCGGCCCTCGCCCTCGACGACGATCACGTGGACCGCCTCGTCGGCCTCGGCCCATTCGACTGCCGCGCGAATCTCGCCCGGCATCCGCATGTCGATCGCATTCAGGCGATCGGGACGGTTCAGGCGCAGCCGGGCGATGCGCCGGTTCCCGGCATCGTGCTCGATGCCGAGAGTCGTGAACGCGGGCATCGCCGGCTGCGCGTCAGTTGGCGGCGAAGCAGTAGATGCGTGCGTCGCCGCCGGTGCCCTTCAATGCATCGAGGCTGCAGCCGCGCGACTGGTGCGACGAGTTCCACGACTTTGCCGGCGCGCTGTCGTCGAGGCCGGTACGGTCGTGGTGGCCGACCATCGCCGCGCCTTCGCTGCTGCTGGTCCAGTTGCGGCAGGTCGAGTCGACCTGGCCGGCGATCGCCGTGCCGTCGGGCTGCGAGCCGGTCAGGATGTCGTGCATGTTGGGCGTGTCGCCACGGCCGTTGACGACCTCGCCCTTCTCGGTCAGCGCGGTCTGTTTGTTGATGTTGTTGACGCCGTGCAGCTCGGTCACGTTCTGTGCCACGACGACGCCCTTGGCGTTGCTCCAGGGCCCGGTGCCGATGCGGTCGCGTGCGTTGACGGCGGCGCTCCCCGACACCGGCACGGTGCTGAGGTAAGCGCGCCAGGTGCGGTTGCCGTAGCCGGCCGTGGTCGCGAGCGACGTGCACAGCTTGTCGGCGCCAGCGAGGCCACCCAGGTCGGCGCCCTTGCCCGAGCCCGTGCTCGAGACGAAGAAGCCCATGCTCGAGGAGCCGCCCTTCATGCCGGCACAGGCAGCGAGGACGACGGTGGCGGCGACGGCCGATGCAGCGAGGAGGGAGAGGCGGGCACGCGAGCGAATCATTCGAGTTCCTTTCGAGGCGAAGGGTCGGCTGCGCAGCAACCGTTCCGGGAGCGGGCAGCCTAGTGGAAAGGCAACGCCGCTTCAAGCGGCGTTGCCCGATGGCATTGCGCGCGCCGCCGCACTAGTCGCGTGGCCGTGTCATGCTGGCGGATGACCTCGCGCCGCGCTTTCGCGATCGCCCTGCTCGCCGCGCGCGCGGGCACGTTGGCCGCGCCCGCGAGCAGCGCGGATACCGGCTCGGAGCTGCGCTTCCCCGCGGATTTCGGCGCCCACCGCGGGTCGGGGGTCGAGTGGTGGTATCTCACCGGAGCGCTCGACGCGGCGGCGCGGACCTGGGGCTTCCAGATCACCTTCTTTCGCGTCCCGACCGGCGTGACCGGCGCCGACGCCAGTCGCTTTGCCGCGCGCGAGCTCGTGTTCGCCCATGCCGCCGTCAGCGATCTCGAGGCACGCCGGCTGCGCCACGACCAGCGCATCGCGCGCAGCGGCTTCGCGATCGCCGAGGCCGCCGTCAGCGACACCGACCTGGTCGTCGGCGACTGGCGCCTGACGCGCGAGCGCGGCGGCGGCTATCGGGCGCGCGCCGCGAGCGGCAGCGCCGGTTTCGCCTTCGACCTGGCGCTGACGCCGACGCAACCGCTGCTGCTCCAAGGAGCGGGCGGCGTCTCGCGCAAGGGGCCGCGGCCCGGGCAGACGAGCCGCTATTACAGCGAGCCGCAGCTCGCCGCCCGCGGCACGCTCGCGGTCGAGGGAAGGTCGATCGACGTCGCCGGCCGCGCCTGGCTCGATCACGAGTGGAGCGACGCCTACCTCGACCCGAACGCCGCCGGCTGGGACTGGATCGGCATGAACCTCGACGACGGCAGCGCCCTGATGGCGTTTCGGATTCGCCGCGGCGACGGCAGCACCGTCTGGACCGGAGGCAGCTTTCGCGCCAAGGATGGGGCGACGCGCGACTTCGCCGACGGCGAGGTCGTGTTCACGCCGGGCCGCACGTGGACCAGCCCGGCGTCGTCGGCCCGCTACCCGGTCGAGTGGCAAGTCGCGACGCCAGCGGGTCGCTTTCAGGTCCGGGCCCTGCTCGACGACCAGGAGCTCGACAGCCGCGTCAGCACCGGCGCGATCTATTGGGAAGGCCTGTCTCTGCTCGAGGACGTCCGGGGCACGCGCCTCGGCCGCGGCTACCTCGAGATGACCGGATACGCGAGCCGGCTCGTGCTGTGACGCGCGCGGCGCAGGCTCAATGCGCCCCGGCGGCGTCGACCGCGACGTTCTTCGCCGGCTTCGCCAGCCAGACCAGGACCAGCAGCGCGACGAAGAGAATGCCCGAGAGCAGGAACAGGTCGTCGACGGCGAGCGTATAGGCCTGCTGATCGACCATCCGGTTGACCGTCGCCAGCGCCTGGCTCGGGTCGTAGCCGTTGGCACCGAGCTGGCTCAGGGCGGCGGTCGCGGCCGGGTTGCCGTGGTTGATGCGCTCGGCGAGCTCAGCGTGGTGCAGCACGGCGCGGTCTTCCCATGCGGTGGTGAAGATCGAGGTGCCGATCGCGCCGGCGGTGATGCGCACGAAATTGCTCAGCCCGGCGGCCGCCGGCATGCGGTCGGGCGTGAGGCCCGAGAAGATGATCGCCTGCAGCGGGATGAAGAAGAACGCCATCGCCGCGCCTTGCAGCACGGTCGGAATCAGGATCGTGCGGAAGTCGGCCTGGACATTGAAGTGCGATCGCATCACGAGGACCAGGCCGAAGCCGAGGAAGGCGACGGTCGCGAGCTTCCTCGGGTCGATCTTGGAGACGTTCTTGCCGACCCAGGGCGAGATGATGATCGCCAGGATGCCGACCGGCGCCGTCGCCAGCCCGGCCCAGGTCGCGGTGTAGCCCATGTACTGCTGCAGCCAGAGCGGCAGCAGCACGACGTTGCCGAAGAAGAGGCCGTAGGCGACCGACAGCGCCAGCGTCCCGGTCAGGAAGTTGCGTCGCGCGAATAGGCGCAGGTCGACGATCGGGTGCTCTTCGGTCAGCTCCCAGGCGAGGAAGAAGGCGAAGCCGACCGCGGCCACCGCCGCCAGGACGACGATCTGGGTCGAGCCGAACCAGTCGAGCTCCTTGCCCTTGTCGATCATGATCTGCAGCGCGCCGATCCAGATCACCAGCAGCGTCAGGCCGACGTAGTCGAACGGCAGGCGTTTCGACCCCGGGTCGCGCTTGCGGTAGATCGACCAGGCGACGGCCGCGGCGATGATGCCGACCGGTACGTTGATGTAGAAGATCCACGGCCACGAGATGTTGTCGGTGATCCAGCCGCCGAGCAGCGGGCCTGCGACCGGTGCGACCAGCACCGTCATCGCCCACATCGCCATCGCGGTGCCGGCCTTGGCACGCGGATAGCTCGACAGCAGCAGCGTCTGGGACAGCGGAATCATCGGCCCGGCGACGAAGCCTTGCAGAACGCGGAACGCGATCAGCATGCCGATGTTGGGTGCCAGCCCGCACAGCCACGAGGCGATCACGAACAGCAGGATGCTGCCGACGAACAGGCGCACCGGCCCGAAGCGCTGCGTCAGCCAGCCGGTGAGCGGGACCGAGATCGCGTTGGCGACCGCGAACGAGGTGATCACCCAGGTGCCTTGCGACGGGCTGACGCCGAGGTCGCCGGCGATCGCCGGGATCGACACATTGGCGATCGACGTGTCGAGCACGTTCATGAACGTCGCCAGCGAGAGCGCGATCGTGCCGAGGACAAGCTCGGCGCCTTGGAGCGGCGCGGTCTCGGGCGCCGGCCGTGCGGACGGCGCCGCTGCCGGCGCGGGCGCCGGCAGCGCGCTCGCCGTGGTCGTCGCCATCTCAGCGGGCGGCGACGGAGGCCGGAGACTGCGCCAGCGTCGACGCCGCCGGGCGTGCGGCGGCGAGCGGGCGCGAGTCGCTCGCGGCGCTGACGCGACGACCCATGTTGGCGGCGATGATCTTCTTCACCTCGGCATCGGCCTGGTCGTTGCCGCGATCGAAGACACTGGTCTGCGCCCGCGCCGGCCGCTGCGCCGCGCTCGCGAGGACGCGACCCTCGGTGTCGTGTACGTCGACCCTGGCATCCATCGACAGGCCGACGCGCAACGGATGTTCGGCGACCTCTTTCGGGTCGAGCGCAATCCGCACCGGAACGCGCTGCACGACCTTGATCCAGTTGCCGGTCGCGTTCTGGGCCGGCAGGAGAGCGAACGCCGCGCCGGTGCCGGCGCCGAGGCCTTCGACGAGGCCGTGGTAGACGACCTTCTTGCCGTAGACATCGGCCTCGAGCTCGACCGGTTGGCCGATGCGCAGGTTCCTCAGCTGGCCTTCCTTGAAATTGGCGTCGACCCAGACTTCGTTCAGCGCGATCACCGACAGCAGCGGCGCGCCGGCCTGGACCCGCTGGCCGAGCTGGACGCTGCGCCGCGCGACATAGCCGTCGACAGGCGCGACGAGCTCGGCGCGGCTGAGCGCGAGATACGCTTCGCGCACCCGGGCCGCGGCGCGCAGCACGTTCGGGTGCTGCTCGACCGAGATGTTCTCGGTCAGCGACTGGTTCGAGGCCAGCTGCTCGCGCGCCGCCTCGGCGGCCGACTGAGCCGCTGCGACACCGCTCTTGGCCGCTGCCAGCTGCGCGGTCACGTGGTTGAACTCTTCCTGGCCGACCGCGCCGCTGCGGACCAGCGGCGCGCGCCGGGCGACGTCGTCCTGGGCGCGTGCGAGATCGCTCTGCGCCTTCGCGATCTCGGCCTCGCGGGCGGCGATCTGCGCCTTGAGCGAGCCGTTGTTGACGTACAGGATCCGCACCTCTCGCACCGTCTGCGCCAGCTGCGCCTCGGCCTGGTCGAGCGCCATTCGCGCGTCGGCCGGGTCGAGCCTGACCAGCGACTGGCCGGCCTTGACGAAGTCGGTGTCGTCGGCGTTGATCGCGACCACGGTGCCCGAGATCTGCGGCGTCACCTGGACAACGTTACCCTGCACATAGGCGTTGTCGGTGCTCTCGTAGTGGTTCAGATAAAGCCAGTAGTAGGCGCCGTAGGCAACGCCCGCGAACAGGACCGCGAGCGCGACGCCGACCAGCGCGACCTTGCGCCGCGAGCGCTTGGGCGGGGCGGCGGCGGCTGGTCGCGCCGCGGGCGGAGCGACTGCGGCCGCCGGAGCGCTCGCGGTCGCGGCGCCGGGAGTCGAAGCGGTCACGGACGTGGCCGCGGCCGCGGCCGATGCGCTCACGGGCGCGGCCGCAACTGTGCGTTCTTCTTCAGCAAGGGACATCGACATGAACTCCGGAAATCTTCGAAGACGACGCGGCAATCAACGCGCCGCAGCGACGCTGCCGGCGCTCGCCAAGGCGCGCGCTTCGTCGGGCGCGGCGTAGCCGCCGCCGAGCGAGCGAACCAGCAGCACCTGCGAATCGATCGCGCGAGCGCGCAGCTCGGTGGTGAGGCGCCGTTGCGCGATCACGTTGGTTTCGGCGTTGAGGACCGTGATGTAGCCGCCGATGCCGGCGCGGTAGCGCTGCGTCGCCAGGTCATAGGCGGCTTCGGCCGACTCCTGCGCCGCCGCCTGCTCGCGCTGCTGGCGCTCGACGCTCCTGGTCGAGCTGATCTGGTCGGCGACGTCGCGGACCGCGTCGACAAGCGTGCCGTTGTAGGTCTCGACCGCGGCATCGAGGTCGGCGTTGCGACCGCGCAGGCCCGCGCGCAGCCGACCGGCGTCGAAGATCGGCAGGCGGATCGCCGGGCCGACGCCCCACTGCTCGCTGCTCGAGCGCAGCAGGCGATCGAGGCCGAGGCTGGCGAAGCCGGCGAACGCGACGAGGTTCACGTTGGGATAGAACTGCGCGCGCTGCGCGGCGACGTCGCCGGTCGCGGCCTCGACGCGCCAGCGGGCGGCGACGATGTCGGCGCGCCGGCCGACGAGGTCGATCGGCACCGACTCGGGAATCGTGATCGGACGCAGCGTCGACAGGATCGGCGCGAGCGTCTCGAAGCGCTGCGGCGGCTCGGCCAGGAGAGCGGCGAGCGCGTGCCGGGCGAGCTCGACCTGCTCGGCGACGGCCTCGATCTGCTGCTTGGTCTCGAATCGCGCGCCTTCGCTCTGGCGCAGCTCGACCGCGGTGTCGAGGCCGGCCGAGACGCGCTGGCGCGTCAACGCGAACACTTCCTCGCGCTGTCCAAGCGCGCGCTCCAAGACCGCGCGTTGCTCGACCGCCCGCGCCAGCTGGACGTACGTGCGCGCGACGTTGACGGCCAGCAGGACCCGCGCCGCATCGGCGTCGGCGATGCTCGCGCGCTCGACACCGATCGCCGACTCGAGCACTGCCCGATTGCGGCCGAAGAAATCGAGCTCCCACGAGCCGTTGAGCTGCGCCGTGGCGGTCCAGCGCTGCGAGCCGGCAAGCGGCGGCGGGTAGAAGCTGTTCTCGCTGAACAGCTGGCGCGAGGCGTCGAGCTGGCCTCCCAGCTGCGGCCCGCGATTGGCGTCGGCGAAAGCGGCGTTGGCCGTAGCGCGCTCGGCACGGGCGACGGCGACGCGCAGGCTCGGATTGCCGGCAGTGGCGCGCGCGATCAGGTCGCCAAGAACGGGATCGTCGAAGCCGCGCCACCAGTCGGCGGCGATCGGCGCCGCCGTGGCCGCGCCGTCGGCGCCGACTGCCGCCGGGCTCGCAAGCACCGCCTTGCTGGTGATGCCGCCGGGGCTGACGCAGCCGGCGAGCGCCATGACGATCATCGAGGCCACCGCGACGACGAAAGTCGTCATCGTCCGCGCCACCGCGCCCGAGACCACGCCCGAAACCGCGTCCGGGAAGTTGTCGCCGTCCTTCATTCGCTCTTCCCCGTCTCTGCCGCTTCGCCGTTGCTCACCATCCGCCTCAGCATGTCCTTCAATTGCGACCACTCGCTTTTCGAGAAGCCGGCGAGGTGCTCGTTCAGCACCTGCGCCAGCACGATCGGCACTTCCTGCGCCGCGACCTCGCCCTCGGGCGTGAGCTCGACGCGAACGACGCGGCGGTCCTCGGTCGAGCGCTGACGCCTGCAGAACCCCTTCGCCTCGAGACGGTCGAGCAGGCGCGTCATGGCGCCCGGATCGCTCTGCGTCTCGCGCGCCAGCTCGGCAACGGTCGACGCCCGGCAGCGCTGCAGCATGAAGAGCGCCGCCCACTGCGCGTGGGTGATGCCCTTCGGCTCGAGTCGGCGGTCGGCGGCCTGCGCGACCGACATCAGCGCCCGCTTCATCAGCCAGCCGACGCTTTCGTCGGCGCAATAGCCGACCGGCTCGTAGAACTGAGCCTTTGCGGGGGTCGTGGTCGGTTGCCGTGCCATGAGCAGGAATATACGTGCCTAGACAATGATTGTCAAGGCGCCTATTGCGCAGGCGCTCATTGCCGGTGCTTTTATTGCAGAGGCTCCCATCTCCTACACTTGCCGCCGATGGCCACCGTCGCCGCTGCTTCCTTGCCCGTTCGCGACCCGCGCGCCGCCGCGGCAGCGCGCAACGTCCGCTCGCTGCGCGGCCTCCTGCCGTTCGTGCGGCCGTACCGGCGCCGGATCGCACTCGCTGCGCTGTTCCTCGTCCTCGCAGCGGTGAGCACGCTGGTCTTCCCGCTGGCGCTGAAGTCGCTGATCGACCAGGGCTTCGTCGCCAGCGACCCGGGGGCGCGGGTGATGGCGCTGCGCGAGCACTTCTTCGCCCTGTTCGCGGTCGGCGTCGCCCTCGGCGTGTTCTCGGCAGCGCGCTTTTACATGGTGAGCTGGCTCGGCGAGCGCGTCACTGCCGACCTGAGGAACGCGGTCTATGCCCACGTCGTCAAGCAAAGCCCCGAGTTCTTCGAGACCACCCAGACCGGCGAGGTGCTGTCGCGCCTGACCACCGACACGACGCTGGTGCAGACGGTCGTCGGCTCGAGCCTGTCGATGGGCTTGCGCAATGCGGTGATGGGCATCGGCGCGATGGCGATGCTGATCGTCACCAACCCCGTCGTGATGACGCAAGTGCTGGCGATCCTGGTCCTGGTGGTCCTGCCGTCGCTCTATTTCGGCCGGCGCGTGCAGCGCCTGTCGCGCGCCAGCCAAGACCGCGTCGCCGACTCGAGCGCGATCGCCGCAGAGGTTTTGAACGCGGTGCCGGTGGTGCAAAGCTATCTCCAGGAAGCGCGCGAAGCCGAGCGCTTCACGCTCTCGACCGAGCGCGCCTTCGGCACTGCCGTGACGCGCTCGCGGATGCGCTCCTTCCTGGTCGCCTTCATCATCAGCGCCACCTTCGGCGCGTTGCTCTGGGGCCTCTACCAGGGGACGCAGGCCGTGGTCCGCGGCGACATCACCGCCGGCCACCTCGGCCAGACCGTCGTCTACGTGATCATCCTGGTCGGCAGCGTCGCCGTCCTCTCCGAGGTCTACGGCGACCTGCTGCGCGCCGCCGGCGCGACCGAACGGCTGATGGAGCTGCTGCAGCTGCGCTCGCCGATCGTCTCGCCGGCGATGCCCAGGCCGTTGGCGACTCCCGCCGCGGGCGCGTCGGTGCAATTCGACGACGTCACCTTCCGCTATCCGTCGCGCCCCCTCCATCCGACGCTGACGCACTTCAGCCTCGCCGTCCAGCCGGGCGAGACGGTCGCGCTGGTCGGCCCGAGCGGCGCCGGCAAGAGCACGGTGCTGCAGCTGATCCTGCGCTTCTACGACGTCGAGTCGGGCGCGGTGCGGGTTGACGGCGAGCGGGTCGACGCGGTCGCGCTCGCGGCGCTGCGCAGCCGGGTAGGCATCGTGCCGCAGGACAGCGTGATCTTCTCGACCGACGCGATGGAAAACATCCGCTACGGCCGACCCGAGGCGAGCGACGACGAGGTCGTGGCCGCTGCCCAGGGCGCGTTCGCGCACGACTTCATCATGGCCTTGCCCGACGGATATCGAACTTTCCTGGGCGAGCGCGGCGTTCGTCTATCGGGCGGCCAGCGCCAGCGCATCTCGATCGCGCGGGCGATGCTCAAGAACGCGCCGCTGCTGCTGCTCGACGAGGCGACCAGCGCGCTCGACGCCGAGGGCGAGCGGATGGTGCAGGCAGCGCTCGAGTCGGCGATGCGGGGCCGCACGACGATCGTCATCGCCCATCGGTTGGCGACGGTGCAGCGCGCCGACCGGATCGTCGTTCTCGAGGCGGGCGAGATCGTCGAGACCGGAAGCCACGCCGAGCTGGTCGCGCGCGGCGGCCTGTATGCGCGCCTCGCGGCGCTGCAATTCGACCGCTAGCGGCGCGGACCATCGACGGCACGCCGGATAATCGGCGAATGCAGACCGCCGTCATGACCGCCGCTTCGAACGCCGTTGCCAGCCCCGAGGCGCTCGCCGGCAACGTGCGCCCCGTGCGTTCGCAATACGAGGACTTCCTGCGCCACGTGCGCGATCACGGCGTCGCCAAGGCCGATCGCACCGGCACCGGCACCAGGAGCGTCTTCGGCTACCAGATGCGCTTCGATCTGAGCGAGGGCTTCCCGCTCGTGACGACCAAGAAGGTGCACCTGCGCTCGATCGTCCTCGAGCTGCTCTGGTTCCTGCGTGGCGATGGCAATGCACGCTGGCTTCAGCAACAGGGAGTGACGATCTGGGACGAGTGGGCCAAGCCCGACGGCGACCTCGGCCCTGTCTACGGCGTCCAGTGGCGGTCATGGCCGACGCCCGAGGGCGGCCACATCGACCAGATCGCCAACGTCGTCGCCCAGCTGAAGACCAACCCCGACTCGCGCCGGATCATCGTCAGCGCCTGGAACGTGGCGGCGCTGCCCGAGATGGCACTCCTGCCGTGTCACGCGCTGTTCCAGTTCTACGTCGCGCCGGCGACCGGCAACGCGCGCGCCCGGCTCAGCTGCCAGCTCTATCAGCGCAGTGCCGACATCTTTCTCGGCGTTCCTTTCAACATCGCCAGCTACGCGTTGCTCACCCACATGCTGGCCCAGCAATGCGACCTCGATGTCGGCGACTTCATCTGGACCGGCGGCGACTGCCACATCTACAGCAACCACGCCGAGCAGGTCGAGCTGCAGCTCTCGCGCGCGCCCTACCCGTATCCGATGCTCGAGCTGGTGCGCAAGCCCGAGTCGATCTTCGACTACCGATACGAAGACTTCGTCGTCCACGACTACCGGCACCACCCGCCGATCAAGGCACCAGTCGCGGTCTAAAGGATCGGTCAGGGTCGAGGCTCGGCGGCAGCGACGTCCGCGCCGCACGACCGGTCGCGACCGTGGCGCAGTTCACTGCATCGGGCGCCGAGCACCTCGCACGAAGCGACGAGCGGCGCTACAGTGGCGAGGATGAGCAGCAACTTCCTTGCGCCGACGTCGTCGGAGCTCGAACGCGACTGGGGCCTGGTGCTCGACGACGAGTGGTCGACCGACGTCGCCGGCGGCGACTTCGCGCCCATCATCCGCCGCTTCGGCCTCGGCGCCGCCGCCCAGCGCGAAGCCGTTCTCGCCCGCTTCGGCCTGATACCGGCGTCGGCGAAGGCGGCACGCGCTCCCGGCGCGACCGTGAACGCACGCTCCGAGACGGCGGCCACGCGATCGGTGTTCAAGGCAGCATACGCGCAGCGCCAGTGGTGCATCGTTCCGGCGCAGTGCCTGTACGTGCCCTACTACGCCGAGGGCTCCAAGCGCGCCGAGCGCTGGCGCATCCGTCGCGTCGACCGCTCGCCGCTCAGCATCGCCGGCGTCTGGGACCGCTGGGTCGACGAGAGCGGCCGCGCCATCGTCAGCTTCGCGATGCTGACGATCAACTGCGACCTGCATCCCCTGCTGACGCGTTTCGACCGGCGCTTCAATGACAAGGGCGAGCCGACCGAGAAGCGAACCCCGGTGCTGCTCGCCGAGGAAGACTTCGACGAGTGGCTCGACGCCTCGCCCGGACGCGCGCCGATCTACTTCGGCACCTTCGGCAAGGACGACCTGGAGGCCGATCCGGCGCCTTCGACAGCGCGGCGAACGACGCAGCTGACGCCGCTCGACACGACCATCTCCGAGTTCTGACTCGGCGCCGCGTCGCGGCGCAGCGCTCCTCTCAGGCGCTGCCCTCGGCGCGATCTCGTGCCGCCCGGTGCAAGAGCGGCCGCAATGCCCAGAGGCCGAGCAACGGACCGGGGGCGAGGATCCACATCGCCGACGCGCCCCACGCCGGCAACGCCCGGCTCATGATGACGATGCTCACGACCGTGATCAGAAAGCCGATGCCGTTCTGGAGCACGAGCGCGCTGCCGAGCCATTGGGGCGGCGCGAAGCGTGCCGAGAGGGCCGAGAACTGCGGCGAGTCGGCGACGACGCACAGGCCCCAGAGCAGGAGCGCGGCGATGCGCAGGCCGAGCGCCTGCTCCGCAATGAGTGGGTAGGCGAGGCACATCGCGCCCGACCCGGCAAGCGCCAGCGCCGCCACCCGGGCGCTGCCGACGCGCCGGCTCCATTGGCCGCCGGCGATGCAGCCGATGGTGCCGATGGCGATCACGGCGAAACTCATGAACGCGACCGACGGGGTCGACAGCGATCCGTGACGCCGCGCCAGCTCAGCGGCGATCGGCTGGCACAGCCAGGGCAGCACGCTCCAGAACGCGTAAAGCTCCCACATGTGGCCGAAGTAGCCGAGCGCCGAGGCTCGAAAGCCGGGGATCGCGAAGACGCGGCGCGCGCTGAAGCCGCTTGCCGCAGCACCGGATGCACCCGCGGCGGTGGCACTGCCATGCGGTCCATCACCAAGGAAATAGACGACTGCAGCACCAATGACGGCGAGCGCCGACGATGCCAGCACGACCGCCTCCCATGGCCACGCTGCGCCGCTGGCGCGCACCGCATGCGGCATCGCCGTGCCGAGCGTGAGCATGCCGACCAGCCAGCCGAGCGCGGCGGCGGGCCGGCCGCCGACCCACTGCACGATCATCTTCATGCCGAGCGGATAGATCCCGGCCAGGGCCAGGCCCACGGCCAGGCGCAGCGCCCACGCCGCCTGGTAGCCTGCCGCGGGCGCGACCAGCGCCGCGTTGGCAGCGGCACCGACGAGACAGCTGACGGCGAAGATGCGGCTCGCGCCGAAGCGATCGGCGGCGCCGGTCGCAGCGAAGGCGAAGGTGCCGACGATGAAGCCGAGCTGGGTGGCCGCGATCAGCCAGCCAAACGCGGCCGGGCCAATGTCGAGCCGCGCCATCAGGCCGTCGGCGGCGCCGCTCGGGCTGAACCAGAGCGAGGTGCCGAGCCACTGCGCCAGCACGACCAGCGCCACCGCCGCGCTCCTTCGCGGCGCTGGCCGACCTGTGTCAGGGACAGCGGTCAAGCGCCTGCGCCAAGTCGTCGATCAGATCGTCGGCGTGCTCGAGGCCGACCGAGACGCGCAGCAGGCCCTGCGGCGTGCGGCTCTCGGGGCCTTCGATCGAGGCGCGGTGCTCGATCAGGCTCTCGACCCCGCCGAGGCTGGTCGCGCGGGTGAAGACCTCGACCTGCGCGGCGACGGTCATCGCCGCTTCCTTGCCTCCCCGGGTCTCGAATGAGAGCATGCCGCCGAAGTCCGACATCTGCCGTTTCGCGAGTGCATGAAACGGGTTGCCCGCCAGACCCGGGTAGTGCACCGCGGAGACCTTGGGATGATCGTGCAGGAACGACGCCACCCGGGCCGCGTTGGCGCAGTGCGCGCGCATGCGATAAGCCAGCGTCGGCAGGCTGCGCATCACCAGCCAGCAGTCGAAGGGCGACGGCACCGCGCCGCCGTAGAGCTGCGCCGTACGCACGGCGGCGAACGCTTCATCGTCGACGCGCGCGACGACCGCCCCGCCCATCACGTCGCTGCGGCCACCGAGGTACTTGGTGGTGGCGTGCATCACCAAGTCGCAGCCGAGATCGAGCGGCCGCTGGAGCGCGGGCGAGGCGAAGGTGTTGTCGGCGACCGCGCGTGCGCCGCCACGATGCGCGAGCTCGGCGACCGCGCCGATGTCGACGCACTGCAGCAGCGGGTTGGAGGGCGTCTCGATCCAGACGATGCGCGTGCGCGCTTGCATCGCGCGCGCGATGTCGTCGAGCCGGGTCATGTCGACGAAGCTCGCGCCGACTTGCCACTTGGCGAACAGGTGCTTGAGCACGTTGGCCGTGCCGTGATAGATGTCGAGCGGCGCGACGACGTGATCTCCCGGCTGAAGGCCCTGGAAGATCGCCGTCACCGCGGCCAGCCCGGACGCGAACGCTGCGCCCGCCGCGCCGCCCTCGAGTGCGGCGAGTGCCGCCTCGAGGCCGTTGCGGTTTGGGTTGTGGTTGCGCGAGTAGATGTAGCCGTGCGGATAGCTGCCGTCGGCCGCGCGCTCGAACGTCGTCGAGAGATGGATCGGCGCGACCACGGCGCCGGTCGTCGGATCCACGTCGTGGCCGGCATGGACGGCAAGGGTCTCGAAGCGGAGGCTCTTGGAAATCTTCATGTTGATGCGTTCCGGCAATTGGCTCCGAATGTACCCATCCTTGCGGCGCGCGGCCCGTTCGATAATGCGCACCACCGGCGACTCGCAGGGAGATCGCTTGCGACACATTTGGAGAGTAGATGTACAGCGTCAACAGCGGCCTGATCGTCGTCATTCTGTTGATCGTGGCGCTCGTCGTCATGGAGATAGGCTTTCGCTTGGGCCACCCAGCCCGGCATTTGCACGACGACGACTCGAAGGGGCACGTCAACGCCACCGCGGCGTCGACGCTCGGCATCGTCGGCCTGTTGATGGCTTTCACTTTTTCATTGGCGCTGCAGCGCTTCGACTCGCGCAGCGATGCCGTCGTTGATGAGGCCAATGCCATCGGCACCGCCTACATGCGCGCGCAGCTGCTACCGGTACCGCTCCGCGCGGACGTCTCTAAGCAGCTGCGCGACTACCTTGACGCGCGCGTCAAGTCCGACGCGGTGTCGCCGGTCGACGAGGAGTGGCGCGGCCTGCTCGCTCAGGCAGCTCGGATCCATGGCGCCCTGTGGGAGAACGCGCGCCACGCCGCCGAGCTGGATCCGAACCCGGTGACGTCGGGACTCTTCATCCAGTCGCTGAACCAGCTCATCGACAGTTTCGGAAGGCGCGAGGCGGCGCTCAACCGGCGCGTTCCGGATGTCGTGCTATGGCTCATGTTCGCGACGTTCGTGCTCAGTGGCCTGATCGTCGGCTATGCCGCCGGCGCCGGCGGCCGACGTCCGTCATGGGTGACCTTCGGGATGGTGGCGCTGATGGCGGTCCTGGTCTACGTCATCCTCGACCTCGACCGGCCGCGACGCGGCCTGATCAGAGTCAGCGAGACGAACCTGCTCGATCTGCAGGCGTCCATCAAGGAAGACCCCGGCGCTGCCGGCGCATCACCGGCAGCGAGCGGTGTCGGGCGCTAGCGGCCTCTAACCGACTTCCTCGCCGGCCAGCTTCCAGGTCCCCGGAGGCTTCTGGCAGAACTTGTAGATCCCCTGGGCGGTCTGTCCCTTGAAGGCGTTGGCGATTTGCACCCGGCGGCAAGACAGGCCGTTCCAGGTGAGCCGGTTCATGGGCACCACCGTGCCCGACGCGCCGGTCTTGTCGTTCTTCCAGGCGAGCGTCTCGCCGTCCTTCTCGGCCTTGAGCGCGGCAAAGACCTGCGCCTTCATCAAGGCGATGTCCTCGCTGTTGAACATCGCCCCGGGCGTGTTCTTGAGGCCGTCCTGCGGCCCGAGAGCGTGCGCGGGTGCAGCGAGCGCGGCGAACAGCGCCACCGCGCACAGCGCACCGGGACTGCGGCGGCGCGTGTCCATCACTTCGCCGACTTCTTCAGCGCGGCCTTCAGCCCTGCCGAATCGGCCGAGGTCGCCTCGCGCTTGACCACGATGTCCACCGGCGAGACCGCCTTGCCGTAGTAACCCTTGTTGAGCGAATCGCGAACGTCGATCACCGAGCCATCGACCGCCATCCCGGCGTAGGCGCCCTTGTTGGTCGAATAGACGATGAAGTCGGCCGTCAGCGAAGCGCCGGTACCGACGCCTTTCGGGCCGACTGCGACCGACGCGTCGCCGCCAAGCTTGACCTTGTTCGAATACAGCGAGTCGAGCGCCTTCTGCGTATTGACGATCATCACCACCTCGGCCGCCGAGGCACCGGCCTGGAAACCCAGGCTGGCCGAGCCCATCGTGTAGAACGCCGGGCCAATCCAGTCGCCGGTCTTGTCGTCGCGCACCAGCAGCACGCCCGAGCCTCCCGAGCCGCCGAGGATGAAGCCCGCCTTCAGGATCTCCGGAAAGATCAGTACCGCCTTGGCCTTGGCGAGCGCCGGCCCGAAGGTCGGAAAGTCCTTGTTGCCCGCGAAGTCGTTGACCGTCTTCTCTGCGGCCTGAACGAGCTTCTTCGACTCGACGGCATCGTCGGCGCGCGCGGGCGCAGCGACCAGGGCGAGGGTCGTCGCAAGTGCCACCGCGGCGAACGCCAAGTGCCTGCGTTCCTTGTTCATCGGTATTACCTCGCTTTTAAGAATGGGTTTGACGAATCTTGGCACCAGTCGCGCTGCGGCGCAACGCAACCAATCTGTCCTTTGGTGCAGCGCGGCCGCTGACAAGACTCGAGCAGCAGTCGACGCCGCGTCTCGGGCTGACGCCGCCGCTGCGCTGTGTCGACGAGCGAGCGTGTGCCGCGAAATCCCGCTTGGCGCCTACTTCTTGGCGGCAGCGACCGGCTCGACCGTGAGCGCGACCGCCTCGGTGTACTCCGCCTCGACCTGGTCACCGACCTTGACCAGCTTGAGCTGCTTCGGGTCCTCGACGTAGAGGTCGACCGTCTGTTGCGGCCCGCGCAGGCGCACCGTATGCGCCTTGGCGTTGACAGCGATCACGTCGGCCGTCACCTTGACGTGCTCGGCGGCGGCGCCTCCCGGGAGCGCGCCGGGCGCGCTACGAACCCCATCGCTCGTCGACTTCGAGGAACGCAACTCCTTGCCGTCCTTCTTGAGCGTCAGCGTCAGCGCTTCGAGATAGCGGACGACGACCTTGTCGCCGACCTTGAGCTGAGCGAGGTTGCGCACCTCGGGACCAACAGCGAGGTCGAGGATGTTGCCCTTCGGACCCTTCAGGGTCACGTGCCCCTTCGCGGCGTCGACCGCCTCGACGGTGGCGACAACTCTGTGCGTCTGCATCAGAGTGCCCTTGCCGGGCGTCGTCTCCTTGGTCAGGGTCGAAGTGTCGTTCGGGTTCTGCTGCGCCGAGACGGGCAGCGCCAGCGCGCCGAGAAACGTCGCCAGAAGGAGGATCGAGTTGCGTTGAGTCATGAGCGTGTCTGATTTCAAGTGATGGAAGAGAAGTGTCGGGAGAACGGAGTCTCAGGGAGAAATGGGCTTCCAGCCAGGACCGGGGTCGAACGTCGTCATCTGCTCGGCGACCGTGCTGGATTTCGGACCGAGGTCTTTCTCGAACATCTTGCCGGCACTGTTGACGATGAAGGTCATCACGCCGCTCTCACCGTAGGCGGCGGGGAAAGCCACCATGGCGAAGCCGGCGACCATCCTGCCGTTGATCACATAGCCGTACGCGCCGCCGGGCGCGCTCTTGCCTTGGCGAGTCAGGATGCGAAAGTGATAGCCGCGATAGGGATCGCTGCGCTTGTGCCCGGCGAGGTAGGCCGAGCTCTCGGCGATCAACGGCCCGAAGGGACTCAACTCTTCGCCCTTGCTCGCGTCGGCGGGCCAGTAGAGGCCGTCGAACTTGCCCGGTGAGCTAGCGAGCTTTTGCGCGAACTGCAGGACGCCGTCGCCGTCGCGGTCGACCGACGCGTACTGGTGCTGCGCGGCGACGTAAGCACGCAATACGCCGATGGCACTGCGCTCGTTGCGGCCGATACGCCGATTCTGGATCTCCTCGACACCTTGCTCGGTCGCGAAGCGCCAGGCATTGCCTTCGCGAACCAGTGGAATCGGCCAAGGCCAGGCCTGCGCACCGATCAGCAGCAAGCGACGATCGGGAGCGCTGTCGTCGAGCCCATGAAACGTCCCGAGCAGGGCAGCAATCTCGGCGCGCCGGGCGCTGTCATAGGCGACATCACCGGTGACGACGAGGTTCTTGTGCTTGTCGCCGACGATGGCGATCAGTGCGCCTTCGTCGTTGGTCTTCAACGCGGACGTCAGTGCCTCGACGGCGGCTTCGGGTGTGGCGAAGGTCCGTTGATCGGCAGCCAGCGAGGGCAATGGCAGCACTAGCGAGATGAGCAGCGACGCCAGCAAGGCGAGTCGGCGCGGTCGTGTAATCAGGTCTGTAAGAGGAGTCATGTTGATCGCCATCTCGTCGACTGTGGACATGCGGGGCATCGCGATCGACTAGCGACGGCCGCCGCCACCGCGCCCGCCGCCACCGCCGCCACGCCCGCCGCCGCCCCCACCGCCGCCGCGTGACGGCGTATGCGCGGACGCCCCCGCGGATCCGCGACTGGAGGCGCCTGCCGCGGAACTCCGACTTGAAGCGCCACGCGAGCTGTCCATCTGGGTCTGACGTCCCGAGCCGTAGCCATCGAAAGCGCTTGCGCCGCCGGCACCTCCGGTCCCCCCGCTACGACCGCCGCCACCGGCTTGGCCAATATCGGAGCGTCCGCCGCCCGCGCCCGCACCGCCGCCAGTCGAAGGCCGGGGCGTCGACGACGGACGTGTCGACGCCGACGACAGACCCGAACCACCGGCAGCGCCACCACGATCGCCGGTGCGCGCCGGCGGCGTCGCACCGACCGACCTGCTGACTTGCCCCGGCTGCTTGTTCGACTTCCATTGCGAGGAGTTTCCGCCTTGCCCCCCTCCTCGATTCACGTTGCCGGAATTGATGTTTCCCGTGTTGATGTTGGTATTGCGATTGATGTTGATGTTGTTGTTGCCACCGCCGTAGTTGGCGCCGTAGCGATTGCCGCCCCATACCGCGCCAATCGCCGCGCCCCAGATCAACCCGGTGGCCAAAGCGGCGCCGGGGGCGTAGGGGTAGTAGTACACGGGATACGGCGTCGGGTAGTAGCCCCACGCGGGATAGCCGCCCGCGACGACGACGGTGCTCGGGTTGTATTGCGGCACGTAGATCACCTGCGGGTCGGCGGGGACGATCTTGATGACCTCCTTTTCGACCACGACGGTTTGCTTG
>Ga0207691_10001566_pt1 | contig 22711 bp, 20 predicted proteins | sample KBSM13metaG_FD_184327 | JGI IMG/M metagenome (GOLD analysis project Ga0207691, IMG submission 184327) | Miscanthus rhizosphere microbial communities from Kellogg Biological Station, Michigan, USA - KBS M1-3 metaG (SPAdes) (version 2) | ecosystem: Host-associated > Plants > Roots > Rhizosphere >... | reverse complement strand
CCCCGACTTCCTGTATCTCCTCGAGCGCTCCGGCCTGCGCTACCACCGCATGGAGGGGCTGCGCAGCCTGGCCGGCAACCGCGAAGCCATCCTCCGTCTCGGAGAGGCGGTGGGTGCCACGGCCGGGGCCGAGAAGCTGGTGGCCCGCTACGACGCGGTCCTGGCCGACCTCGCCCGGAGGTTGCGCGGCGTCGCCCGTCCACGCGTGATGTATTGGGCCAGCGGGATGACGGCGGGCGGCGACACCGCGATCGGGGCCCTCATCGAGTCGGCGGGTGCGCGCAACGTGGGCGCGGAGATCGGCGTCGCGGGGATCGGGGCGGTGGGCGCGGAGCGCGCGTTCGTGGCCGATCCCGACGTCGTTCTCATCGGCGTGTGGCCGGGCGCGCGCAAGAGCCTCGTCGAGCATCCCCTCCTCTCGCGGCTGCGCGCGGTGCGGGAGGGGCACATCGTGGAGATGCCGACCGAGCTCCTCGTCACCCTGAGCCAGCACGCGGCGGACGCGAGCTGGTATCTCGCTTCCGTGCTGCATCCGGACCGCGTGCCCCGCGCCCGGCCATGAGCGCTCAGCGGCGCCGCCGCGTGCTGCTCGGACTGGGGGTCGCGCTGCCCGTCGTGATGCTGGTGGCGGTGAGCGCGGGCAGCGTGCCTCTTCCGCTTTCGGGCGTGCTCGCTTCGCTGTTGCACGGCGCCGGCATCGGGGCCGGCGCCGCCCTTCCGCCGTCGTCGGAGACGATCCTGTGGGTCGTGCGCCTCCCGCGCGTGCTCCTGGCGGCGGTGGTGGGCGGCGGGCTCGCCGTGGTGGGCGCGACCCTGCAATCGGTCTTCCGCAACCCGCTCGCGGACTCCGGCCTCCTCGGCGTGGGCGCGGGCGCGGCCCTCGGCGCGGTCGCGGCCGTGCGCCTGGGCTGGGCGGGAACGAGCTTCCTCGCCCTGCCCTTCGCCGCCTTCGCGGGGGCTATGGTGGCGGTGCTCCTTCTCTACGCGCTGAGCCAGAGCCTGGGCGGGGGAACGCTGCACGGCCTCCTGCTCACGGGGATCTCCGTCTCCGCTCTGGCGGCCGCGGGTACGTCGATGCTGCTCGTGGCCACCGAGGAGTTCCGCGTGAAGACCGTCCTCTTCTGGCTGGCGGGCGGTCTCGACGGGCGAGGGTGGGTCCACCTGCGCATCGGCGGGCTCGTGATGCTCGGCGGCTGCGCCATCCTCTTCGCCGGCGCACGCGTGCTCGACGTGCTTTCCCTCGGCGACGAGGAAGCGGCGGCGCTGGGGATGCCCGTGCATTCCGCGCGCCTCGCCCTCCTCGCCCTGGCCGCGCTCGTGGCGGGGGCCGCCACCGCCACCGCCGGCTCCGTCCCCTTCGTGGGCCTCGTGGCGCCGCACGCGCTGCGGCCCGTGGCGGGCTCGCTCGGGCGCCATCTCCTGCCCGCGGCCTTCCTGGCGGGGGCGGTGCTCGTCGTCCTCGCCGACCTCGGCACGCGCGTGATCAGCGCCAACGTGGACCTGCCCCTCGGCTCCGTCACCGCCTTCGTCGGCGCGCCCTACTTCCTGCTGGCCCTGCGCCACGCGGACGCGCGGACGTGAGCGGCACGCCGGCCACGGCGATCCTGGAGGCGGACGGCCTGTCCGTCCGGCGAGGCGCAAGGCTCGTGGTGGACTCCGTGTCGCTCGCGCTCGGCGCGGGCGAAGCCGTCGCCCTCATCGGGCCCAACGCCGCCGGCAAGTCCACGCTCGTGCGCGCGCTGGCCGGCCTGCTCGCGCCCGCGGCCGGAGAGGTCCGGCTGCGCGGCCGCAGTCTCCGCGACTGTCCACGCGACGCAGTGGCGCGCGCGATCGCGCTGGTCGCGCCGGACGAGGCCGCGCCCGCCACCATCACCGTCGCCGAACGCGCGCGCCTCGGCCGCTATCCCCATCGGGGGCCGCTGCGTCCCTTCACCGCGGAGGACGAGGCCGCCGTCACGCGTGCCCTCGCCCGCGCGGGCGTACAGCCACTCGCCGACCGCCCCCTGGCCACGCTGTCCGCGGGCGAGCGGCAGCTGGCGGCGCTCGCGCGCGGCCTTGCCCAGGAACCCGCGGTGCTGCTCCTCGACGAGCCGGCCGCGCACCTCGACATCGGACACCAGCTCCGGCTGTTCCGCGTCCTCGATGAAGTGCGCCGGGAGGGCGTCGGTGTCCTCGCCGTGGTGCACGATCTGCCGCGCGCGGCGGCCTGGGCCGAGCGGCTGGTGCTCCTGGCCCGGGGACGCGTGGCCGCGGAAGGCGCGCCCGCGAGCGTCCTGGCCGGTCCCGCCGCCGCTGCCGCCTTCGAGGTGTGCATCCGCGCGGAACACCTGGGCGGCCGGCCCGTATACCTCTTCGACGAACAGCCCACCCCCCGCGGCTGACGGGGCGGCCCGAAACCTGCAGGTAGCAGGAAGTGCGGACGCCGAGTGAGAGTGTAAATCATTCAACTCACTCACTTACATAGGTTTATAGACGCACGATTCCGTGTAATGCAGGTCCGGGAGCGCCGTCCAAGCTAGAGCCCCCGGAAAGTGCACGCGGAAGGAGGACGCCGAAATGGACCCCAAGGACCATGGGATCGAAGGCGGCGGGCCGGAGCAGCCGCAGATGGATCGCGCGATGGGCCCGCACTATCGGCCGTTTGCTCCTCGTCCCGCCATCGCCAGCGCACCGATCGCCGAGCGCCGGACGGGCGACCGGCGGCAGGCCGAGCGTCGCAACTTCCTCTCGCTGGGGGGCAGACGCCACGACGCCGACCGCCGCCGCCACGACCGCCGCCTCAGGCTGGCGGGCGCGGGATTGCTCGCCGCCGTGGCCTTCGGCGTCGGCGGCCACGAGATCGCGGCGCGCATGGACACGCCGATGATGAGCATTTTCGGACCCTCCGAGCCCTCGACCTCGGTGGACGTCTCCGCCGACTTCCATCTGCCGGCGTGGGATAAGGAAGCGCTGGAGCCCTTCATCCAGGAAGCGGCCACCACGCACGGCCTCTCGCCGTCCCTGATCCGCGCCGTCATCCAGACGGAGTCGCGGTTCAACCCGCTGGCCGTCTCGCGCGTGGGCGCGCAGGGCCTCATGCAGCTCATGCCCACGACCGCGCGTCACGTGGGGATCGAAAACCCGTTCGATCCGCGCGAGAACATCCTGGGCGGCACGAAGTACCTGAGCACGCTCCTCGACCGGTTCAAGGGAAATACGGCGAAGGCGCTCGCGGCGTACAACGCCGGCCCCACGGTGGTGGCGCGCCATCGCGGCCTGCCGCCCTACCGCGAGACGCAGGGCTACGTGCGCAAGATCCAGAAGCTCGTGCAGAACACGGACGCGGAGTTTTCGCTGCCCGCCACCAAGGTGGTGCGCAAGGCCTCGCTGCGCAGCCGGGCGTCGCGCAAGGCGGCCATCTCCCACAACGCGGCCCGCAGCAAGTCGACCGTCCGTAAAGCGAGCCGGGCGCACGTGGTGAAGAAGGCGAGCGCGCGCACGGCGCCGAAGACCGTGCGCCGGGCGTCCCGCCGCGGCTGACCTCGAGGACGTCTAGCCGAGCGCCTTCTCGATGGCGTCGGCGAGCGTGCTGACGACCTTTACCCGGGCGTGGAGCTTGTCGTCCGCCTCCACCACCGTCCAGGGCGCGTCGGGGCTGGAGGTGCGGGCGAGCATGTCTTCGACCGCGCGTTCGTATTCGGCCCACCGCGCCCGGTTGCGCCAGTCCTCCGCGGTCAGCTTGTGCGAGCGGAAGGGATCGCGCTCCCGCGTCTGGAAGCGCCGGAGCTGCTCCTCCTTGGAGAGGTGGAGCCAGAACTTCTGGACGACCATGCCGAACGAGGCCTGGTGGGCCTCGAACTCGTTGATCTCGTCGTAGGCGCGGCGCCACTCCTCTTCCGCGCAGAAGCCCTCGACCCGCTCCACCAGGACCCGCCCGTAATACGAGCGGTCGAAGATCCCGAGATGTCCCGCCCGCGGGAGGGTGCGCCAGAACCGCCAGAGGTAGTGATGGGTCTTCTCCTCGCCGCGGGGAGCCGAGAAGGAGGAGACGGTGTAGCCGCGCGGCTCCAGGGTCTCCGTGACGCGCTTGATGGCGCCGCCTTTGCCCGCGGCGTCCCAGCCCTCGAACACGGCCAGCACGGGCACCTGCTCCTCGTACATCTTGAAGTGCAGCGCGCGCAGGCGGAGCTGCTCGGCCGCGATGCGCTTCTCGTACTCCTTGGGCGCGAGGGCACGGGTCAGGTCCACGCCGGAGAGCGCGGTCATTTGTCGTCCCCCGAGGACACGAAGAAGGCCGGATCCTCGAGCGGGAGCCCCGCGTCCTTGGCGACGGTGCGCGCGCGCGCGAGGTCCTCCTCGGCGCGGCGATGCCGCGCGTCACGAGTCGCCACTTCCGCCATCTGCGTGCGGCTGACCGCAGCCGGAGCGTGCTGGCGGCGATCGAGCGCTGCCTGCATGCGCTCGACGAGGGTGCCGAAGACCTTGACCCTCGTCCAACGCGCGTCCGTCGCCGCCACCACGGTCCAGGGAGCGGCGGGTGTGTCGGTGAGGGCGAGCATGTCCTCGGCCGCCTCGACCCACCGGTCGTAGCGGCGGTTCCGCCGCCAGTCCTCCTTCGCGACCTTCCAGCGCTCCGCGGGGTCTTCCTCCATCCGGCGCAGGCGGCGCTTCTGCTCCTTCTGGGAGATGTGGAACCAGAACTTCACGACCACCTGCCCGTCGTCGGTGAGCCAACGCTCGAGCTCGTTGATCTGTGCGTAGGCGTTCTCCCAGTGCCTCCGCTTGACCCACTTCTCGACCCGATCGACGAGCACGCGCCCGTACCACGAGTGGTCGAACAGGGTCATGTGGCCGTCTTCGGGCAGGCGAGTCTGGTAGCGCCAGAGGAAGTGGTACCGCTGCTCGAGCTCCGAAGGCGGGGAGCCGGGCCAGGCCTGGAAGGCGCGGGGATCCAGCTTTCGGGTCAGCCTCTGGATCACCGTCCCCTTCCCGGCCGCGTCCCAGCCTTCGAAGGCCACGACGGTCGGGATCTCCGCCTCCAGGAGCGCGTACTGCAGCCGGCGCAATCGCTCTTCCAGGGGCGGGAACACACGCTGGTATTCCTCCTTGGAGAGGGCGGCGTCCAGGTCAACCGCTTCCAGCACAAGGGCCTCCGAGGCCGGGAAGGATAAACCAGAAGTGGTATGATCGCCGCCCCGGAGGCGCTTCGATGCCCTATTTCGATCTCGACCCGCTGCTCGAGACGATGCTGGACTACTCGCCTGGCATCTCGGACCTCAACCTCTCGGTCGGCCGGCCCCCGCAGGTCGAGCTCGATGGCCAGCTCCGGCCCGTCGCCTACGCCGGGATCGAACGGCTCCTGCCCTACCAGACCGAGCTGATCGCGATGCGGCTCCTGGCCGGGAAGCGGGACCTGGCGGACAAGCTCGTGCGCACCGGCTCGGTGGACCTGTCGTACAGCCTGGCCAAGCGCACCCGCTTCCGCGTGAACGTCTTCGCCCAGCGCGGCAGCTACTCGGTCGTCCTGCGCGTGATCCCGAACAAGATCCCCACCGTGGAGGAGCTCGGGATCCCGCCCCAGCTCAACGAGATCGGCAACGAGCGCAACGGCATCGTGCTCGTGACCGGCCCCACCGGCTCCGGCAAGTCCACCACCCTGGCCGCCATCATCAACAAGATCAACCAGGACAAGGCCATCCACATCATCACGATCGAAGACCCGATCGAATACCTCCATCCGCACGTGAAGTCCACGATCAACCAGCGCGAGGTCGGCGCGGACACCCAGACCTTCGCTCTCGCCCTGCGCGCCGCCCTGCGCCAGGCGCCGAAGGTGATCCTGGTCGGCGAGATGCGCGACGTGGAGACGATCTCGATCGCGCTGGAGGCGTCGGAGACGGGCCACCTCGTGCTCTCCACGCTGCACACGATCGACGCGAGCAAGACCATCGATCGCATCGTGGGCGTCTTCCCCAAGAACGAGGAGCGGCAGGTCCGCACGCGCTTCTCCCAGGCCTTCAAGTGGGTGGTGAGCCAGCGCCTCGTGCCCAAGCAGGGCGGCGGACGCCAGGCGATCTGCGAGATCCTGCGCTCCACCTCGCGCACCAAGGAGTACGTGCAGGAGGGCGAGCGCGAAGGGAAGAGCCTGATCGACGCCATGGCCGACGGCCAGCTGGAGGGGATGCAGACCTTCGACGGAGAGCTGGAGAAGCTCATCAACGCCGGTCTCATCGACAAGGAGACGGGGCTCAGCTACGCCACGAACCGCACCAACTTGCAGCTCGTGCTGGAAACGGGCGGGAACAGCATGTCCGACGACGTCACGCCGTCCGGCAAGTTCGCGGCACCGTCCACTCCGTCGAAGGGGGCGTCCCGATCGGCGCCCTCCGAGATGGACGACCTGATCGAGAGGTAGCCCGTGCAGGCCAATTGCACCAACTGCCAGCAGCGCATCGTCATCGACGACGCGAAGGTGCCGGACCGGGCCTTCAGCGTGAAGTGCCCGAAGTGCCAGACGGTGGTGCGCTTCCCGGGCAAAGGAGCGGCGCCGGTGGTGAGCGCGCCGGGGACGAGCTCGTTCGCGAGCAACCTGCCCGCGGGCGCCTATCCGGCGGCTCCGCCCACGTCGGCCTTCCCCGCCTACCCGAACGCACCTGCCGCCGCGTCCGCGGCCGCCCCCGGCTCGGCTCCCGCCCCTCTGGCGGCGGAGGCCGCGACGTCGGAAGAGATGCGGGCGACGATGATGGCGCAGATCCGGCGTGAGATGTCGATCGGCGAGGGGAAGATGGTCGGACGCGCGATGGTCGCGCTGACCGATCGCGCCCAGGCGGGGGCGATGGCCCTGCCCCTGACCCGCCTCGGTTACCAGGTGGACACCGTCGAGAATGCCGAGGAGGGCGCGCGCCTGCTCGAGCAGGGCGTGTACGACCTCGTGGTGGCCACGCGCTCACCGGCCGCCGCGGGACGCGAGAGCCTCTACCAGCGCCTCAACCGCCTCAGCCCGGACCGCCGCCGGCGCATCTTCCTGGTCATCGTGGGCGACGAGTTCAAGACGGGCGAGGGGACGCAGGCCTGGGCCGTGATCGCCGATCTCGTCATCGCGGCCCGTGACATCCCGACCGCGGACTCGGTGCTGCTGCCGGCCCTGGCCGAGCGCACGCGCCTGTACCAGGTCTTCGTCGACGCCCGCAAGCGCTTCGAGGCTGCCGCGGTCTAGCGCAAGCGGCCACCAACAGGGTATGTGGCTGCCGCCAGCGGCCACCAACGGGATGCGTGGCTGCGCAGGCGGCCACCAACAGGGTATGTGGCTGCCGCAAGCGGCCACCAACGGGTGGGTGGCTGGCCTACGGTTTCCATTGACTTCCTGTCGCGCCCCGTTGTAAACGGGAGCGGAGAGTAGGACGCCGTACACCCTCCCTGCCCGCCCCTCGCCGGCGCCGGGACCCATCGGGAGGTGTCGCATGCGAAACACCGGAACTCTCCTCGCCTTGCTGGCCGCGAGCAGCATCGCGTCTCTCTTCGTCGGCTCTTCGCGCACGAAACCACTCGCCGCCGACGACCACAACCGCAAGATCGCCATCCGGGACGATTGCGATCCCCGGGACCCGGCCTGGAATCCTTCCGGCGGATGCGCCCTCGAGGAGGGCGACGTCACCAATGCGGAGTTCGGGGTGGAGCTTCAGTCAACCCTGGCCCCGACGTCCGTGATCGGACACCAGGCCTGGCGCAACGATCCTCCCTACCTGAAGATCCGGGAGGGTCAGACCGTCCGCGTGACGAACCGGGGCGGACGCGCGCACACCTTCACCGAGGTGGCGAACTTCGGAGGCGGCAAGATCCCGAATCCCGGCCTCAACAAGGGCCTCCTCACCGCTCCCGAGTGTCCGGCCTCCACGAACCTGGCTCCGGGCGCGGGCACCACCGTCAAGGACCTCGCGCCGGGCAATCACCGCTTCCAGTGCTGCATCCATCCGTGGATGCGTGCGATCGTCAAGGTGAAGCCGAAGGGAGACGACGACGAGGAGGACGACGACAACTAGGCCTCGCTCAGCGGCGGATCTCGCCGAGTCTCACCACCTCGAACGCCGAGCCGGGCACCGTCTTCAAGGGCTCGAGCTCGTCGTCGTTCCAGGCCGTGCTGGTCTCGCCGCTGATGAACCAGTCGGACCCGTTGTCGGCCACGAACATGCCGTAGCGTTGAAGCGCGACCAGGACCACGCGCGCGGCGCCCGAGAAGCGGCCGATGTCGTAGGACGCCTTCAGCCGCACGCGCATCCCCATCGGCGGGAGGTCCGGATCGGTGTTGCTGCTGGCGAAATGTGTCGCCGGGTGCACGTAGGCGCGCTGGGTGCGTCGCACGGTGAAGCGCAGGGCGTGGCGGATCTCGCCGGCCAGGACCTCGTCGCGGCGGACGAGGCCGGGCAGGATGGGCAGCCCCGCCGCGTCCGCGCTCGTGAAGCCGTCCGGGCGCAGCGCGTTCGAGCGCAGATCGAACTTCGCGCCCGAACCGCAGCGCCATCCGGCGGATCCCAGGAATTCCGAGTCGAACGTCTCGTAGAGCTGGCAGGCATCGCGGTCCAGCACGAGGACGTGGCGGTCGCCTCCGGCTTCCACGGGGGCGCTCGGCGGGAACGGATAGGGACCGGGATCGCTCTCGTCGTCGAAGTCGAAGGACATGGGCACGCGCGGCTGGGTGCCGGGCACGCTCGTCCAGGGGATGCCGTAGCTCGGATCGCTCCCGAAGTCGGGATGGAGGAACCTGTCCCCTCCGATGCTCGCGATATAGGCGTCCGAACGTGGATCCACGGCGTCCGCGGAGACGTCACGGTTCCAGGCGTTGTCGGCGGGAAACACCGGGCAGCCCATGAGCACGGGCCCCGTGCTGGTCGCCGCCCCGCCCGCGGAGGCCGGGGTCTCCGGTGCCGTCGTCCCGTCTCCACCGCCGCCACAGGCCAGCAGGGCCCCGCACGCCGCGACCACGATCGACCCGAGCCACTGCCGTCCCATGTCTTTGACCTACGGTGGCGGCCGCGATCCAATCGTGATCGCCGGCACATATAATCCCATCACAAGCGAGGAAGAACCCATGTCCCTCGACCGTCGCGCGTTCCTGGCGTCGCTCGGCGCCTCCCTCGCCTTCCCGGCGATCCTTCGCGCGGCGCCCGCCCGCAAGAAGCGGTACCCCATCGCATTTTCCACCCTGGGCTGCCCGGCCTGGAGCTGGGGCACCATCCTCGACCAGGCAGACGCTCTCGGCTACTCGGCCCTCGAGCTGCGCGGTATCGCCGGCGAGATGGACCTCACCAAGGTGCCCGAGCTGTCGGGCACGCGCCTGGCCGAGACCCGGAAGGAGCTCGCCGCGCGCGGCCTCGTGGTCTCCGACCTCGGCGCCTCGACCCACATGCACGAGAAGGAAGCCGCCGCGCGCGACAAGCAATACGAGGACGGCCGGCGCTTCATCGACCTCGCGCACACGATGGGGGTGAAGTACGTCCGCATGTTCGGCAACGAGGTGCCCAAGGGCGAGACGCGCGAGGAGGTGCTGCCGCGCGTGATCGAGGGATTCCAGAAGATGGCCGCGTACGCCAAGACGGCGGACGTGGTGATCCTCATCGAGTCCCACGGCGACTTCACGAACTCGCGCGACCTCACCGAGATCCTGACCGGGGTGAACTCCGACGCCTTCGCCCTGCTCTGGGATGCCCACCACACGTTCGTCGCCGGGCACGAGGCGCCCGCGGACACCTACGCGAAGCTGGGCCGCTGGGTGCGCCACACGCACCTCAAGGACTCGCGCCCGGCGGGCGACGCCGCCAAGCCGGATGACCGGCGCTACGTCCTCACTGGCACGGGCGAGGTCCCGGTGAAGGAGCAGGTCGCGGTCCTGGCCAAGGCCGGATACAAGGGCTACTACTGCTTCGAGTGGGAGAAGAAGTGGCACCCGGAGATCGAGGAGCCGGAGGTCGCGTTTCCGCACTACGCGAAGACGATGGCGGGTTACCTGGCCGCCGCGGGCGTGAAGGAGGCTTAGGCATGTCGAACGATGAAAAGGTCTCTCGGCGCGAGTTCCTCGAGAAAACGGCCATCGCCAGCGCCGCCGCGGCGGCGCTCCCTGGCCTCGTCGCCACCCCGGCCGAGGCGGCCGCGGGCACGATCCCCCATCGAACGCTCGGCCGGACGGGCCGGTCCGTCTCCATCCTGGCCATGGGCTGCGGGAGCCGCTTCCTCATGTATTCGCCGGACGAGGCGAGCGGCGTGCTCGAGAAGGCGCTCGCTCTCGGCATCGACTACTTCGACACCGCGATCGACTACGGCAAGGGCGAGAGCGAGACCCGCGTGGGCCGCGTGATGGCGACGCGGCGCAAGGACGTCTTCCTTGCCACCAAGGTCCCGACCACCGCCCGCACGCGCGACGCCGCCCTGCGCGAGGTGGAGGCCAGCCTCAAGCGTCTGCAGACCGATCACGTCGACCTGCTCCACATGCACAGCCTGGGCAAGGACGAGGACCTCGCGCAGATCGAGGCCGCGGACGGCGCGCTCAAGGCCCTGTACCAGCTGCGCGACCAGAAGGTCGCGCGCGCCATCGGCATGACCAGCCACACCGACGGCCCCACCATGGCCCGGGCCATCGAGCACAACGACCTCGACTGCGTACAGATGGCCATGAACCCGGCGCGCGCGCTGGGCTTCGAGGAGATGGCCCTGCCCGCCGCCAACAAGAAGAACCTCGGCGTCATCCTCATGAAGGTGACGGCGCAGGAAAAGCTGCTCGGTCCCGGCGGGGCGGAGCCGGGGGCGCTGCTGCGCTACGCCTGGAGCCTGCCCGTCTCGACCGTGGTGTGCGGCATGCCGAAGGTCGCGTTCATCGAAGCCAACGTGGCCTCCGCCCGCGCCTTCACGCCGATGGCGCCCGGGGACATGAACGGGCTACGCTCGCAGCTCGCGGGCAAGAAGGTCGCCCTCGAGCAGTTCTTCACCGACCACCTGGACCACGGGATGGCCTAGCCGATCGGGCTAGTCCTGGTGATGCCCCCGCCGGGCCGCGGCGGGCAGATAGACCTGCTCCACGTAGTCGCGGACCATGCGGTGGGCGCTGAACTGGGGAACGCAGGAGGCGATGGAGGCCTTCATCATCGCGATCCATTTCCGTCGCAGTCCGTCCGGGTCCTTCTCGAAGAAGAGGGGCACCGTCTGCTCCTCGAGGATCTGGTAGAGGGAGAGCGCGTCCACGGCGTCCTGCTCCTCCGACGTCAAGGCCGTGTTCTCCTCGCCGATGGCCCAGCCGTTGTCGCCGCGATAGCCCTCGACCCACCAGCCGTCGAGGATGCTGCAGTTGATGCCGCCGTTGATCGGGACCTTCTGGCCGCTGGTGCCGCTGGCTTCCTGGGGCCGGCGCGGGGTGTTGAGCCACACGTCGCAGCCCTGCGTCATCATCCGTCCGACTTCCATGTCGTAGTCTTCGATGAAGACGAGCTTGCCCCGGAACTCGCCCTGGGCGAGCTCGAAGAGCTGCTTGATGAAGCTCTGTCCGAGGCGGTCCGCGGGATGCGCCTTGCCCGCGAAGATCATCTGCACCGGCCGCGCCGGGTCGTTGAGGAGCTGGCGCAGGCGCACGAGGTCGGAGAGGACGAGCACGGCGCGCTTGTAGGTCGCGAACCGGCGCGCGAAGCCGATGGTGAGCGCGCGGGGATCGAGCAGTCCTTCCACCCCTCGCAGCTCGTCGGGGGAGCTGCCGTGGCGCGCGCTCTGCACGCGCACGCGCTCGCGCACGAAGCGGATGAGCCGCTCCTTCTGCGACCGGTGCGCCGCCCAGAGGGCGGCATCGGGAATGGCGGCCGCGCGTGACCAGAGGTCGGCGTCGAGCAGGTGCTGCTCCCAGTCCGGGTCCAGGTGGTGCGCGTAGAGGGCCCGCATCTCCGGCCCGATCCAGCTCTCCGTGTGCACGCCGTTGGTGACGTAGGCGACGGGCGCCTCCGGGGGGTCCGGCCAGAGGTGGCGCCACATGGCGGACGAGACCTTGCCGTGGAGCTTGCTCACGCCGTTGACGCTGGAGGAGAGGCGGATGGCGAGCACGGTGAGGTTGAAAGCGCCCGCCTCCGCGCCCAGGGTCAGGGCCGCCTCCGCGTCCGCGCCCACCTCCTGGGTCCAGGGGCCCAGGTACTTCTTGACCAGGTCGCGGTCGAAAGTCTCGTTGCCCGCGGGCACGGGCGTGTGGGTCGTGAAGACGGTGTTGATCGCGGTGTGCTGGATCGCTTCCGTGAGCCCGTCCCCGCGGCTCACCTTCTCCCGCGCCCGCTCCAGGCCGAGGAAGGCCACGTGCCCCTCGTTCATGTGCCAGACCGCGGGGTAGATGCCGAGGGCGCGCAGCGCGCGCACTCCGCCCACGCCCAGCACGATCTCCTGGCACAGGCGCATCTCCCGGCCACGCACGTAGAGCACGCCGGTGATCGGGCGGTCCGCGGGGTCGTTGAGGGGGATGTCGGTGTCCAGCATGAGGACCGGGACCCTGCCGACCTGTGCCTTCCAGACCGCCGCCTGCACGACGCGGCCGGGCAGGTCGATGGGCACGGTGAGCACGCCGCCCCCCGGCGCCTCCACGGGCAGCACGGGCAGCCGCGCGAAGTCGTAGTCGGGGTAGATGTGCTGCTGGAAGCCGTCGGCGTCCACGGTCTGCCGGAAGTAGCCCGAGCGGTACATGAGGCCGACGCCGACCAGGGGCACGCCCAGGTCGCTGGCCGCCTTGCAGTGATCGCCGGCCAGGATGCCGAGGCCGCCGGAATACACGCCGAGCGATTCGTGGATGCCGAACTCCATCGAGAAGTACCCGATGGGGCCCGGGATCGAGCTCAGGTGCTGGTCGAACCAGCGCGGACGCGCGCGATAGGCGTCCAGGGAGTGGATGACGCTCTCATAGGTGCGGCGGAACTCGGGGTCGCCGAGCAGGCGGTTCCAGTGGTGCGGCTCCACGTTGATGAGGAGCTGGACGGGATTGTGATAGCGGCGCCAGTGGTCGGGGTCGATCCAGGTGAAGAGGCGCGTGGCCTGGGGCGACCAGCTCCACCAGAGGTCGTAGGCCAGGTCGCGCAGCCGCTCCATCTCCGGCGGCAGCTCGATGTCCGCGACCTGGAGGGTAGCGATCTCGGTGCTGGTGCCGACCGGCTCGGGATGCCGCTCAGACCTGTTCAAGGGTCTCGATGAAATGGCGGATCCTCGTGGAGACATCCGCGTCGACGTCGGTGAACTCGACTCCGTACCGGGAGGGGGCGGCCACCCGCACCACGCGCCCACGGGTGTGCACGGGCGGGGGTTCCTCCCCCAGCGGGAACTGCATCTCGATGGGCGCTCCCACGCGAAGATCGCCCGTGGCTTCCATCAGCATCCCGCTCTGGCTGAGGTTCAGGGCCAGGGCGGGCTCGGGGCCGGCATCCGACGAGTAGGTGTCGACGCGGAAGGACACGGAGAAGCGTGCCTCCTTGCGCACGGGCACGTTGACGAGCCGCTCCAGGCGCTCGTCGCTTTCGAATTCCAACGGCAGGCGGAGGATCGCGTTGGCGCCGGACTCCAGCAGCTCCACCTCGCCCGGATCGAAGTCGCCCCGCGCGATGACCACGATGGACAGGCCTCGCGTGGAGGGGTCCTCGCGCAAGGCCGTCACCAGGCGGCCGGCCCAGGGCAGGTCGCGGTCCACCACCACGATGCTGGGGCGCGAGGCCAGGGCCATCATGCGCGCCTCTTCCAGACGGGTCACCACGTGACGTTCGACGTCCTGTCGCCAGAGCATGGTATGGCCCAGGTCTTTTTCCAGCTCCGAGTGTGTGCAGATCAAGGCGGAGACCATCGTATCACTCCAACTCGGCCAGCCACGCGGCCTTGGACGCGTCCGACGGCATGCGCCAGTCCCCGCGTGGCGAGAGGCTGACCGAGCCGACCTTCGGCCCGTCCGGCGCCATCGACCGCTTGTACTGCTGATCGAAGAAGCGATTCACGAACACGCGCAGCCAGCCGCGCAGGGCAACCTCATCGTACGTCTCCGCGAAGGCATGGCGGGCGAGGAAGAGCATCTTGCGCGGCCCCGCGCCCAGGCGCAGCAGGCAGTAGAGGAAGAAGTCGTGCGCCTCGTAGGGGCCGAGGAGGTCCTCCGTGCGCTGGCTGATGGCGCCGTCCTTGCCCGGGGGCAGGAGCTCGGGAGAGACGGGTGTGTCCAGGATGGCCTGCAGCACCGCGCGCTCGGCTTCGCTCGCGCGATGGGCCGCGACCCAGGCCACGAGCTGGCGCACCAGCGTCTTCGGGATCCCGCAGTTGACGTGGTACATCGAGATCTGGTCCCCGCCGAACGTGCTCCAGCCCAGCGCCATCTCGCTGAGGTCGCCCGTGCCCACCTCGATCGCGTTCTCCTTGTTGGCGAGGTTCATGAGGATCTGCGTCCGCTCGCGCGCCTGCAGGTTCTCGAAGGCGACCGACGACGTGTCGTCCGGGCCGAGGCCGATGTCCTTCATGTGCTGCGTGCAGGCCGGGCGGATGTCGATCTCGCGGAGGTGCACGCCGGAGGCGCGGGCCAGCTCGCGCGCGCTCTGCAGGGTCCGCTCCGTGGTGCCGAAGCCGGGCATGGTCACGGCGAGGATGCCCTCGCGGGGCAGGGAGAGGAGGTCGAAGGTGCGGTCCACCACGAGCAGCGCGAGCGTGGAGTCGAGGCCGCCGGAAAGGCCGAGGGTCACGCGCTTCACGCCCGTGTGCTCGAGACGCTTGGCCAGCCCGGCGGTCTGGATCGAGAAGATCTCCTCGCAGCGCTCGCCGAGCACGGCGGGATCGGACGGCACGAACGGGTGCGGGTCCACCTTGCGCAAGAGCCGATGCGGCTCCGGCGCGGGCGCCGGGGCCAGGGTCAGGCGCCGATATCCCTCGGGCAGGATGTGCACGCCATCCGAGAACGTGGTCTGGCGCATCCGCTCCACGGTCAGGCGCTCCGTATCGACGTCGGTCACGATCAGCTCGCCGTCGCGCCGGAAGCGGCGGCCCTCGGCCAGCACGACCGCGTTCTCGGCGACGAGGAGCTGGCCTCCGAACACGACGTCGGTCGTGGACTCGTGCACGCCGTTGCCCGCATAGATGTAGGCGGCCACGCAGCGGCCGGACTGCACCTTCACGAGGTCGCGGCGGTACTCCGCCTTGGCCACGATCTCGTTCGACGCGGACAGGTTCGCGAGGATGGTCGCTCCGGCGAGGGCGTGGAAGCTGCTGGGCTGGACGGTCGCCCAGAGGTCTTCGCAGATCTCCACGCCGAGCGTCACCGCGGGCTCGTCTTCGGCCGCGAAGAGCAGGTTCGTGCCGAAGGGCGCGGCCTGGCCGGCCAGCCGGACCTCGTCGCGCAGCGCCTCACGCGCGGACGCGAACCAGCGCTCCTCGTAGTACTCCTTGTAGCCGGGCAGGTACGTCTTGGGCACGACGCCGACGAGACGGCCGGCCTGGATGACGGCCGCGCAGTTGAAGAGCTTGCCGTCCAGGGCCACGGGAAGGCCGACCGCGATCGTCATGCGGTGGGCGGCGGTGGCCTGGAGCAGCCGGGCCAGGGCCCGCTCCGCGCCGCCGACCAGGGTGGTGAGGGAGAAGAAGAGGTCGCCCGCGGTGTACCCGGTCAGGCCCAGCTCGGGGAAGACGAGGAGCTGCGTGCCCTGGGCACGGGCGGCCTCCACGAGACGCAGGATTTCCCCGGCGTTCCGCTCGGGATCCGCCACCCAGACACGCGGGCAGGCGGCCCCGACACGCAAGAAGCCGTGGGGGGCGGTACTCATCCAGGAAGGATACTCGCGGCCGCGGCCCGGTGGAAAAAGTGCCGCCGTCTACTGGACTTCGACCAGAGCCACGCGATTGACGCCGCTGCAAGCCAGCGCGAGCTGGCCCCCGGGCGTGGCCACCATGTGGCGTACCACGCCGCCCCCCGAGGGGATCACCCAGGTCTGGAACTTCTCGGTCCGGGGATCGAAGCGCACCAGCGTGTTGGGCCGGACCGCCGATTCGCTGTACCACAGGACGTCCCTGGAGGCGACGATCCCGTAGGGCTGCGATTGCGGGCCGCCGGGCGACGGCCATTCCTTGACCTCGCCTGTGCGGGGATCGAGGCGGCCCAGGTAGCCGCGGGAATAGTCCGAATACCAGATGGTGTCGTCGCTCGTGATGGCGACGCGCCGCGGCCGCGAAGCCGGGTTGGGCAGCGTGTATTCCTTGACGGCCATGGTCTCCGGGTCCAGGCGCGCCACGCGGTTGGCTCCGAACTCGACCACGAAGGGCACGCCCTTCGAGTCGATCACCATGCCGTAGGGCCGCGAGCCCGGCTGCGGCATCGCGACGAGCTTGACCTGGCCCGTCGCCGGCTCGAGGCGGCCCATCATGTTCGCGGCCTGCAGCGAGAACCACAGGCGGCCCTTCGCATCGAAGAGCGGCGTGTGGGGATCGCGCGCCGCGGGATCCGGCATCGGGTATTCGGTGACTTCGCCCGTCTTCGGATCGAGCTTGCCCACCAGCCCTTTCGAGTTGCCCGTATACCAGATGTTGCCCGCGCGGTCCGCGGTCAGCCCGTGCGGGCCCGAGTCCGGCGTCTTGAGGGGGAACTCCTTCATCTGGCCCGTGCGCGGATCGAGCCGGCCGAGGACGTTGGCCCACTGGCCCGTCCACCAGAGGGATCCGTCGGCGGTCCAGAGCGGATCGTGCGGCCGCTGGCCCAGCGTGGGCACCAGCCATTCCTTGATCTGGACCGAGGCAGGCCCGGGGACGACGACCGCCGGCGGCCTCGGCTTCTCCGGGAAATGCGCGGCCAGGTACTCCGCGATCCGCTTGGTCTCGGCGGGCTCCGTCTTCGTCATCGACTGCAGGAGCTGCGTCCACCCCTCGCGCGTGTAGCCGCCGGAGCCCGTGATCATGTTGAGCCCATGGCACTGGCTGCAGCGCGCCGCGACCAGTTCCTGGCCGGGCCCGTCGGGCAGCACGACGGGCGGGCTGGTCCGCTGGGCGGAGAGGGCGATCGCCCACCCCACGACCACGGTGGCGACCGCCCCCGGAATGAACGCGCGCGGCATCGACCTAGAACGTGACCTTCGCCGCCAGCTGCACGATCCGCTGCGTGTCTTCGAAGTTGACCTGCGTCCCGGCGTCGAAGCCGAAGTTCGAGCGCGGGTTGGTCAGATTCGTCTGCGGGATCAGCACCCCGTTCGTGAAGTTGTAGAGGTTGCTGTTCTGCAGGCTGATGTTCGTGGTGTTGAGCAGGTTGAAGGCCTCCGCGATCAGCTCCAGCTTGACCTGCTTGCCGAGGGGAACGTGGCGCGACAGGCGCATGTCGATGTTCTTCGTCCAGGGCAGGCGATGGCTGTCGCGGCTCCCGGGAACGAGGTCGTTGTTACGGTTGCCGTCGTTGTTGGCGTCGTTGACGATCCGCTCCGAATACGGGTATCCGCTGTAGGCGGTCGCGATCCAGCTCAGCGACCAGTCGTTCAGGAGGACCTTGGCGAACCCGCCCGAGTCCTTGAAGTAGTCGATGTTCCAGTAGCCGCTGAACACGAGCCGGTGCCGCACGTCGTTCTGGCCATTTGCGTAGTCGGCGTCGCGGTCGACGGGGTGCGAGGGGAAGCGCGCGTCGTCGCCGCCGCCCAGCACCACGTTCACGGAGTCGGGATTGTTGTCCTTGACCTCGCTCAGCGTGTAGGCGAAGTTGCCGAGGAAGCGCCCGCCGAAGCGCTTCTTGACCTCGACGGTGGCGCCGTTGTAGTTGGACCGGCCCGTGCTCTCGAAGCGCACGAGGCGGTCGAAGTTGGAGAACGGCCGCGTCGGGAAGCGGTCCACGGTGAGGCTGCCGCCACCCTGGATCGGGATGGCGGTAGGCACGGGATCGCCCACGTTGAAATCGCGCGAGAGAGCCAGCTTGCGCCCGGCCACGTACATGTAGCTCACCGCCACCGACACGTCGGCGCGAAGGGCTCGCTCGACGCCGAGGCTGGCCTGGTGCACCTCCGGGTTCTCGAAGTCGGGATCGAAGAACTGGATCGACGGCCGCGGCAGCGCCGCCCCGGTGGGAATGGTCGTGAAGACCGCCGGGTACTTCGGAACCAGCGCGCCCGTGAACGTGATGGTCTGGACGTTGATCGCGTTCCCGCTGTGCGCGGTGCCGATCATGATCGACGGCGTGCGGCCGTAGAAGAGGCCGTAGCCGCCGCGGATCACGGTCTGGGCGTTGGGAGCGAAGGAGAAGCCCAGGCGCGGCGCGAAGTTGTTCTTGTCCACGTGGATGAAGCTCGTGTCGATGCCCGCCGCCGCCAGCTGCGGGTCGGGGTTGCGCACGTCGGGCTGCGCGATGTCCTGCAGGTCGTAGCGCAGGCCGAAGCTGACGGTGAGCTTGCGCGACGCTTTCCACTCGTCCTGGAGGAAGACCGCGTACTCCTTGAGATCGGGGTGGGTCTCCGGGCCCGTGGTCCCCACGCCCGCGAAGGCCTGCTGGTAGTTCTCGCCCGATCCGTTGGGGAGGCCGCGGCCGAGGCTGGCGATGGAGCTGAAGGTGTAGCGCCCGCCGAAGTTGCCGGGGAAGAAGTTGAAGATGTTGTCGAAGTTGAGATCGAACCCGCCCTTCAGCGAGTGGGCGCCGCGGATCCAGGTCACCGCGTCCGCGACCTGGAAGCGCTTGATCGTGGTCTCGCGGGGGCTGAAGAAGTTGCGGCCGAAGATGAGCACCGTGGTGCCCGCCTCGCGCGCCGTGACCTCGGGGTTGTTGGTGTTCGCCTCGCCCGGCTCCTCGTCCTTGCCCCACTGGGCGCGCAGCTCGTTGAAGAAGGTCGAGCTGAACACGGAGGTGAGGACGCCGTTGAGCGAGCGCGTGTGCACCAGGCTGTTGCCCGTGTGCTCCTCCGCGCTGGTCGCGCCCGTGCTCTCGTTGTTGCCGCCCGTGAAGTTCTGGTGGTTGTAGCGGACGCTCAGGCGGTGCTTGGGGTTGAACTGGTAATCGATCTTGCCCAGGAACACGTCCTGGTTACGGGTGAGCGTGTAGTCGTGGTAGGCCGTGTTGATGATGCCGAGGCCCGCCTGAACGCTGGGATCGCTGCTGCCCAGGATCGCGGGAGGCACGGTCACGGTCAGCGGGGTGAGGGTGTTGGGGAGATCGCGCCGCTGGCCGTCGTAGGAGAGGAAGAAGAAGGCCTTGTCCTTCTGGATGGGCCCGCCCAGGGACCCGCCGAACTGGTGGATACGGAAGGGGGCGCGTGCGCGAATGGGGTTCGCGATCTTGTTGGCCCAGGTGTTCGCGTTGAGCGACTTGTCGCGGAAGAACTCGAAGGCCGAGCCGTGGAAGTCGTTGGTGCCCGACTTAGTGACCACGTTGATCACGGCCCCGCCCGCCCGCCCGTACTCCGCGGAGTAGGCGTTGCGGTTCACCTGGAACTCCGCCACCGCGTCCTGGCTGAACTGATAGGGGGCGCGGCCGGAGCCCGTGCGCCCGAGGGTCTGGCCGAAGAAGGTGTTGTTGTTGTCGGCGCCGTCGATGACGAGGCTGTTGAGCACGCCGCGCAGCCCGGCAAAGCTGATGTCGCCGCCGCGCGTATCGCGGGTGACGCCGGGAGTGGTGAGCGCGAAGTCGATGAAGTTGCGGCCGTTGACGGGCAGGTTCGCGACCGCAACCGCGCCCACGGTGGTGGCCTGGTGCGTGCGGGCGGGCTCGATCACCGGCACCTCCGCCGTGACCGTGACTTCCTCCTGGGCTCCCGAGACCTTCATCTGGATGTCGGCGGTGAGGGTCGAGCCGATGCTGAGCTGGAGGTTCGGACGCTTGGTCGTGGAGAAGCCGGCGAGGGCGGCCGTGACCTCGTAGGGGCCCACCGGGAGGAGGGGCGCCCGGTAGAGCCCGGTCGCGTCGGTCGTGGTCTCGCGCGTCACGCCCGTCGCCGTGTTGCGCACGGTCACCGTCACTCCGGGCAGCACGCCTCCGGACTGGTCGGTCACCGTTCCCTCGATGGCGCCGCCCGCGGCCTGGGACTGCGCGGCCACCCGACTCGGTAGCAGGCACACGACTCCCGCCAGGAAGAGCAGCGCCGCTTTGAAGTACAGCTTCCTCGTCATCGATTCTTCTCCTGTGGGACCGCCAACGAAAAAGCCGCCGGCGCGATCGAATCGCGACGGCGGCTGGAATGTCAGCTAGGGCAAGCGGCTCTCGTGCATGGAGGAGGGACGGGCCAGACTAGCCGCCGGAGCCGAGAGTGTCAACGGAAAGCGGCGGCCGTGTGACGGCCGTGTCAGAAGGTCGTGACCGCCTCTCCAGGCACGGGCGCGGCGGACACATCCAACATTTCGAACCCGACCGCGGCCGCCTGCACGGTGGCCGCGATGCGCACGGCGTCGTTCACGTGGTCTTCGGTCAGCCCTCCCTCGATCACGACCTTCTCGTGGGACTGGACGCACATCTCGCAGCCGTTGATGGCGGAGACGGCCAGGCACACGAGCTCGAAGTCCACCTTGGGGGTGAGCGGCTTGACCAGGCGGTTCATGCGCAGGCGCGCGGGCTTCTCCGCGTACGACGGCTTCCCCACCATGTGGCGGAAGCGGTAGTAGACGTTGTTCATGGCCATGAGGACGGCGGCCGCGCGCGCGTCCTCGATGACCTCCTCGCCGACCTCCGCTCGCGCGTCCGCGATCAGCGCGTCGCGCAGACCGGCGTGGCGGGCGGCGATCGCCGAGGCGACCGCCACCCCCCAGCGCTGCGCGGGCGAGAGGCTGGACGGCTGGAGCACGGCCTGGAGGTTCAGCTTGATGTCCTTGGCCGCCTCCGGCAGCGTGTGGCGCAGCGTCTCGACCGCGCTCACCTTACGCCGTCACCAGCGTGGGCTCGCCCTGCTTCCAGTTGCAGGGGCAGAGCTCGTCCGTCTGCAGCGCGTCCAGGACGCGCAGGACCTCGTCCACGTTGCGGCCGACGGAGAGGTCGTTCACCGAAGCCCAGCGGATCACGTTCTGCGGGTCCACGATGAAGGTCGCGCGCAAGGCCACGCCGTCCTGCTTGTGCAGGATGCCCAGCTCCGTGGCCAGCTCGCGCTTGGTGTCCGCGAGCATGGGGAAGGGCAGCTTGGCCAGGTCGGGGTGGTTCTTGCGCCAGGCCAGGTGGACGAAGTGGGTGTCCGTGCTCGCGCCCAGGACCTGCGCCTCGCGGTCCGCGAAGTCGCCCTCGCGCTTGCCGAACTCCGCGATCTCCGTCGGGCAGATGAACGTGAAATCCATGGGCCAGAAGAACACCACCCGCCACTTGCCGGGATGGCTGTCGTGGGTGATGGTCTCGAACTCCTTGCCCTTGTCCGTGCCCGTCACCGCCTGCAGCTTGTAGCTCGGGAACTCGTCGCCAACGGTCAACATTTCGTGCTCGTCTCCTTTGTATTCAGTCCAGGGTTGGACGTCGTCTAATGCGGGGTCAAAAAAGAGGGGTCAGCTCTTCCGGGCCGCGCCCGCGCGCCGCCGGCCGCGGATCACGACCTGGTATTCGCTCACCTCGAAACCCTTCAGGCGGTCGATCTGGCTGACCTTCACCGCCTGCCAGGGGATGTCGTGGATGCGGCCGGTGCTCTCGTCGATGAAGTGGTGGTGGGCGTCCGTCTTGGGATCGAAGACGACCCGCCCCTCCGCCAGCACCAGCTCGCGCAGCAGATGTTTCTCCACGAAGAGGTTCAGCGTGTTGTACACGGTCGCGCGCGAGAGCATGGGGAAGGTCTTGCGCACCTTCGCGAACACCTGGTCCGCGGAGGGGTGCTCGTCCGTGTGGAGCACGTAGTCCGCCACGGCGCAGCGTTGCGCGGAGGGTTGGATACCGTGTTCCCGTAGCGCCTCGGCGCTGTTCGCTCGCATGACGCTATTTAGACTAAGTCTAACAATCTACCGTGTCAAGGGTTGGTTCGAGTCCAGCTCGGGATGCCGCGGACGAAGTCCCGCTCGATCTCTACCTCGCCGCGGATCCCCTCGGAACGATCAACCCCGCGGGCCCGCTCCCGGCCGCGCGAAGGCCCGCGCGTCGGCCGACCATTCTGGCGCGGCGCGGATGGCGGCGAGGACGTCTTCGGGCGAGTCCACGAACGTCCACATCTGCCGGTGTCGCTCGTCCATGAACCGCTCCGCGATCGCGCGGTCCAGCAGCTCACGCAGGGGATCGTAGAACCCGCGCACGTTCACGATCACGATCGGGCTGACCACGAGGCCGAGGCGCTTCCAGGTGATCGCCTCCAGCAGCTCCTCGAAGGTGCCGGACCCGCCGGGCAGGGCGACGATCGCGTCCGACTCCTCGATCATCATCCGCTTGCGGTGGTGCATGTCGTCCACGAGGCGCAGCTCGGTGAGGCTCTTATGGCCCCACTCGAGGTCGTTCATGAACTTCGGCAGGATGCCCACGAGGCGGCCGCCCGCGGCCAGGGCCGCGTCGGCCAGCGCGCCCATCGAGCCCACGGAGCCGCCTCCGTAGACGATCGTGATCCCCGCCTCCGCGAGCAGGCGGCCGAGCGTGCGCGTGGCCTCGTAGTGGTCGGGATGCGCCTCCGTGCTGGAGGCGCAGTAGACGCAGACGCGCTCGAGCCGGCTCAGGGCAGGATGCCTTTCTGCACCATCCAGGGGTGGACTTCGACGGTGAGGCGGCCGGCCTTCACCGCGGGTCCGCCTCTTCGAAGGCCCGTGCCTCCTCGAGGGACGCGGCCTTGAAGACGCAGAGGCCGCGGATGGTCCCGCCGTCGGTGAG
>Ga0207691_10001563_pt1 | contig 22732 bp, 15 predicted proteins | sample KBSM13metaG_FD_184327 | JGI IMG/M metagenome (GOLD analysis project Ga0207691, IMG submission 184327) | Miscanthus rhizosphere microbial communities from Kellogg Biological Station, Michigan, USA - KBS M1-3 metaG (SPAdes) (version 2) | ecosystem: Host-associated > Plants > Roots > Rhizosphere >... | reverse complement strand
CTACTGCTCTGCGCTGCGCTGATGCTGGGGGTCGCGCTCATCGCCATCAAGACGTACCACCTCGGCGTCCCGCCGCGTGACGGGCTGTCGGACTACGTGCGCTCGCTCTCCGCGATCTCGTACGCCGACGCGCTCTTTGCCACAGCGTGCTGGGCGGTGGCCCGCCTGGTGTTGGTCATCGTCGGCCGGCGACCGCGTGCGGCGCGGGCGGTCTCGCGTGCATTCATGGTCTTCGCGGCATTCTGCTGCGTCTACGCGGTCGTCAACGTCATCCTGTACGGCATCGTTGGCGGATTCCTGACCTATCCGCTGATGGCGCTCATCGGCGACGTGCGCATGGTGCGTTCCTCGGTCGGCGCCTACCTGACGCTCCCGGCGATCGCCGGCCTGATCGGAATTCCATGTGTGTATCTCGCTTCGGTTGGCGCCTTGACTCGCGCCACGCGAGCGGCGTCGTCGCCGAGATGGGTCAGTGCGACTCCGGCGATCCTCGCGGCCGCATGGGTTGCGGCGGGCCATTACTCGTACGTGAAGCAGTTCAAGGAGCGCCCCGATCGCCGCGTTGCCGAAAGCCCGTATTGGACGATCGCCGCGTCGACATGGCAGGCGTTTGCGGACGGTGGCTTCGTCCGGATGGCCGGGACGTTCATGCCTGACGACCTGGCGGACTTCAGTCCGCCGAGCGTGCCGCGGGCGCAGACGGTCTCCTTGCCGTCGAGGGAGATTCGTCGCGCCACCGCCACGCTCGACGTGCGTGCCATCCCCGGGCGCCGGCCGCCAAATGTCGTGTTCATCGTCCTGGAGTCGGTTGCGGCTCGCTGGACCAGTCTGCACAACCCGCTGTATGCCACGACACCAACGCTGCAGACGGAATCGGCGCACGGCGCGGTCGCGGATAATTTCTACGCGCATATCGGTCGAAGCTCCAATTCGATGGTCGCGATGCTGTTATCGGTGTATCCGAAGCTCGATTTCCGAGAGCTGACCGTGCAGTATCCGGACTTGCCGGGCACGTCGCTGGCGACCATGTTTCGAAGCCGGGGGTATCGGACGACCTTCGTCACGCCGAGCGACATGGCATGGGCCGGGTGGCGCGGGTTCCTCGAGGGCCATGGCTTCGAGGACGTCCTGGATTACCGCGACCTTGCCTGTCCGGAGATGCTCTCGTCGTGGGGCGTCGAGGATCGCTGCATGGTCGACAAGATCGTGGACCTGATTGCCGGTGCTGGCACGCAGCCCTTTTTCGTGACCGCGTGGACGACGCAAACGCACCATCCGTACGAGCCCAGTCCCGGAGTGCTCCCGCTCAATCTGCTGCGGGAGCCAACCCCGGACGAGTGGGATCTGGGTCGGTACCTGAATGTCGTGCACGAAACCGATCGTCAGCTCGCACGCGTCTTCGAGGCGGTACGTCGTGCCGGTCTCGAGCAGGACACGCTGATCGTCGTCACGGGCGATCACGGCCAGGCGTTTGGATATCCACACGAAGGGTACGGTCAGGGTCAAACGGTGTACGAAGAGGACGTGCACGTGCCGCTCATGGTGTGGTACCCGCGCAGGTACAAGGCGGCCGCTCGCGTGCCCGTGGTCGGGAGCCATGTGGATCTGGCTCCGACGATCGCCGATCTAGTCGGCCTGCCTGCGGCACTGGAGTGGCAGGGACGCAGCCTTTTTGACGAGAGTCATCCGGCTCGTGCGTACTTCTACGTCGCTCAAGATCATTTCCGGCTTGCGGTTCGCGAGGCGAACTGGAAGTACATTTACAGCGTCCACGATGGGCGCGAAGAGCTCTACGATCTGCAGGCCGATCCGCTGGAGCAGCGCAATGTCGCCGCACAGCATCCCGATCGCTGCGATCGCCTGCGGCAGCGTCTCGCAGCCTGGACCGAAGCAAACCGCCGGCAGTACGAGCGAGTGGAGGCAAGACCGTAATCGGTCAGGCCGAAGGGCATTCCATTTCGAAGCTCGCAGCCCGCACGAGTTCTCGCCGCGGTCCCGACGTGCTCTCACGACCCTGGTGGATCCTCGTCACGTCGAGCAGAATGGATCGTAAGCCGCGGTGCGACTCTTGCCCGGCGAAGAACAAGCAGTTCGTCGTCAGCGTTCGGTTGTTCGGAGCACATGTGTGGATCTTCAGCACAGCAGTTCACGGCGATCGCGAGCGAATGCATTGACCGACCGGCAGAGCGAACGGCAAACGTGGTTGCTCAAAATGAGGGCGGAATGGTTTCGTGTGTTGCGCCCTCTGGGTGGGTGGGTACCCTGGGAATTGCGAGAACTGGTCGAACAGTCAGCCGAGCCGGGCGGGGCACCCTTTTGGGGCGAGGGGATCGTCAAAGAAGCTCCACAGCTCGGAGAAGAGCACCTGCGGAATTGCATGGTCCTACCCACCCGGACACACATCTTGAGACGATTCCCCAAGGGGGGCATCGTCGCCGAGGTCGGAGTCTTGCACGGTGAGTTCTCACGAGAGATCGTGGAGATCGTGTCGCCAACCGAGTTGCATCTGATCGATCAATATCTCGAGCCTCGTGCACGCGCCCTTGCTTCAGATCCGGGTGGGTACATTCACCTGCACGAAGGCGATTCGGCTGACACGCTGGAGGCCTTCCCGGATGAGTATTTTGATTGGATCTACATCGATGCCCAGCATTCTTACGAGGGTGTGCGGCGCGACATAGCGGTATGCCGGCGGAAGGTCAAGAAAACCGGCTTGATGTTGTTCAACGACTATATTCCTTGGTCGTACGTGGAAATGCAGCCGTATGGCGTCATGGCCGCCGTCAATGAATTGTGCATCGACGATGGATGGGAAATCGTTTACCTCGCCTTGCCGCCGCACATGTATTGTGACGTTGCCTTACGCAGAGTGCCTCTGAATCGCACATAGTTCAAGCTGAGAAACAAACGGCGAGGCTGCTTCACGGATCCTCGGGTCGTCTGTAGGAGGGCCGTTCCAGGAGCTGGCCGGGCGCACGCGCTCGACGGAGCTCCCCTACAATCCGGTGCGCGATGCGAGCGCGCCATCCTGAAGATCGTGCGGGCGGGCACCAGGTCCACGTTCGCCGGCGGCGAGCCGCGTGTACAGCTCTTCGTAGGCGTCGATCATCCTCGCCAGACCGAAGCGCGCGACGGCGCGGGCACGGACCGCCGCGCGGTCGTAGGCAATGACCGCGGGAAGGCCAGCCACCAACTCATCGAGTGAGGAGAAGATGCCGCCGGTGATCCCGTGCTCGACGATCTCGCGCACGGCGCCGCGATCGAGCGCCGCCACTGGCGTTCCGCAGGCCATGGCCTCGGCGAGGACGAGCCCGAACGGCTCGCCCCGCTGTACGGGATACAGCAAGGCCTGCGCGCCGCCGAGCAGCGCGACCTTCTCGGCATGCCCGACCTCGCCAGCCCAGATAATGTGAGTCCCGTCCACGTGCGGCGCCACGGTCGTCTGGTAGTAGTCGTTCTCGGGCGCGGCGAGGATCAGCCGCCGGGAAGTCCTGCGCGCGACCTCGATCGCTTGCAGGACGCCTTTGCCCTCAGTGAAGCGGCCGAGGTACAGGAGGTAGTCGCGCGGCGTGCCTGAGAACGCGAACGCATCCGTGTCCACACCGTGGTGGATCGTCGCGATCACATTGAGCCCGTCGAACAGCGACGCCTGCGCGTGCGAGATCGCCACGAACAGTGCTTCCGGATAGCGCGTCCAGAGTGAGAGTTCCAGGGGACCCGGGGCGTGATGCACGGTCTGCACGAGCGGCACCGACACGAGGCGCGTCAGTGGCAGCGACACGGGCCACGACATCGCCTGGTAGTGAATGACATCGAATTCCGACGCCCGTTCGAGCGCGGCGGCCAGGTTGAGCAACTCACAGAGTTCCCACGGCCATGCTTCGAGGCCCTCGTGGTACCCCCTGGCAAAAGTCGCGTGCAGTTCTGCCGAGGTGCGCGACGTGCCCGTGGCGAACAGCGTCACGCGGTGTCCTCGCGCAACCAGCCCCTCCGTTAACAGCGACGTGAACAACTCGACGGAGCTCGACCCGAACGGCGGGATCGACGTCTTGACTGGACCAACCTGCGCGATTCGCAGCGGGCGTGTCATGAGCATGCGACCTCGAGGAATCGCGGCAGCACCGCGCCCGCGTCAAAGTACGCACGAGCGATCTCTGCGGCTCGCTTCGAATGCATCTTCCAATCGCCGGCGATCCGATCGAGCCCGTCGAGCGCCTCCTCGCAGTTCGAGAACCGCAGCAGGCCGGCGCCCGTCGGGAGATGGGCGCTCCAGCCCGTATCCTGCACGAGTGCCGGACGGCCAGCGGCGAGGTAGCACTCGGTCCGGTCGCTGAACCAGCCCGAACAACTGTCCACGTAGGCGTGCTTGGCCACCCCGAACTCGGCGCGCGAGCCCTGGATGAAGGTGCGGTAATCCCAGAGCGATCTCGACACGCTCATTGCGTTCACCGTGTCCCAGCCGTGCTCGCGCAGCAGGCCTTGGGGACCATTGACTGCCAGCTCGAAGCGGTGCGGCGTCCGCCGTGGCAGGTCGATGAACTTGATGAACTCTTTGTCCTTGTTGCCATCGACATCGGTGAAGCTTTCGATCTTCCACGTCATCACCGTCGTGAAACGATCGCGAACGGGCGGCGCATCGCTGTGCCACAGCTCGGTGACCACGGGCTGCCAGGTCTTGTGCCACGTGAATCCGCCCGTGGGCGTGGCACTCGCCGGCGTCCCGATGTTGGCGCCGAAAGTGAAGAGATGATCGAAGGTGTTGAAGAAGTCGACGTACCAGCCTTCGGCTTTGGCGATCGCCAGCTGCGTAAACACCGGATCGGAATCGATGAAGACGCGACGCGGGATCTTCACGTACTCGTCACGCCAGAACCACGAGCCGCCGGACAGGTTCACGAACAGGTCGGCATCGCTGCAGAAGGCGCGGACATCCTCGCGCGAGACACCATGATATTCGCCGTTGAAGTTGACGAAAGACCAGCGATGGCCGAGGCCGAACGGCGCGAGTGCATCGTTGATGTAGCGAGTGCCGTAGGATGGATCCTCACTGCGGGTGTTCTGCTCGGGATCGTAAATGCACTCCCCGGTATCCTCGATGTACAGCACCTCGTGACCGAGGGCGCGCAATCCCAGCAGGTACATCAGCGAGCACCAGGTCACGCCGCCGAAAGGATAGCGGGCGATGATGCCGGCCACCAGGATCTTCATATGTCGGCTCTATTTATTAGATCGCCGGCTCCAGGACCTCGGCGTCGTCGTCGCGATCGTCCAGCGGCTTGCCGATGCTGAGACGCGCGCACATCCGGCGATACAGCTGATTCGAGGACAACAGCTCGGCGTGTGTCCCCTGCGCCGCGATGCGGCCCTCGTGAAGGACGAGAATGCGATCGGCGTCTTGCACGGTGGATAGGCGGTGGGCGATGACGAGCGTGGTGCGGCCTTGACGCAGGCGGCGGAATGCGTCGAAGACGGCCGCCTCTGAAATCGCATCGAGTGACGATGTCGGCTCGTCGAGGATCAGGATCGGCGCGTCCTTCAGCAGCGCACGCGCGATGCTGAGCCGCTGGCGTTCGCCACCAGACAGGCTGCCGCCCGCTTGCGCGAGCGGCGTGTCGTAGCCGTCCGGGAGGCGCATGATGAAGTCATGCGCATGCGCGGCGCTGGCGGCCTTCTGCACGTCGTCGAAGGTTGCATCCAGCCGGCCGTAACGCAGATTCTCCGCGACCGTGCCGCCGAACAGCATCGCGTCCTGCAGAACGATCGCGATGCGCTCGCGCAGTCCGCGCAGCCGATACTGCGACACGTCGATGCCGTCGATCAGCACGCGGCCCTGCTGGGGCTCGTAAAACCGCGGAACCAGGCTGGCCAGCGTGGACTTCCCGGCGCCGGTCAGGCCGACGAGCGCCACCATTTCACCCGGGCGCGCGATGAAGCTGACATCGTGCAGAACCGGCCGCCCTTCTTCGTAGGCAAAGCTCACATGCTCGAAGCGGATCTCGCCGGCGATCGATGACGCGTCGATCGCGTCCGGCCGATCGAGCGTCTCGGGGACGAGGGCCAGCACTTCCCGCACACGTCGTGAGCTCGCTACCGCGTTCTGCAGCTTTCCCGTCGTGTGCGCAATCGACGAGAGAGGGCCGTACACGGAGGCCAGATAGGCAATCACCACCAGCAACCCGCCGACCGTGAGATCTCCCCGAAGGACGTGCAGCCCGCCGACCGCGAGCACGACGGCCGTGCCACTCAACGTGATCGCGCCCACGACCCACGTGAACAGCGACTCCTGCCACGTATAGCGCAGCCGCGCCGACATCGTCTCCCGTCCGACGTCGGCGAACCGCTCGAGCTCGTGCGGCTCGCGGGCGAAGCTCTTGACCACCTTGATGCCGGACAGGATCTCGTACACCCGATCGACGAGCCTCGACTCGAGCTCCTTCACCTGCTGCGCGCGATTCACCATCCGGGTCGAGTAGTAGCGAAGACACGCATAGAGCAACGGAACGACCGCGAGCGACAGGAGCGCCAGCGACGCATCCAGCCGAAGCAGGATCAGGAACATCGCCGTCAGCGTCAGCACCGACACGAGCAGGTTGAGCAGCCCGCTCATCACCAGGTCGTGCACGCAATAGGCGTCGGCTTCCAGGCGGTACACCGAATCGGCGGTCCGCGTGACGACATGATGACGTAGCGCCAGCGCCTGCAGATGCGCCAGCAACCGCGCCCGCAGTGCGTAGACGAGCCGCTGCCCCGTGTCGACTTGCACCTGCACGTTGATCATCGAGAGCGTCTGCGTCAGGAGCTGCAGCAACAGCCCTCCGCACACGACCAGCACGAGAAGCGCCGCGCGGCTGTCGCCGGCCAGCGCGACGCCAATGCGGCCGAGCACACCGGGTAAGGGCCGCCCCGCGAGGACGTTGTCCAATACGAGCTTCAGCGGCCAGGGCGCGAGCACGCCGAGTGCGACGTTGGTCACCGCTATCGTGGTCAGGATCGCGACGCGGCCGCGATACGGCCGCAGACATGACCAGGTCCAGGCGGTGAGAGACATTAGTGGATTGGCTGAACCGCCACAGGTGAGACCACCTCGTGACGTTGACCGCGCGTCATCACGGCCGCAACCTGGACGGGCTGGCCGCGAGAGGTGTTGACGAGGGTCACCGCCCCTCTTTCATCCATGACGTAGAGCCATCCTGCGCGCAGATACGCGAGGCGCGATGCTGACCTGAACCGTCCGTTTGCACGCACGGTGGAGATACTGCCGCCGCGTGTGATCACCCGGACGTTGCCGCCCAGATACTCAGCCACAAAAACAGTGGTCTGCCGCTTCGACGACGAGAGCGCCAGGCCGACTGGACCTGCGAGGCTCGCACCACGGGCCGGGCCACCATCTCCCGACGAACGAGGAATGCCGTCGCCGGCGATGGTGGTGATGATCGCGGTGGCCCCGTCGATCACGCGAACGCGATGATGCCCCATATCGGCGACATAGATGTCACCTCCGGGCCCGACCGCGACATCCATCGGGGCGCTGAGCCGCGCGTCCTTCGCCGGGCCGCCGTCGCCGAGCGCGAAGTCGTCGGCGTCGGGCGGACCGGCTTCACCCGTTCCGGCGATCGTGTGAATCAGGCCGGTGGCCGCTGACACCATGCGGATGCGATTGTTACCGGAGTCGGCGATGTAGATGTTCCCGTTCGCTGCCACGGCAATGCCATTCGGCATGTTGAGAGCCGAGATCCCGGCTGGCTTCATGTCACCGTCGAACGTGGCCTCGCCAGACCCGGCGAGCGTGACGATCTCGCCAGAGTCGCCGTGAATCCGGCTGACCCGGTTGCTGCGGGCGTCAGCGACGTACACATCGCCGTCAGGTCCGACGGCAACTGCCGTTGGCGAATATACGCGCCAATCGGAGGAAAGGACTTGCTGATCGTCCTGATCGTCGGTATCGCTGACGGCGGCCACCCCGGTCGGGTCGTTCAACGATCCGATGGCGAAGTGGTGAATCACTCCGCGGCGCGCGTCGGCGAACAGCAGATCGCCGTTGCCAGCCACCGCAATGTCGCCCGCGATCTGCGGCATCCTCGTGAAGAGAGGAGTCGCATCCGCAATGGCGACGGCTGCGATCCGCGGCGCGACCGGCAACGGTCCGACGTCGCGCAAGAACCACGCACCATTGTCGACCACGTCAGCGATGAGCAGCAGGAGCATCGGTGCCAGCGCATATCGAGCGAACGACGCGAGGCGCGGCCTGAAGGACGGACGTGGACGTGGACGTATGCGCAGGCGAATCGGCATCATCCCGACCGCCAGTGCCGCCCGCCCCACCGCCGCCCTCGTGGCGGAGACCACCGAGCTCGTCTGCCAGGCCGCGCGCCCGACGGCGAGGGCGACAGCGACAGCAAGGCCGATGCTACCCCATGGCCATTGGACGAGAACAAGTGTGCGCGCGACAAGCAAGGCGAGCAGCAGGCTCAGCGCCAGCGCAACTCCCAGCATCGTCAGACGCAGGCGAAGCCCGACGCGCAAGAGGCATCGCGCGCCTCCATGCTCTTCGATCAACGAACGCACATCCAGCCATCCCCATTTGCCCACGTTGACGCTCAAGTCGCGGTCTGCGCGGAACCCGTCGTCTACCTGGATGGCGCGCGCCGGGCGCGACGCGCGCAGCTGGCCGGTCAGTTCGGCGAGGAGCGCATCTGGCGACGTCCACGTCTCGCTCCAGAAACGCTCCTGAGGAGCGCCGCCGATCAGGAGACGCGCCGAGGCAAACATGTCGGACAGCCTTGCGATCGGAGCCTTCCACGTCAGACGCCTCGCCCGAGCCGGGTCGATTGTCTGCGGGGGCGACCACTTCCCGCGGATGCGTCCCGCACAACGCGCCAGCGGCTGAAGGAAGTGCAGCCACGCGATCAGCAGCCGATGCGAAAGGCGACTGAAGACGCCGTGCACGCTCGCGACGTCACGGAGATCCGAGCGCCAGCCAAACCTCAAGCAGCGCGCAATGGTCGTCAGCCAGCCGACCACGCCCGCCAGCAGCAACGCCACGGTCAACCCGACATAGCCGATCGCGAATGTGGCTGCGCCGGCAACGAGAGCGAGCGTGAAGAGTCCCTGCCATGCCGGCGAATGCGGCAGCAGTTGCGCCGGATGCACGCCCGTGGAATAGACGGAGGGAAACGGAGCCGTTCCCCAGATGCCACTGTTGACGCGGCGTTGCGACAGCGAGCGGATGAACGGCAGCGGGCTGTAGATCCGTCCGTGCCACAGCATGGTTCCGTGTGCGAACTTCTCGGGGTGGTGGGCATCGAGCCACGCCTCGCCCTCGCCGTACCCGACCTGCTGTCGCCAGTACGCCTTGATCGACGACCGGTGATGGTGCCAGACGAGTGCCGACGGCGAAAAGCCGATGCGCTGTTTCTTCGCCTGCAGCCGCCAGCAGATGTCCACGTCGTCACCGGCGCGCAGATAAACCGGATTGAATCCGTTGATGGCGAGGAGCGCTTCCCGGCGGAAAGCCATGTTGCAACCGGGCACGTGCTCGGCAATACGATCGTCGAGCAGCACCTGCGTCGGTCCGCCCGGAGCGCGCGCGACGCACTGCGCCACGAAGGGATCGTCAGGGGGCACGACATTGGGACCGCCGGAACCGACGACATCCGAGGTCAGGAACGGTTGCACGAGATAGGTGAGCCAGTCCCGATCGACCCGCACGTCGGCGTCGGTATAGGCGACGATCTCACCGGTTGCGGCCGAGAGGCCGATGTTCCTCGCCGCGCTGAGCCCGCCGTTGGGCACCTCGATGAGGCGTACGGGGTATCGCCGCGCGATGTCACCGGTCGCATCACGAGAGCCGTCGTTGACGACGATGACTTCGAAGTCGGGATAGTTGAGGCGCCCCAGCGAGTCGAGGCAGTCATCGAGGGTGTCGGCGGCGTTGTAGGCGCAGATGACAACCGAGACCTTGGGCCACGTTCGGACGCTGGCTTCCGGGAACGGCGCCGAGGCAAACGCCGCGCTGACCTCCGCCAACGCCGGTTTCGGGCGCCGATCTGCATCGACCAGGCCGAAGGCCCAGTCCTCGATCTGACTGCCTCCACGCCACCATTCGTCGGTCCACGAGAACGCTACCGCGCCGCAGAGTCCTTCCTCGAACGCCGCGCGGATGTGCATCGCCGTAATCGTGGCCTGCCCGTCGCTCCCCTCGCGGATGCTGTCGGCCCCTGCCTCTGCGAGCAGCAGCGGACGCGCGCCGGCTAACTGCTGCAGTCTCGCCAGGTACGCTCGCAGGTCGGCTTCGCGGTGCAGGTAGACGTTGAACGCGCAGACATCGAAGCAGTCGAGCTCGAGATACTCGGTCGGCGGGTAGTTCACGTACGTGAGCAGACTCTCTGGCGATGCGGACCTGGCCTCGGCACAGAGGTCCTCCAGGAAGCGCGTCACTTTTTTCTGCCCGTGCCAGCGCACGACGGACGGCGGAATCTCGTTGCCGAGTGCGAACAGCAAAGCTGCAGGATGCGAACCAAGCATCCCGACGTGTGCAGTGACCTCCCGCCGGATATCGCGCGTCAAGCGCGCGTCGTCCAGGAACGCCACGTGCTGCGACCAGGGCAGACCGATGATGACGCGAAGGCCGCACCGCGCAGCCTCGTCAAGTAATGCGAGGGAGGGCGCCGTGTAGGTCCGCACGGTGTTGAACCCGGACCGTGCCATGAAGGCGAAATCCGCCCGGGCCTGCTGCAAAGGCGGGAAATTGCCGTTGCGCTCGCTCGGCGCGAAGGTCCCGTACGAGACGCCTTTGATGAGGAACCGCTCGCCGTCTATCTCGATGAATTTGCCTGCCGTCTCTGGGTGCATGTGACGCGATTCCCTGTTCGCTGTGATTGTTCTAGGCGCACCCGGGTGACGGCAATCCAATAGCTGAGGCGCAAGTAACGATGGAGCAACGATCGCGCCATGCGCAAGGTCGGCTGCAATCGACGTCGCTGAAGCTCTCAGGTCTTGTGTGATTCTCCCGTGATCTCTAACAACATGACAACCAGCGCACCGGTCCGGTCCTGCCCAAGGTGCGACGATACTGTTCAAAACGAGCGTTAAAGTGACTAACCCTGTGTGTATCTGGGAAAAATCTACACAGACTTGCGCAATATACCTCGACTGACGCCGGCATGCTATCGGAGTTCGAAGACGACGGCGCGCGCGTTCTCGAGCACGGATTTATGGCCGCGCCGCAGGTGCTTTTCTAAGAGCGGATAGGTGTCAAAGAACCAGAATGCCGGCCACAGCAGCGCGAAATGCGTGCCGCCGGCAGCGCGGAGCCGTGTGAGCTCAGCGATGGCGTGCTTATCATCGGCGGGCGGACCGAAGTACTCTCCCTGATTCTCGACGAAGGGGAGCCGAGCGCGTCCGGCAATCGACCTACCGAACCCTCCCTCGTCGAGGTCGGCGACGATAACCACCGCCTCCCGCGATGTGACAGCTGCCAGTTCCTCCTCCACCATGTGAACCGAGTGCGAGTGATGGCTGCCACCGTGCCATTTGTTGGCGCGGAGCGTGTGCCGCCCCGGCACAATGAAGTGATACGACGGAGGGCTGCCGAGACGGTCCACCGATGCGTATCCGAACTCGCGCAGTACAGACGTGGCCTCTTCGAGCGCATCGTCTGTGATCAGCTCGATGAAAATCTGCGGCCGATGCTCGCGCAGAAGCGTCGCGGCGCTACGGAGCACACCCATCTCCATGCCTTCGACATCAATCTTGAGAAACGTCACCGGAAGGGACGGCAACGACGGCGCAAGTTCAGCCATCACGTCGTCGAGACGCCGAAGCTCAACGCGCTCGCCGGCGGCTGCCGCCGCCTGCCCAGGTACGATGTGGCTCGCGCCGATGTTGCCGCCGTGTTCGTCGCGCAAGGCCATGGCGCCGACCAGGTCGGTATCACTGATGCCCACGGGCACGACGGTGGTCCGCCCTCCCAGGTCGTTCGCATCGATGTTGCGCCGCAGAATCGGATGCAGGCGGGGGTTGGGCTCAATCGCCACGACGTGGTCGGCGCAGAAAAGGCCGAAGAACACGGCGTGGTTGCCGATGTTGCTGCCCACGTCGAGGTAGATCCCGCCACTCGGTCCTACCATCGCGATGTACTCGAGCTGATCGATTTCCCAGAATGTTTTCCGGGTCCGGATGACGTACGCGATCTTGTCGTTGGCGTCGTGGCCCTCCAGGTGTACGAGCACCGGGTTCTCGTCGCCAGACCACCAGGCGTTGCAGGTAAAGCTGGTCGCGGTCGGTGCGTGCCGCACGGGCGCCATCAGGTGCTACATTACCTGACTCCGCGTCATATCCGGACCGAATGGGATTGTCTCCAGCCCTCGAAGTGTGTTGTGGAAGGATGGCAGCGTGAAGGCGGCCCTGCAGTGGGCCATGCTGGCTGGCGCTCTCGCGCTGCTGAATGCGTCGCTGACGTTCGACAACGTCTGGCCAACGCTGTCGGTCCACTTGAGTGCGGCGCTGTCTATCGAGGTAGCGCTCTGCGTGCTGGCCATCATCGTGGCCGCCCGCTGGTTCAGGACGCCCTCGCCGGCAGCCGTCCGGATCCTCGCTGCGATCTGGGTCTTCCTCGTGATCGGGCGCTACGAGGACGTGACCGCACGATCGCTTTATGGTCGTGACATCAATCTGTATTGGGATCTCCGAAATCTGCCGAGCGTGGGTGCCATGCTGTCGTTTGTGGCGAAGCCGTGGCTGGTGGCAGCCACGATTGCGGGCGTCGCATTAGTACCGCTCATCATCTACCTGCCACTCTGGTGGGCGCTTCGCTGTGTCACCAATGCGTCGAAAGACTCGCGGGTCCGGCACGTGCTGACGGCCGTTGCAGGCGGAGTCGTCGTCGTGGGCGCCGCGCAGGCCCTCGGCGTACCGGTGCCGCGTAACCTTCGCGTCGTCGAACCGGTGACGGGTGTCTACGCGCGGCAGGCGCGCCAGTTCACCTATGAGATCAGTGGCGCGGGATTGCGTGCGCTTCCGCCCGCCCCAACCACGCGCTCCAACTTCGGCCTCGTCAAGGGTGCCGACGTTCTCCTCCTCGCAGTCGAGTCGTACGGCGCCGTGAGCTGGGATCGACCCGCACTTGTCGAAGCACTTGCCGCGAGTCGCAGGCGCCTCGATACCGATATTCGCGACACCGGCCGTCGCGTAGTTTCGGCGCTCGTCGAATCGACGACGTTCGGCGGCAAGTCGTGGCTGGCGCACGTCAGCTTGCTCTCCGGCAACGAGGTGCGCGACGAGCAGACCAGTGTGCGGCTCATGTCGCAACGACGCGAAACCATGGTGAATGCATTCTCCCGTCACGGCTACAGGACAGTCGCCATCATGCCAGGCGTGCGAAGCGCGTGGCCGGAGGGCGCGTTCTACGGGTTCGATCAGATCTACGATCTCGCCCGCCTCGGCTATCACGGCCCGTCATTCGGATGGTGGAACATTACCGATCAATTCGCGCTCGCCCGGATGGACGCCCTCGAGATTGCGTCACATCCCCGCCAGCCAGTGTTCGTTTTCTTTCCCACGATCAGCACGCACACGCCATTCACACCGGCACCGCCGTACCAGCCGGATTGGAGCCGAATCCTCACAAATACGCCGTATGACGACGAGGAACTGGCCCGCGCGTGGGCACAGGAGCCAGACTGGTTCAATCTCGGACCGAGTTACGCGCAGGCGCTCGATTATTTCTACGCTTCGCTTGGCGGCTATCTTCGTCTTCGGGCGGACCGCGACTTCGTAATGGTGCTCATTGGCGATCATCAGCCGCCGGCGATGGTCAGCGGGGAAGGGGCGACCTGGGATGTGCCGGTTCACGTGGTCACCAACCGGGTACAGGTCGTCGATCGTCTGCTGCAGCGGGGGTTCCGGGAAGGCCTGCGGCCGAGTGGGCCCTCGGCCATCAAAATGAACGGCTTACTGCCGCTTTTGCTCGACGCGTTTGGCGAGGAGTAACTACGCCTGAGGTCGCGCGATCTTGCTGGTCCGCGATCCGTATTCCACACGATACTTGCACTGGTGACTGGCGCACTCGACGGAACTTCCCGCCGGGACCCGTGCACCACCAGCGCCGGACAACTGCTCTGGGCTGCGGTGATGCTCGGGGTGTCGCTCGTCGCCATCAAGGCCTACCACCTCGGTGTACCGCTGCGTGACGGGCTGTTCGATTACGGGCGCTCGATCTTGGCGATCTCGTACGTCGATGTGCTGTTTGCCACCGTGTGTTGGGCGGCTGCCCGCCTGCTGTTGGTCATCGCCTCGCGGCGACCGATTGCTGCACGGGCGGTCTCTGGCGCGTTCGTGGGCTTCGCAGCAGTGTGCTGCCTCTACGCGGTCGTCAACATCATTCTCTTCGGCGTCGTTGGCGGATTCCTGACCTATCCGCTGCTGGCTGTCATCGGCGATGTGCGCATGGTGCGTTCCTCCGTGGGCGCACACGTGACGCTGCCGGCGATCGTCAGCCTGATCGGAATTCCGTGTGTGTATCTCGTTTCGGTGGCCACTTTGACTCGCCTCATGCGAGCGGTATCGTCGACGCGATGGGTCAGTGCGAGTCCGGCGTTCCTCGCAGCAGCGTGGGTTGCGACGGGCCATTACGCGTATGTGACGGACTTCGTCGAGCACTCCGATCGCCAGGTTGCCGAAAGCCCGCAGTGGGCGATCGCCGCGTCGATATGGCAGATGTTCGCCGACGGCGGCTTCGTTCGGATGACCGGGACATTCACGCCAGACGACCTCGCGGACTTCGATCCACCGAAGGTGGGGGAGGTGCAGACAGCCGCCTTGCCGTCGAATGTGATTCGTCGCGCGACAGCCGCGCTCAACGTGCGTGGCCTCGCAGCGCGCCGGCCGCCCAATGTCGTGCTCATCGTCCTCGAGTCGGTAGCGGCTCGGTGGACCAGCCTGCACAATCCGCTCTATGCCACGACGCCAACGCTGCAGGCGGAATCCGCGCGCAGCGCGGTCGCGGACAATTTCTACGCGCACATCGGTCGAAGCTCCAATTCGATGGTCGCGATGCTGTTATCGACGTACCCGAAGCTCGATTTCAAGGAGATGACCGAGCAGTATCCGGATTTTCCGGGCACGTCGCTGGCGACCGTGTTTCGAAGCCGAGGGTATTCGACGACCTTCGTTACGCCGAGCGACATGAAATGGGCCGGTTGGCGCGGATTCCTCGAAGGCCATGGTTTTGACGACGTCCTCGATTACCACGACCTTGCCTGTCCGGAGATGGTCTCGTCGTGGGGAGTCGAGGATCGCTGCATGGTCGACGAGGTCGTGGACCAGATTGCGCGTGCCGGTACGAGGCCCTTTTTCGTGACCGCGTGGACGACGCAAACGCACCATCCCTACGAGACGAGTCCTGGCGTTCCTCTTCTCGATCTGGTCCGGGAGTCGACCCCGGACGACTGGGAGCTGGGCCGGTACCTGAACATCGTGCACGAAACGGATCGCCATCTCGCACGCATCTTCGAGGCGGTACGTCGCGCCGGTCTCGAGCAGGACACGCTGATCGTCGTCACGGGCGATCACGGTCAGGCGTTTGGATATCCACACGAGACGTACGTTCAGGGCCGCACCGTGTACGAAGAGGACGTGCACGTGCCGCTGATGGTGTGGTACCCACGCAGGTACAAGGCAACCGCTCGGGTGCCGGTGGTCGGTAGCCATGTCGATCTGGCGCCGACGATCGCCGATCTGGTCGGCCTGCCTGCGGCACGGGAGTGGCAGGGACGCAGCCTTTTCGACGAGAGTCATCCGCAGCGCGCGTACTTCTACGTCGCTGAAAGTCATTTCCGGCTTGCAGTTCGCGAGGCGAACTGGAAGTACATCTACAGCGTCCAGGACGGACGCGACGAGCTCTACGATCTGCAAGCCGATCCGCTGGAGCAGCGCAATGTTGCCGCGCAGCATCCCGAACAGTGCGATAGCCTGCGGCAGCGTCTCGCCGCCTGGACCGAAGCGAATCGACGGCAGTACGAGCGAGTCGAAGCGAAATTGTATCGGTGAGGTCCGCCGCTCCTTCCTCTTGACAATCTAAAGATACCGCGTAACGTTGCACATCACCGGTATCGATCTGATACCATTGAAGTCATGGCCAATCTGCTGATTCGCGACCTTGATGAAGATGTGGTGAATCAGCTCAAGGTGGCGGCGAAGGCGCATGGACGGTCGCTCCAGGCCGAGATTCACGATGCCCTGCAGCGAGCGGGCACACGCAGCCTGGCGGAAACGCGTCGTCTCTCCAGAAGCTGGCTGAAGCGGCTTCGTGACACGACACTTTCCGATAGCACTGCACTCATACGAGAAGACCGGGATAGACGGTGAGCATCCTGGTGGTGGATGCAAGCGTTGTCCTCAAGTGGTTTCTTCCGGAAGTTCATAGTGCTGCCGCGCGAGACCTGCTCCAGGAAGCCCACCAGTTCGTCGTCCCCGATCTTCTTTTTCCCGAAGTGTGCAATGCGATCTGGAAGAAGGTGCGTCGCGGTGAATTGAGCCGCAATGAAGCGCAGCGCCTGGTTGCCGATATCGAGGCCATCGCTGTCGAATCGATCCCGACACACGGGTTGATGGGCGATGCCTCCGCTATCGCGTTCGCGAGCGCCCAGACCGTGTACGACTGCGTATATCTCGCCCTTGCCGTGCGACTCGAGACGCGCGTGATCACTGCCGATGAGCGCTTCGAGAGAGCCATAACGTCAAATCCGATGCTTGCGAAACACATCTGCATGGTTGACGCGCTTGCACCGTAAGATTTCGCGAGCCTGACACGATCACCTCAGGCATTGGCAAGGAACAACGAGCTAGAATGGCGCGCTTGCCAGCAGACGACATTCGCCAGGCGGTCCCTTCCGATCTCACGTTGCGAGTGAAGTCACTCGAGTCGCTCCTGGTGGAAAAAGGTCTCGTGGACAGGGATGCGCTCGACGCGCTGGTCGACACGATGGAGCACAAGGTGGGTCCGCGCAACGGAGCGCGGGTCGTGGCGCGCGCGTGGATTGATCGGGCCTACAAAGAACGCCTGCTCGAAAACGCGCCGGCCGCGATTGCCGAGTTGGGCTACACCAGCGGACAGGGTGAGCACATGCTGGTGGTCGAAAACGGACCCACGGTACACAACCTCGTTGTTTGTACGTTGTGCTCCTGTTATCCGTGGCCGATTCTCGGACTGCCGCCGGTCTGGTACAAGTCGGCGCCTTATCGCTCCCGTGCCGTCATCGATCCGCGCGGCATCTTGCGCGAGTTCGGTACGGAGTTGACGGAAGATGTCGAAGTGCGCGTCTGGGACAGCACCGCGGAGTTGCGATATATCGTTCTGCCCGAGCGTCCCGCTGGCACTGAATCGATGACGGAAGAGCAACTCGCAGCACTGGTCACACGCGATGCGATGGTCGGCGTTGCCAAGGTCACGTGCCCACCATCGGGAGCCGGCCGATGAACGGCGTGCACGACATGGGCGGTCAGCAGGACATGGGTCCAGTTGTGCACGAGAAGAACGAACCTGTGTTCCACGCTCCATGGGAGGGACGGATTTACGCACTGACGCGTGCAATGCGCGCCTGGCGCAAGTGGAGCCTCGACGCCGACAGGCACGCACTCGAGCTCATGCCCCCTGTCGACTACTTGCGAATGAGTTATTACGAGCGGTGGGTCCACATGCTGGAAGCGCAGCTCGTGCAGTACGGTCTCGTGAGCAAAGAAGAGATCGAGCGCGGACAGGCGGCGCCAGGCTCGACGAAAGCCACGCCGGTATTGAGCCTCGCAACGTCGGACCGTTGGCTCACGCGGGGAATCCCGTCGAGCGAGGATCCGCATGTGCGACCGCTATTCAACGTGAATCAGCGCGTACGCGCACGCAACATCAATCCCACTGGCCACACTCGCATGCCACGCTATGCACGCGGCAAGACCGGCGTCATCGTCCGCGATCACGGTGTCTATCTCTTTCCCGATACCAACGCGCATTGCCAGGGCGAGAAACGGCAGCATGTCTACTCCGTGCGTTTCACCGCACGGGAGTTGTGGGGAGAACGCGCGTCGCCGCGCGATTCCGTGTATCTCGACCTGTGGGATGACTACCTTGAGCGAGCTTAGTCCGACCCTCAGCTCGAACGATCTCTCCGACCTTCCTCGACTGCCTCGCGACGAAGGTGGGCCGGTCTTCGCTGAGCCGTGGCAGGCGCAGGCCTTTGCGCTTGCCGTCAAACTGTCAGAGCAAGGGCACTTCACGTGGAAGGAGTGGGCGGCCGCTCTGGCGAATGAGCTCCAGGCTGCCGCCCGGCGCGGTGAGCCCGACGATGGTTCTCGTTACTACGAACACTGGCTGGCCGCTCTGGAAACGCTGGTCACCGCGAAGGGGCTCGCAGATCCAACCGCGCTCCTGACTCGTAAGGAAGCCTGGGCGGCCGCTTACCGAAACACGCCTCACGGTCAACCGGTCGAGTTGCTTCAGTCGCGAATACCCGAAGCACGCTGGGTTCTGCTTGCGCTCGCGTGCACGGTCGCGACCTACTGGCTGCTTCAGTTCACCAGCGCGGAGCCGTCAGGCGAACTGAATGTCTCCCTCCCGCCGTTGGGATTCGCAGCGAGCGCGGGTCTGGGCACAGTGCTCGGCATGCGGCATGCCCTCGAGCCGGATCATCTCGCCGCTGTCTCAACGCTCATGACAGGGGAGCGTAGCAGTGCGAAGGCGGCGTGGCTCGGCGCATGGTGGGGACTGGGGCATACATTGACCTTGTTCACGGCCGGAGCCCTGCTGGTCGTGCTGCAGGCTGGAATGCCAGCGATCGTGTCGCGGGTGTTAGAGATCTGCGTAGCCCTCCTGTTGGTCGGCTTTGGTGTGCGCGCGATCCATCTGGGCGCCCGTCGAGTGCCGAAAGGTCCAACGCATTCTCACAAAAAAACCAAAGCGTTGTCGCCGTTTCAGGTGGACCGATGGACGCTGGCACGACCGCTCCTGGTGGGCGCGGTGCACGGACTCGCGGGTAGCGGCGCGCTCACAGCGCTCGTGGTGACGACGCTCCCTTCGACAGTGACACGGCTGGCGTATCTGGTGCTATTTGGTGTCGGAACGACGGTGGGGATGATCGTCCTCTCGGGACTCCTGGGCTGGCCGATGGCGCAACTGGGCGCTCATCACGCCTGCACGCGTACGTTTTCGCTGGCTGCCGGCTGTGTGTCGCTCGCGCTCGGTGTGTTCTGGGGCTATCCGCTTATCGAAGGATTGTTGTGAGCGTGGATTATCGCGCGGCTCACTCGTGCGCAACAGCCGTGCAGCCGACGACCGCTTGCGTCACGAGGCGCACCGTTCCCGTATTTGCGGTTGCCCGCAGATACGGCCGGAAAGAAAAATGTCGCGGCGAGGGAGGTCATCATGCGTTACACCCTGCTTTCGTTAGTGGTCCTGAGTCTCGTTGCTGGTTCACCGACCTCCGCGCAGACGCCAGCGAGGACGCCAGAACAACTCAAGTCGAACTACGACGCGCACGCCGGCGACTTCGACTATCTCCTTGGCGACTGGCAGTTCACTGCCACGAGCAAGGAGTGGGGGAAGGGGCAGGGCTACTGGAGCGCCGTTCGACTCGCCGAGGGTCAGATTCTCGACGAGTACCGGTTGGTCGGCGACAAAGGTGAGACGTTTTACGTGACGACGACGCTGCGTGCGTACAACGCGACGCTCGACAGGTGGGAACTCGTCGGGATGGACAGAGGCAACGGCTTGCAGGACGTCGGCACCGCCACGAAAACAGGTGGGGAAGTTCGCATCGAGCAGAAATTCGGCGTCATGACCAGCAACCCGGTCGTGCGGCGGATCCGCTACTTCAACATCGCGCCCGATCGCTTCTCGTGGGCCAGCGATCTGTCGAAAGACGGCGGGCGCACGTGGGAGAAAGACAACCTGCAGATCGAAGCCCGCCGCATCGGCGCGGCGCGTTCGCTCGAATCGCTCGCGCCCGCCCGCAACAAGTCCGACGTGCGATGAATAGTTGCACGAGGGCGCGCGGCGCGCGCGAGATGATCGCGCAGGCTGAAGCCTGCGACGCAGGCTCTGAAGCCTGCTCTCTACGGCGATATGGAACAGTCGAGCACAGCTGCCGATCTGGACGTTGAGAGCGACGCCCGGTAGAGTCGCAGGAACACGCATGGGCGTTGCGTTGACGCCGATCAGCGTCAAACAGGTCATCGAGCTGGAACAGCTCCGCGGGAAACGGCTTGCCATCGACGGGAACGGCGAGTTGTATCAGTTTCTCGCGCTCATCAGATTGCCGGACGGCACGCCTTTGCGCGATACATCCGGCCGGGTGACCTCGCACCTCTCGGGGCTGTTCTATCGGACCACCCGCCTCATTGCCGATTACGGACTCGAGCCGGTCTTCGTCTTCGATGGTGTGCCGCCGGTGTTGAAGTCGGCGGAACTACAGCGTCGACGCGCCATTCGAGAGCGGTACGAAGAGGAGGTTGTCGCTGCGCGCGCCGCCGGCGATCTGCCGCGTGCCTATTCGAAAGCGACGATGACATCGCGACTCACGCGCGACATGGTGGGCGAGGCCATGCACCTGCTGCAGCTGATGGGCATTCCAGTATTGCAGGCCCCATCAGAAGCCGAGGCTCAGGCCGCGCACATGGCGCGATCGCATGCCGTCTGGGCGGCGGCGAGCAAGGACTTCGATTCACTCCTGTTCGGAACGTCGCGCCTCGTACGATTCCTGACGATTTCCGGCAAGGAGTATCTGCCGAGCCAGGCCGCCTTCCGGGCGATCAAGCCGGAGCTCATCGATCTCGACCACATGCTGGTAACGCTCGAGATTACACGCGAGCAGCTGGTGGACGTCGCGATTCTCGTCGGCAACGACTTCAATCCTGGCATCAAGGGAATCGGGCCGAGGAAGGCGCTGAAGCTGGTTCGCGAACACGGATCGATCGAACATATGCCGACGAGCATCCGCGAGACGCTCGAGCCGGTGGTGACGCAGGTTCGCAGGGTGTTTCTCCAGCCAGCGGTGACCGATGAGTACCAGGTCGAGACACACGCACCAGATCTACAGGGTGTTGTCAGGTATCTGTGCGGCGAGCGTGCCTTCTCCGAAGAGCGCGTGACGGCGGCACTGCGTCGGGCGTTTGGGATTTGATGCGGTTTCTCGCAAGGACCCCCCAGATCTGGGTACCTTTCGCGACTGCAAGGTCAACGGCTACACGGTTATGCATTGATCTTGCTCGCCCGTTGGTCCCCAGCTAGACTTCGACTGGAGTCTTGCGCCGGACGATTATGAGACGAGCAAGCAGAACCGGACTCGTGACGGTAGCCGTGTTGGTGTATCTAGCCGTGGCAGCCGATCGCTGGTCGGAGGGGCAGGCACAATCGGTGTCTCCCGCACCGACGTCTGCCCCGAGCAAGGTCGAGGGGCGGGCACTCATCGATCAGTACTGTATGAGCTGCCACAGCGATCGCATGAAGTCGGGCGGCCTCGCGTTGTCTCAGTTGAATCTCGACGATGTCCAACAGAGCGCGGAGATTGCCGAGAAGGTCATACGCAAGCTGCGAGGCGGTCTGATGCCGCCGGCTGGGGCCCGTCGCCCGGACAGTCACGCGGCGGCGGAATTCGTCTCATGGCTCGAAAACAAGATCGATGCGGCGGCGACCGAGAGTAAACCCGGACGGGTAGCGCTGCGCCGCCTCAATCGCCGCGAGTACGCGTACGCCATCCGCGACCTGCTCGGGCTCGACATCGACGCGACGGCGTGGCTGCCGCACGACAACGTCAAGGGCAATTTCGATAACAACGCTGCTGCCCTGCAGGTCTCGCCCAACTTCGTCGATCAATACATCTACGCCGCGCGCGCGGTCGCGCTCGAAGCGATCGGCAACCCCAAGGCCATTGCCGAGACCACGACCTACGGCGACGTCGCCAACATGGTGATCTCACTGCCGCCGGACGGCGCCCCCGGCACCGGCCGGCAGCAGCATCACATCGAAGGGATGCCCTTCGGCACGCGCGGCGGCTTCATCGCCGAGCACAACTTCCCGGCCGACGGCGAATACGAGCTCACGATCGGCGACATGGCGCTCGCGCGCGAAGTGCCGCGGATGGAGTTCGAGAACACCGTCATCGTCCTGCTCGACGGCAAGGAGATCTATCGCACGAATATCGGTGGCGATGCCGACCACAAGGCGATCGATCAGAGGCTTGATCCCGCGGTTGAAGAAATCAACGGCCGGCTGCGCAAGCTCCGCTTCAAATCCACCGCCGGACAGCACAAGCTGGCGGTCACCTTCCTCCATCGCAGCTTTGCCGAAAGCGACGAGCGCACTCGCACCATTGCGCTCGAAGGTGGTCAGGAGCGCATCCAGGCTGCCCATGCCTTGCAGATCCGCGGACCGCTTTCCGTGACTGGCATGAGCCAGTCGGCGAGCCGCGCGAAGATCTTCATCTGCAGGCCGACCTCGTCGCGCGATGAGGCGGCTTGTGCGAGCAAGATCGTCGAGAACCTCGCGCGCCGCGCGTTCCGGCGCCCGGTGACCGCCGACGATGTCAATCCGTTGATGGCTTTTTATAAGGCTGGATACGCCGCGGGCGGATTCGACGGCGGTGTGCGCGATGCCCTCAGCGCCATCCTTGCGAGCCCGCACTTCCTCTATCGCGCGGAGGCAGGAGAAGCGGCCGGCGGGATTCGCACGCTGAGCGATCTCGAGCTG
>Ga0207691_10001559_pt1 | contig 22752 bp, 16 predicted proteins | sample KBSM13metaG_FD_184327 | JGI IMG/M metagenome (GOLD analysis project Ga0207691, IMG submission 184327) | Miscanthus rhizosphere microbial communities from Kellogg Biological Station, Michigan, USA - KBS M1-3 metaG (SPAdes) (version 2) | ecosystem: Host-associated > Plants > Roots > Rhizosphere >... | reverse complement strand
GATCAGAAGGATCAGAAGGATCAGAAGGATCAGAAGGATCAGCAGCAACAACAGCAGCAGCAATCACAGAACAACGACGGCAAGGGCAACGGCCAAAAGTCCGAGAAGAATCAGAGTTCGCCCAGCCCGACGCCCACACCCAGTCCAGAACCTTCTCCGGGCCAGTCGGCGAGCCCAAGTCCCTCGCCTGGAGAAGAAAAGCAGAATGAAGGCGCGGGCGAATCGCCGACTCCTTCACCCACTCCCGGGGAACAGCCCGAGAGTTCGCCGACACCCGGAAATGAAGGAACGCCTTCCCCAACACCAGGTTCCGCAGACGAGAGCGGAAATGAAAACGGAGAACAACCCAGCCCGAGCCCGGCGGGTACGCCTGAAAAACCACCGACCGGTGACGTCAAAGGCGCCAATGATGAAAAGCCGAAGGAAAATGAGCAAGCGACTGAGGCCGAAGCAGAACCGGAAAAGGAAGGCGAGATGAGTCCGAAACAAGCGGCTGCCCTCCTGGAATCGATGAAAGACGAAGAGCAGAAAGTGCAGCTTGATGAACACCGCCGTGTGCGTCCTGTCTATAAGGACTGGTGAGGTCGGTTTGGTTTTGATGTGCGATATTTGATTTGAAAATGGCTCTCTCACGGCTCGCCAAGCTCTTATTCGCAATCCTGCTCGTATTCGTACTGACGAAAACGACATGGGCCGATGAGCCATCGGTCACAGCGGTCCTGACCAGTTCGGAAACGGAAGTCGATCGACCGGTTCAGTTGCAGATCAAAGTGTCGGGGGACAACAGCGCGAGTCCGCCAGGCGAAATCGCGGTCGACGGCCTGGACATTCGCTACACCGGCCAGTCGCAGCTCATGGAAGGCCGCAATTTTCGGTTCACCTACAGTATCGTTTACAGCTACACGATTCTTCCCCTCAAGGCGGGCACGTTTACCATTCCACCACAACCCGTTCGAACCAGCGGAGGAACGCTCCGCACGCCTGCTCTGACTCTGAATGTGGCGGCGAATGACGACGGTTCGACGACTTCGCGGCGTGGCGGCAATCGCGGCGCGGGCGGTAATGCGATTGACGAAAAGAAGATTGTGTTCGCGGAATTAATTATTCCAAAAACAACTGCCTACGTTGGCGAGACCATTCCGGCCGAGATCCGACTCGGAATCAATACACGCGTCCCACACCGCCTCATCGAGGGCGCAACACTGAGTGGACAGGGGTTCACCGCCGCACGGATGCCTAATCCGGCACAGAGCATGGAGTCTGTGAATGGCCGTTCCTATGAGGTCGTGACTTTTAAGACGGCGATCACCGCCGTCCGCAGTGGCAAACTCGAAATCGCGGCCAAGGATGCCAAGGCAATCATTCAGGTTCCACGCCGCAGCAATGGCGCTCGTCAGCGTTCGCCGTTCGATATTTTCGGCATGGACGATCCATTTTCCGATCCTTTCTTCAACGATCCTTTCGCGGGTATTGGAGAACAGCGAGAAATAAAGTTCTCGAGCGAGACGACAACGCTCGACATCAAGCCGCTGCCGCCGAACGCCCCGGCAACTTTCACAGGCGCGGTGGGAATTTTTTCCCTAACCGCTGACGTAAAACCGAAGACAGCGCAGATCGGCGATCCGCTCACGGTCACGGCAAATATTTCCGGTCGCGGCAACTTCGACAGGGTTTCTGCGCCCGTGCTGGAAAACGATCACGGTTGGCACACCTACCCGCCGGGCTCGAATTTCAAAGCGGACGACGATGTCGGCATCAGTGGGAGCAAGACCTTCGAAATGGTTTTCGCGCCTAACGAACAGAAAAAAGCTGTGCCGCCCCTCGTCTTTACCTTTTTCAATCCGCTTAAGGAAGCGTACGTGACGCTCAAGAGTGACCAAATGCCGGTGGTGGTCCAAGGCGGCGCCGCCCCTTCCGCAACCCCGGCGATAGCGAACGCCTCCACCAACCCGCCGGCAGCCTCAGCGCGTCCCACGGTCGCGCCGCAAGCCCAGGATATTCTTTATCAGCTGACGGACCACGCAGGTTGGGAAAAGACGTTTACGCCGGTTTTTGTTCAGCCCGTTTTTTTGGCGGCACAGGCAATTCCGTTTCTCGGCTTGATCGGTTTCTTTGGTTGGCAAACTCAGAAACGCCGCCGGCGGAATCGGGAAGGGCAACGCCGCGCTCTTTGGGAGCAGGAGACGGCGGACCTACAACGCAAGCTACGCCAGGCGAATGATCCGCCGGATAAATATTTCGCGGAAGCTTTGCGCGTGGTGCAATTGAAGACCGCGCTCGCGTCTTCCGACCGCAAGGTTGAGCCCAACGGAGTCGATGCCGAGCTCGCGGTGGCCGCCTTCGATTTGCCGGCAGAAAAGCGAGACCGGATGCGCGAACTCTTTCGACGGAGCGACGAACTGCGCTACAGCGGGCAGACCAATGGCAACGGTATCGTGGCCAAGGAAACGCAACGCGAAGTGCTCGAGCTAATCGACAGTCTGACCTGAGATGCGCGGATCAATTTCCATTTTGATTGCAGCCGCAGCACTGTTCTTGAGCGTGGCATCGCCGGTCGCGGCGCAAGAGGACGCTGTTTTCACCAAGGCCAACTCGGATTTCGCCGCTGGCAATTTTTCCGCGGCCATCAACGGCTACGAATCGCTCGTCAAAAATCGCCACTGGAATGCGAGTTTGTTTTACGATCTGGGTAACGCGTATTTCCGGACCGGCGATCTCGGTCGCGCCATTCTGAATTATGAACGTGCGCTGGCTCTCGATCCTGCACAGGCCGAAGCGCGCGCCAACCTGCAATTGGTCCGCGACCAGGCGCGCGCGCTGGAGTTGAAACCCAGTTGGATCGAAGAGCATCTCAGCTTTTTGACTCCGGCACAGTACACGTGGCTCGGCGCCATCGCTTTCTGGTGTGCGGTCGGAATCCTCTGCGGCCTTTATTTTTCACAGCGTCGTGCGGTTGTCTGGATTTTTGCGTTTCTTATATCGACCACCCTGGCGATCGGAGCTGCTCTGGTGGTTTATCGGCTCGAAACCGGTCGAGCCGGACGAGATCTCGCGATAGTCACTCGCAAGAATATCCAGGCGCGCCTCGCGACCGCGGAAAGCGCGGGAACTGTCCTGGTCCTCCCGCCGGGCAGCGAAATCAAGATTCTGAGCACGCGCGGCGACTGGCTCTACGCCGATTTGCCTAATGACCTGCAGGGCTGGATTCCTGCGGCCAGCGCGGAACGCGTGCGTTTGTAATCTGGAAGGGCCTTTGTGCCCCGCGCCGCCGCGGCTACTTTAGAAATCTCGGCACGAAGGCCGCTTCAATTTTTTTACCCATGAACGCCGAAATGGATATCGGAACGAATAAAAAAGCGTTCCAAATAAATCTCGATCGGAAGCACTACGGGACCTTTGCGGAAATTGGCGCCGGACAGGAAGTGGCGCGCCGCTTTTTTCAGGTGGGAGGCGCCTCCAGCACGATCGCAAAAACAATGTCGGCCTACGACATGCAGTTCAGCGACGCAATTTATGGCGCGACGGATCGCTACGTGAGCCGGGCTCGACTACAGAAGATGTTGGATCACGAGTATCGGCTCCTGATCGAGCGGCTTGATCAGAAAATGGGTGATAAACGGACTTTCTTTGTTTTCGCCGACACAGTCGCAGCGCGAACCTTCAAGCAGCAAAACGAATCGCACGGCTGGCTTGGGATGCGCTTCCAATCGGAAACACGCGGTGTTCCAAGCGAGATCATCATTCACGTGCGCATGCTCGACGAGGCGAACGTGGACCAGCAGGAAGCGCTCGGGGTGATGGGCGTGAACTTGATCTACGGCGCCTTCTACTACCATCAGCCCGAGAGGTTGATCGCCTCCCTCCACGAAAATCTTCCGCCGGAGCGCATTCAGGTGGACATGATCAAGTTTAGCGGACCCGCCTACGAGGGCGTCGACAACAGACTGATGAGCTTGCAACTCGTGAGCCAGGGTCTGACCGATGCGGTCATGTTCACGGCTGACGGCGAGTCCGTGCAGCCAGCTGAGATTCTGCACAAGAAAGCTATCATCATTGAACGCGGGAGTTTTCGCCCGGTGACTTACGCCACTAACGACATGCTGGACGGCGCGCGGAAAATTTATCTTAGCCAGCCGGAGGCGAAGGAGGAAGACCTGGTCGTGCTGATGGAAATGACGCTCGAAAATCTGCTCGCGGAAGGTGGACTCGACCACGCTGATTTTCTCGCGCGCGTGGATATTCTCGGCACGTTAGGCCGGACGGTCTTGATCTCGAAGTTCGGCGAATACTATCGGCTCGCCGGGTATTTGTCGCGTTACACAAACCGCATGGTTGCACTCGTCATGGGCGTGCCGAGTTTGCACGAAATTTTTGAGGAAAAATATTACGTCAATCTAGAGGGCGGCATCCTTGAAGCGCTCGGCCGCATGTTCAAGAGCGGACTGAAACTTCTGGTTTATCCGATGGAGGATGAAGAGACCGGCGAGTTGATCACGGCCAAACGCCTGCAGGTCGCGCCCAATCTGCGCCATCTTTACCAATATTTGATCGACAACGGCTTCATCCAGGAGATCGAAAACTTCGAGCGCAGCTACCTGAAGATTTTCCCGCCCACAGTCTTGGCGAAAATGCGTGCTGGCGATCCCGCCTGGGAAAGCATGGTGCCGCCGGAGGTTGCGCATATGATCAAGGCCCGCGGATTCTTCAGCTATTCCGACTCCGTCGCCGCGTGATTCGTCGCCGTTGCGAAGCGGCCGGGAAATTTCGCAAACCAGGCGTAACCGGCACGGTTTTCGCTTTAAAAGCGCCACAGCCATGGCCAAACGCGCGAATTCCGTCATTGGTATCGATCTGGGCAAGCACGTTTTCAAAAGTGTGCTTCTCCAACGCAAGGGAGAGCATCGGTTCGTCCTGACAAACTACGCTTCTCGCGCCGTTCCGGAGGAGATCACGTCCTCCGACGAACTGGCGCACCAGGTGAAATTACTCCTGAAAGATCTTGGCGGGAGCGCCAAATGCTGCGCCCTGGCCGTTTCCGATCCGACCGGCATCCTGCGCATCATTGAACAGCCGAACACTCCGGTTGAACTGCTCCGGAGCGCGTTGCGGCTCAACGGCCTCGCCGTTTTGAATCAGGAATGCAAAGATTTTGTACTAGATTGCGCGCCGGTCTCGGCCGTCGCGCTGGCCGGCGTAGCACCCGACGGCGCGGTGGTGCAAAACTCGGGGGGCAAGACCCGTTACCTCGTTGGCGGAATGCTCCGTCCCGCGGTGAAACAGATTTCGGAAGCGATCACGAAGACGAAGCGCACGGCCGGCATCCTGCAATTGGCGCCAATATGTTCCTTCAACGCGTTCGAGTTCGCCTACCCGGAAATTTTCAAAAATGAAGCCTTCCTCCTCCTCGACATGGGGCACTGCCAAAGCACGGTCCTGATTGGTCGGAAGACGGAGTTGATGCTTGTCCGAAGCGTCGACTACGGCGGCAAGCTTTTCGGCGAAGGGCTGACCGCCGAAGGGGCGCTGAGTCCGGAGACCGCCCGGGTTCTTATGCAGGAAGGCGACGCGGGCATGGCAGAGACCTGCCGCAACTCACTTCTTGATCTCGCAACGGAGGTGCGCAACTCAATCGGATTCTTCGAGGGCCAACACGAAGAGAGCCTTCACCGAATTTTTGTCTCCGGCGGCATGGCCAAGGCCGAAATGATTTTGCAAACCCTGAGCGATGAGCTGGGTTTGCCCTGCGAACTTTGGGATCCCCTCGAAACCTGTGAGGTCGCACTGCCGGCGGCCAAACGCCAGGCGCTGGCACGAGAATTTGTCTCTCTCAACGTGGCGTGCGGCGCAGCCATCTCCTACCTGAAAGCCGCCTGACGCATGGCCCTTCAACTAAATCTCCTACACGAAGAAATCACTGAAGAGCGCCAGCGGAAGCGCGATCCGCTCAAGCTTGGTGTCATCGCCCTCTGTTTCTTCGGCGCGATCCTTTTCGTTTATTACGGCTGGAACGCCTACCAAACCCTCCAGATCAAGGGTCAGCTGAATGCCGCCCAAGCCGAATGGAACGCGGTCGAACCGAAAACCACTGCCGCGCAGAAGCGGGCGATCGAGCTCCACCAAATCATCGACAGCACAAAGGTCCTGGACGGTTTGATCGAGGGCCGCTTTTATTGGGCGCCGTTCCTGGCTATCATTTCCCATTGTGTCGCTCCCAATGTGCAGCTGACCGTGCTCGACGGCAGCATTGCCGAAGGTGATCATTCCATTGCGGTCACGCTCGAAGGCGTTGCCGCCGCCCGCGAACCTCGCGCCGCGGCCGAAGATTTGCGGCAACTTTTGATCGAGCAGCTGGAGAAGAAATACAGCACCCCCAAGGTGACCTTCAAAAATCTCGAGGATCTCGATACCCTCGTAAACGTGAGCGGTGTTCCGACAGCGAGTGCTCGTTTTGTTTTGAGCATCAACCTCAACCCGAAGGGAGCGGAGCCGACTAACGCAAACGAGCCTGCGAAGGAAGCTGCGAAACCGAAATGACGCCGATAAAGTTAAACAAAGACCAGATCCAGAAGATCGTCCTGAGCGTCATCGGATTCATTGGTCTCATTTACTGCTACTTCAATTTCTTCCTCGGACCTCTGAATCGAAGTCGCGAATCGATGAACAAGACAATCGCCGAATTGCAGGCCAAGACTGCGTCGTCCAAGAACGAAATCAAAAAGACAGACAATCTTGAGACCGAAGCCAAACAAGCGACCGGGCGCTACGAGGCGTTCAAGCGGACAACGGCGGAGGGCGCTCCGATTGCGTGGTTCCCACCCAAGATGCGCACGTTTTTTAGCAATCAAGGTATCGACAAGGGGAACGTCCGCCTGGAGTCGAGCGCAGACTTCTCCCAACCCGAGCTGTCGAATTGGCTGAAAGACTCGTGGGTGATCGATCTGCCACAAAGCGATTACGGCGTTCTCGGAAGAGCGATTGCTGAACTGGAAAACACAGAGGCGCTCACCTCAGTCCAAAAAGTTTCGATCCGCGCCATCCCAGACGTACCCCAATACCAGCAGGTCGCACTCTCAGTGCAAACTGTCCTCGTTAAGAAATGAAAACCTTTTTCCTGGTCGCTTGTCTAACGAGTCTGCTCTTCGCCTCCACCCGAGCCGGGGATGACGCGACCGCGCCGGCGTCTTCCCCCGCGTCGAGGTCTGCCGCTGGGCCTGCCATCGAGTTAAAGCAAAAATCGTCCTTCGATGGCGCTCCCGCCGATCGTGATCCTTTCTGGCCCATCGGTTGGAAAAAACCGGGACCGAAAGCTGCGACCACCGGCCCTGGCCCGGACCTCACCCCCGCTTCCTTCTCCCTGACTTCTGTCACAATGGGAGACGCCGGACAGCGCTTCGCCATCCTGAATGGCAAGGTCATGCAGGAAGGCCAGCTGTTCGGCCTGCAATTTGGCGGCCAGGTTTATAATGTCAGCCTGAAGTCGATTGAAGACGGCCAGGTCGTCCTTGTTTATGAGGAGACTGAGATTGTCGTGCCGCTGCGGCGCAGGTAGTCGTTAGGCCGAGTCGCTGCCGCCCTTTGGGTTTCAGCGATAAAAAGGACGATAGCTTCGCGCGTTCGCCTCCAGCTTTCGACGTAATTCCTTCTGCGGATCGCTCCTTTTTTTCCCTCGCAGAACTGTGGCCACGCAGAGCCCAACCATTCCGATGAAGTCGTCAATCGCAACGTATTCAGCCGCGATCTTCCCGTCTGCAGTGCAGTTGTGATAATTGCCGAGCGCGAGACTGGCCGCCGCACAGGTGTAACCGTAAAGCTGGTAAGCAGTTGCTTCACAGGTGCCGCCATCGAGCAGGCAGCGTTGCACCGGAATTCCCTCTTCTAGCGCCGCGACGAGAAGTTTCGCGGTCGCCGGACCATCAAAGCTCGAAACCTTATCCCCCACTCTCACGATCGGACCTTTTCCGATTTCCGCCGTGCCGCGGGGCGTGCTGGTTTCGAGGGAGAGGATGGTGACGCTAGTCGGAAGAGGTTTCGACTGCGCAAGTTTGATCGCACCCACGAAGCCCACCTCTTCAGCCCGGGTGAATAGACCAACGCAATGGACGGCCGCGCGTCTTTCTTCCAACTCGCGAAAAAGACAAATGATCTCCGCACAGCCTAGTAAATCGTCGCAAGCACGGGAATGGATTTGCCGGTTCCGAATCTCAAACGACGGCAAGTCCCACATCGCAAAATCGCCAAACGATCTTGTTTTTGGATTGGTTCGATAACGCTCTGGGACAGAACCAAGGAACGTCATTTCCCCATCCTTACCGCGGACCCAGCCCGGGTGATCCATATGCGCCGCGAACGCCCATTCGAGTTTTCCTCGTCCGCGCTGGTAATGCGCAATCACGTTCCCAAAACCATCGCGGGCGAATTTTACGTGTGGGCACCGACCCAGTTGCTCTTCGATTTCCGATCGGACTGCATCTTCATGGAACGGTGCCGTCGGCTGGTTCGCCAGCGCCTCCACGACAGCGAGCATTTCTTTCTCGCGCATGTTGCCTAACGAACTGCGGATGGGAGTTGGCCGAGAGACACGAACTCACTCTCATGCAGCACAACCGGTTTCTTCCCGCGGAGCAATCGCCACCATTGCCAGGCGCAGCCAGTGACGATTAAGAAAACCAATCCGAGAAAGGCCGCTGCGACGAGCGCGTCGATCCGCCAGATGAATGCCTGCCGCGCAATATCAATCTTCGCCGCTGCCATCGTTCCACCTTTCAGGCTGTCCGCGCCGCTCAGAAATCCAATCCTGGGATCAGGCGAGAAAATCTTCAGGTAACCGGCAGAAAATGTGACCACAATCATGAAAACAAGCGGGAACAGCGTTGTCCACATATAACGGCTCTTGCCCATCTTGATTAGAATCGTCGTGCCGAGGCAGAGCGCGATGACGGAGAGGAGCTGATTGGCTAACCCGAAGAGCGGCCAGAGACTATTGATTCCGCCTAACGGATCGATCACTCCCTGATAGAGAAACCAACCCCAGGCTCCCACGAGCAGCGCACTGGAAAAAATATTCGCGCTCCATGAATGAGTATTGCCGAACGGACGCCAGATTTGGCCTAACAAGTCTTGCAACAGAAAACGCCCGACGCGCGTTCCGGCATCGAGCGTCGTAAGAATGAAAAGCGCCTCAAACATGATCGCGAAGTGATACCAAAGCGCGAGAGCGGTGGGACTCGACGTAACGCGCGCGAACATGTGGGCCATCCCAACTGCGAAGGTGGGCGCACCACCCGCGCGCCCGAACATAGTGCTCTCGCCCAAACTCGCCGCGAGCTGCTGCATTTCGACTTCCGTCACCGGGAAGCCCGCGGACGAAACTTTCGCCACCACTTCCGTTGGCGCGCCCTTTGCATTGATCGCAAAATACTGGCCCGGCTCGAGCACGCAGGCTGCAATCAACGCCATCAGCGCGACCATCATTTCGGTTACCATCGCGCCATAGCCAATGTCGCGAATCCGCGCTTCCCGTTCGATCATTTTCGGCGTCGTACCAGACGCGATGAGGGAATGAAAGCCGGAGACCGCTCCACAGGCGATCGTGATACAGACGAAGGGAAAAACCGGGCCGGCAAAGACAAGGCCGCTCCCGTCAATGAAGCGAGAGAGAGCCGGCATTTGCAATGTCGGGTGGATCAGAATCACAGCGACCGCGAGCGCCGCGACGGTGCCCAATTTCAAGAAAGTGCTCAAGTAATCACGAGGCGTGAGCAGGAGCCAGACGGGCAACGCGGACGCGGTAAATCCGTAAACAATGACCGCCCAGGCGAGCCATTTTTGATCGTGCCGAAACCAATTCTCGATCCCGGGTAGCTGCGGCAGATATTGCCCGCCCCAGACCGCGAAGAGCAGGCCTAACAAACCAAAGACGGTGATCCATCCAACACCGACGCGACCGGAGCGAAGACCGATTCCCATGATCATCGCGACAGGTATCGTCGTCGCCATCGTGAAAACTCCCCATGGGCTTTGGGCAAGCGCCTGCACCACGACGAGGGCAAGGACAGCGAGCAAAATGACCATAATGGCAAGCACGCTGACGAGCGCGAGTGCGCCGACTGCGTTGCCGATCTCATCTTTAACCATTTGGCCGAGCGTCTTTCCGCGCCGCCGCACGGAAGCGAAGAGGACAATCATGTCGTGCACTCCGCCGCCTAACGTTGCCCCGATCAAAATCCAAAGCATTCCGGGCAGGTAACCAAATTGGGCTGCGAGCACCGGCCCGACCAAGGGCCCCGGTCCAGCGATTGCGGCGAAGTGATGACCAAACGCCATCCACCGGTTCGTCGGCACGAAATCCTTTCCATCATCCACCACCAGGGCCGGGGTGGCGCGCTCATTGTTCAGGACGAGCACTTTGGTAGCGAGCCACTTGCTGTAAAATCGATAGCTGATCGCCGTCGCGCACAATCCAGCGGTCACAATCCAGAGCGCATTGACTGGCTCTCCTCGAGCCAAAGCCGCGACCGCGACCGCGCCGGCACCCAGCAACGCGATCCCGAACCAAAGCAGAAATTTCAGTAGCCGGGTCATTCCGTGGCCTGAGTATAATCTTGGCGACCGCGAATGCCTACCCTAACGAAGCGACCATCTGCTCTAGTTGCGCGAGCCGGTCGGCGAATTTCTTTTCGCGTTCCCGGTGTTCGGCGACGACTGCGGCGGGCGCGTTAGCAACGAAATTCTCGTTGGCCAGTTTCTTCCGGACTGTCACAAGCTCGGCTTCCGTCTTCGCAATTTCCTTCCCGAGGCGTGCACGCTCCGCCGCAAGATCGATCAACCCGTCCAGCGGAAGATAGAGTTCTCCCAATGGTGTTAACGCGGTTGGCGTTCCTTTGGCCGGTTTGTAATCCGGTGTGAGATCGAGCCGCTCCGCATTGAGCAGGATGCGCAACACTGACGCCTCCTCCTCCGGCACAGCACCTGAAGGTTTGAGCACAAAGACGACGCGCTTGTTCGAAGCGATCTGGAAATCACGACGCAGCCCGCGGCCCGCGATCACCGTTTCATATTTCGCGGCGGCGAATTTTTCATCGTTAGGCGTTAGGCCGTAGTGCTTTTTGAAGTCCTCGTCCAGCGGTTGCGGCCAACGCGCAAATTGAATCGTCTTTGCTCCCTGATCCTCCGGCAGGTCGCCGTTAAAACCGAGCCCATGCCAAAGTTCCTCGGTGATAAACGGAAGGAACGGATGAAACAGACGCAGCGCATGGCCAAGAACGAAGTCAATCACAGCGAGCGTGTTGGCTTTGCGGGGCGCGGTGCCTTCTGCGGGAAACAGACTCGCTTTGCTCGCCTCCAAATACCAATCGCAATATTCGCTCCAGAAAAACCGATACAGCGCCTGCGCTGCTTCGCTGAAATTGTATTCCTCGAGCGCCTGGGTAACCGCCCGGATGGCGGCATCGAGGCGCAACAGAATCCACTTGTCATCGCTGCTCAGGAGAGCCGGATTAATCTCGCCTTCGATCTCGCCGCCGTGCATTTGACGAAAGCGCGTCGCATTCCAAAGCTTGTTCGCGAAGTTCCGCCCTTCCTCGATTTGCTTTTCGTCGAACCGGATGTCCTGCCCGATCGGCGCGATCCGCATCAGGCCGAAACGCAGACCGTCCGCGCCATATTTCCCGATCAGGTCGAGCGGATCGGGCGAATTGCCTAACGACTTGCTCATTTTCCGTCCCTGTGAGTCGCGGATGATGCCGGTGAAAAAGACGCTGTGGAACGGCGCTTCGCCGGTGTACTCGAGCCCGGCCATGATCATGCGCGCGACCCAGAAAAAAATAATGTCAGGCCCTGTGACGAGATCAGTCGTTGGGTAAAATTTCGCGCGCGTTCGTTCGTCCATCGTTTCGAACGGCCAAAGCCAACTCGAAAACCAAGTGTCCAGAACGTCCGGATCCTGCGTCCAGTTTTCCGGATCCGCCGGCGGCTCGACACCGACGTGGAGCTTCTCGGGGTCCGCTTTTGAGTACCAAACTGGGATGCGATGGCCCCACCAGAGCTGACGGCTGATGCACCAATCTTGAATGTTTTCGAGCCAGTGTTGATAGACGTTTTCCCAACGCTCTGGACGAAAATGAATCGCGGCTTTTGGCCCGACAGCGGCACGGGCCTGCTCCACGCGCGGATATTTTAGAAACCACTGCTCACTCAACCGCGGCTCGATCGGAACGCCGGCGCGTTCGCTGAAACCGACGGTGCTATCGTGCGCCTCTTCCTTCGCGAGCAATCCGCTCTCCGTCAGCAACTCGGCCGCTTTCTTCCGCGCGACGAACCGGTCCAGACCATCAAGCTCCGGCACATCGGGGCAGTTGATCGTGCCATTCGGATGGAGCGCATCGATGATCGGCAGGTCATGGCGCTGGCCAATTTCGAAATCTAGCTTGTCGTGCGCCGGCGTCACCTTCAGCACACCAGTTCCGAACTCCGGATCGATCCCCTCATCCGCGATGATCGGCATGGCCGCTCGATGAAGCGGCCGCCAAACCTCCTTGCCTAACAATTCCTGGTAACGGACGTCCTTGGGATGCACCGCCAGCGCGACGTCGGCCATGATCGTCTCCGGCCGGGTTGTCGCGACTTCGAGATAACGTCCCGGTGCTTCCACCAACTCGTAACGCACGTAATAGAGCGCGCTCTGTTGTGGGGTCGGGATTACTTCCTCGTCCGAAAGCGCCGTGAGCGCGACCGGATCCCAGTTCACCATCCTTCTTCCGCGATAAATCAATCCCTTCTGATAGAGATCGACAAAGGTTCGCTGCACCGCCTGCGAGTACTCCGCGTCCATCGTGAAACGCTCCCGCGACCAATCGCAGGAACAGCCCAGTCGCTTCAGTTGCTCGATTATGATCCCGCCATGTTTTTCCTTCCACTGCCAGATTCTCCGAACGAACTCCTCGCGGCCGAGATCGTGACGCTTGATTCCTTCTTCCTTGCGCAGCTGCCGTTCGACCACGGTTTGGGTCGCAATCCCGGCGTGATCGGTTCCGGGCAGCCAAAGCACTTCATTTCCCAGCATGCGCGCCCGGCGGGCCAGAATATCCTGAATGGTGTTGTTCAAAACATGACCCAAGGTAAGGACGCCGGTCACGTTCGGAGGGGGAATCACGATTGAGTAGGCCGGCTTTGAGGAACTCGGGTTCGCCACAAACCAGCCCTCCGCCAGCCAGCGGGCATACCACTTCTTTTCCACCGCTGCCGGTTCGTAAGCCTTAGAGAGTTCGGCCATGGGCAGAAATCATCGGAGAGTGAGGGCGGATTGCAAAACGAAAACTCCGAGGAACGCTGTGCTAAACTCCGACGGATGAAAAAGGTGAACCTTGAGCAGAAATTTGCGGCTTTCACCGACCATTGGCGTCCAAAGATCGTCGGAGAGCTAAACGGTCAGGAAGTGAAAATCGTGAAATTCCAGGGCGTCTTTCCATGGCATCATCACGAACGCGAAGACGAACTTTTCCTCGTTTGGCGCGGCCGAATGCGGATTGAGTTCCGCGACCAGACAGTCGAGTTGAATGAAGGTGAATTCCTCATCGTTCCGCATGGGACCGAGCATCGCACCGCCGCTGACGAAGAAGCGCAGGTCATCCTTTTCGAGCCGGCGGCGACGCCAAACACCGGCAGCGCCGAACCGTCGGAATTCACTGCTCCTTCGGGAGTGCGGATTTGAGCATGTGCTTGCGACAGCGCGGGGGCGCCATCACTTTCCTCGCTACGTCATGAATGCCCAAGAACCCGAAGCTGGTGCCGTCACCCGCGAAAGCCCAATCGGTGTTTTCGACTCGGGCATTGGAGGACTCACGGTTGTCCGCGCCCTGCGGGAACTTTTGCCTAATGAATCGATTTACTATCTCGGTGACACGGCGCGGGTGCCGTATGGAGGCAAGAGTGCGGCGACAGTTCAACGCTACAGTCTCGAGATCGCGGAGCTCTTGCTCGGGGAGAATTGCAAAACGATCGTGGTCGCCTGCAATACCGCTTCGGCCCTCGCCTTGCCGGAACTTCAGGCGACAATGTCTATCCCGGTAACCGGGGTCATCCAGCCGGGCGCGCAGGCGGCCGTCGCAGCGACTCGGAACGGGCACATCGGAGTGATCGGGACTCGTGCCACGATCAAGAGTGGAGCCTACGAACGCGCGATCCTCGCGCTTGATCCCGCCGTCCGTGTGTCGACTCGGGCCTGCCCGCTTTTCGTTCCTCTAATCGAGGAAGGTTGGCTGGAAAGTGAGATCACCGATTGCATCGTTCGGCAATATCTGGACCCGTTGGTCCAGGACGGGATCGATACCCTCGTGCTCGGTTGCACACATTACCCGTTGCTTCGCAAGGCAATTGCCCGCTATCTCGGAGACGCCGTAGACCTCGTGGATTCGGCGGAGAATTGCGCAACCGCAGTGGGCCAGTTGCTTGACGCGAAGGATTTGCGGACCACCGCAGCAACGAAGGGCAGACTGGGGCTGGCCTTAACCGACCCGCCAGATGCCTTCCTTGACGTAGCTGGAACCGCCTTGGGCCTTGAGATTGGGACAGTTCAGCTGCGCCAGGTCATTCATCCCGCGAAGATTTGAGGTTCTGTTTTTTCGGCAGACTCGCGCAAACGAGATCGTAGGAATGATCGATCATCCGCCGCAGCTCGGCATCATGAATCCGGCCAGTCAAGGCGACGGTGTTCCAGTGCTTCTTGTTCATGTGATAACCGGGCGTGACGTCTTCGTAGCGATCGCGCAAATCGAGCGCGAGCTCTGGATCGCACTTTAGGTTCACCCGCGAGGGAACCTCATCAAGGGACGCAAGCGCGAAGATCTTTCCGGCGACCTTAAAAACGAGTGTGTCCTCGCCGAAAGGCAGGCCTTCGGTCACGCCGCGCTTTTTCAGGCAATATTCCCGAACATCCTCCAAGTCCATGTCATCGGAATTAAGCTAGCGCGCTACAGATTCCATATTTCTTTCGCTGAACTCGCCAGAAGGTACAACCCAAATTGCGCTTACCTAGGTAGAAACAGATTAATGGGGTGAGACGCAGGATGAAAAATTAGGTTGCACCGTTCCCGAGCGACTCGTTTAGGCGACTCGACTTTCCGCATTCCGAGAGGATGGAAACTTATGCAACAAAATACGTAAGATATTACGGTTGAGCGTTTTTTCTTGCTTTTCAGAATGAAAACTAATTACAACGATCCCCTCCCAGTAAGACAACGCGTCGATTTTCGATCGGCAGACTTCGGTGATTCAAAACAATAATAACCAAAAAAATAGAGAAAAACCTCAAATGCTAAACTTCACGTCACCAAAACTGGCCACCGCCTTAATCGCCGGAGGACTGGCGCTCATTCCGGCTTTCGGGCACGCGAATGTCGTTGATTTAACCGGAACTAATAACACCGGGCGGATAAATCACGCCGAGTTCGATTGGACTCCGGAACAACCGACCGGCACCGGCTACATCAAGTCATTCCTACGCACCCAGGCGAAAGGGAGCGAGCAAGGATACAACACATCGGGCGGCATACCTTTTGACGACAAGGCAGGTCCCTGGACCCACGACATCACGCTAGCGGACCTCGCGGAAAGCATCGTCACGATCGGCGACATTCGTTACTACAGACTGCTGCTCGACGTGAACGAGCCTGGAAGCAGTTCGTATATCACGTTGGATCGTCTCGAGTTCTACACTTCTGACGTGGGCGGCAAGACCACCACCGACGTTTCATCCCTCGGCGTTCTGCGCTGGAGTATGGATGGCGCCGGCGATAGTTGGGTGATTCTCGACGCCGCGCGCAATCACGGAAGCGGCTCGGGCGACATGTATGCCTACATTCCGGTCAAGGCTTTCAAAGGCGCCCTCTCGACCGATTTCGTCTACATGTACACGCAATTTGGCACCACTGCGGGCGGCAGCACTGAGGGCGGCTTCGAGGAGTGGTCAATCGACACGACGCCAGAAGAGGCGGCCCACTCAGGCGGCCCAGTAAATAATTAGATCGATTAACGGATCTGCCGGGACAAACGTTCCGGCAGATCCGCGATCGCGATTCGTTCCTGCTCCATGCTATCGCGGTGACGCAGGGTAACCGTGTCGCGCAGGGCCGGGTCGCGCTCGCCCAACGTCTCGAAGTCGATCGTGATGCCGAAGGGCGTGCCGACTTCGTCCTGACGACGGTAACGCCGGCCGATCGCGCCGGTTTCGTCGTAGAAGACATTCATCAGTGGACGAAGGAGCGCCTGCACTTCACGCGCCTTGGTGACCAGTTCAGGTTGATTTTTTAGGAGTGGAAAAATTCCAGCTTTGATCGGCGCGATGCGCGGATGAAAGCGCAGGACAGTGCGCACCTCGGTTTTTCCTTTGTCGTCCGTAACAGTTTCTTCGTCGTAGGCTTCGCAGAGGAGCGCGAGAACAGTGCGATCAACGCCCGCGCTCGGCTCAATCACATGCGGGATGAAACGAGCCTTGGTCTCCTCGTCGAAATAATCCAACGGTTTGCCACTCGCGGTTTGATGCTGCTTGAGATCGTAATCGGTTCGATAAGCGACGCCTTCGAGTTCCTGCATCCCGAACGGAAACGCGTATTCGATATCGTAGGTTCCTTTCGAATAAAAGGCGCGATCAGCGTCAGGCACGGTCAAGACGTGTAGCTTGTCACGCCCGATCCCGATGTTTTCGTAAAACTTGAGTCGTTCCTCGAGCCAATAGTCGAGCAGTTCCAGCCCCTGCTCCGGCCGGCAGAAATATTCCAGTTCCATCTGTTCGAACTCGCGCGAGCGAAAGATGTAGTTGCGAGGGTTAATCTCGTTTCGAAAGGCTTTTCCGATTTGCGCGATGCCGAACGGCAACTTCTTGCGGGCGGTGTCGAGCACGTTCTTGAACTGAACGAATATCGACTGCGCCGTTTCTGGACGCAGATAGGCGATTGAATCCGGATCCGCCGATGCTCCGAGTTGGGTCGAAAACATCAGGTTGAAAGGGCGCGCTTCGGTCAAATCCCTGCCCCCGCAATTCGGACATTGGTTGACGCCGTTTTTCTCCGGCAGCTGATCGGCCCGAAGCCGCGCCTTGCAGGTTCGGCAATCAACCATCGGATCGCTGAACGTGTCTTCGTGTCCGCTCGCTTTCAGCGCCGCGCGATGAGTCAGGATTGCGCCGTCCAGCCCCACGACGTCGTCGCGCTCGCGCACAATCACACGCCACCAATAATCCTTAACGTTACGCTTCAGCTCCACCCCTAGCGGGCCGTAATCCCAGACGCCATTGAGGCCGCCATAGATCTCGTTGCCTTGAAAAATAAAGCCACGTCTCTTGCAGAGACTGACAATTTTTTCCATTCGCTGGGTATCGATTGCGGCGTCAGGCATGGTCGGAAGTGAGGGAGATTACGCAGATTCGTCAGAATGACAGCGATTTTCGTGGCGCAAGGCCGTCGGTATCGCTACTCTTGCCGTCGCAATATTATGCAACTGAAGACGTTTTTGGCGTGTTGCTGCTTCGCGTCCACGACGGTGATCGGAAGCGCGGCCGGACTCGACGCCACCAGCAACGTTTTCGTGATTCTGATGGAGAATCACAACTGGGCGGACATCAAGGGCAGCGCCAATGCCCCTTACATCAATAACACGCTGCTGCCGATGGCCAGTTATTGCGACCAGTATTACAACCCGCCCGGACTGCATCCGAGTGAACCAAATTATCTTTGGCTCGAGGCGGGCACTAATTTCGGAATTCTGAATGACAATCCCCCGTCAACGAATCATCAAAGCACGACGAGTCACTTCGTCACGCAACTGAAGAACGCTGGCATCTCATGGAAGACTTACCAGGAAAATATCGACGGTTTGTCGTGTCCGGTCACTGACAGTTACCCCTATGCCGTGCGGCATAATCCCTTCGCTTTCTTCGACGATGTCACAACTTCCTCGAACCCGCCCTGCACGAGCGTGATGCGCCCCCTGAGCGAACTGGCTGCGGACCTCACGAACAACACCGTTGCCAACTACAACTTTATCACTCCAAACGTCTGTAGCGACATGCACGATTCCTGTGCGCCGACCAGCAATCCGGTCAAGCAAGGAGATAACTGGCTCGCACAGTATGTGCCGATGATCCTGAGCTCCGCCGCCTATCAAAATAATGGGCTGATCATCATTACCTGGGACGAAGGCGAGAATGGTGTGGATGGGCCCATCGGCATGATTGTCCTGTCGCCTTGGGCTCGCGGCGGCGGCTTTCATAACGCTATCCGCTACACGCACAGCGCGACTTTGCGCACGCTCCAGAAAATCTTTGGACGCACACCGTTGCTAGGAGGCGCGGCCACTGCTCCAGACCTAACTGATCTCTTCACGGCCGGAGCCATCCCAACGGCAGATTCCCCCAGTGTTACAACAACCGCTGCCTCCAATGTCGCCGGCGGGAACGCCACCCTTGGCGGGAGCGTTAATCCAAACGGCGATCAGACACAAACCTGGTTCGAATATGGGCTAACAACCGCTTACGGGACTGACACTCGCTCGAGGAGTAGCGATGACGCGGAGGCTTATGCTAGTTGGACGTATAATGCTAACGGCGGCAGTGGATTTGGCGCCATTACCTACCGTGAGGGAAGCGGTGGCGGAATATATCTCGAGACGGGAAGTGGAAAAATTGACGGTGCGAAGTCCTTTGGAATGTTCGCAGGAGGTGGAGCGGGAAACACGCAGGCGGCCGATCGCCAAATTCTCAACGCAAAAGCTGCTGGCACCCTCAATATTTCGGTGCGCTTTAACGTCAACAACACGGTAGCCTTCAGCGGCTTCAACCTAAAATCCGCTACGGGTGCAACCTTTGGCGCCAACGAAATCATCTCAGTCGGAATTCGCCCTGGAAACGGCAATAATACCATCGCAGTTAACGGTGGGGCCCAGACAATCAATCTCGGATCGTCGGTCCTTGGGCAGGTTATCGATCTGGTCCTTACCTACGACGGTCTGTCCGGCACCTACATGTTAGGTGCGAAATTTCGTGCCAGCAGTGGTTACACGTTCACTTCTGGAAATCTTAAGCTGAGCAACGTTGTCCCGGCGTACTTGGGTTTCGGCAATTTCAACACCGGCAACCTGCAAAACGTTATCTTCGACAATCTCTCGCTGGTCGATTCTGCGTCGACCGGCAACGGAACGAGCGCCGCTGCCACCAGCGCAGCGATCAGCGGCCTAACTCCAAACACAACCTATCATTATCGCGCGGTCGCGCAGAACACACGCGGCACAACCTATGGCGCCGATCAGACTTTCGGCTTTCCCCTGACCCCGCTACCTAATGCCGCTTTTCATTCGTTCACCTCAACCTCGGGCAATTTCCAAGCGCGGATCTACGATAGCACTGGGCACATCGCCCTGGCCCAGCCGGATCTAAATGGGAATCCGCTCGGTAGTGTTATCATTTTTGCGCCGCCTTCCGCCAAAATTAATGGAGCCATGTATGATTTTGGCGGCATTCAATCAGTTACAAATATTGCCAATGGTATTCAATTCACCCAGATGGTGGCCGGCACTATGGTCACCGCGCAAATTACCTTCACGAGCGACGGCGTGATGCATTACGAAGTGACTGACTGGAACGGCCTCGCTCCCACCGAAACCGATATCACCGCAGGCTCCGACGCCAGCGAGCATTTCTACGGATTCGGCGAGAAGTTTAACTCGCTCGATCAGGCTGGCAACAAAGTGCACATGATGACTAATGATCAGGGAGGCGATAAGAACGATTATTCTTATAAGTCGTCGCCCTGGTTCATGAGCACGCGTGGCTACGGCTTTCACCTCGATTCAACCGCCGAAAGTTACTTCGACATGAGGAACGGTGCGGCTGATCGCTACAGCATTCAGAACTTGTTAGGCAAGCTGAAATTCAATGTCGTGGCCGGCCCGAAGCTGACGGATGTGCTCACCCGTTACACCGGCTATACGGGCCGTCCTTATCTACCGCCCCCGTGGGTCTTTGGCACCTGGGTTTCTTCCGACATCTGGCATAACGGAGGTGAAGTGCGCTACGCGGTGACAAAATACCGGCAGAGCGGGATACCAATCAGCGTCTTCGTTTTCGATTCGCCGTGGGAGACGGCCTACAACGATTTCACCTGGAATATGACCCAGTTCGGTCTCGGCGGAACTTATGAAAGTCAATCCTATAGCGGCTTCGCTTCTTTGACCGAGATGATGACTTTCCTACAACAGAACGGCCTTAAGGTTGTCTGCTGGATGACGCCTTTTCTTAACACAAGCTCGTTTAATGAAAATGTGCCAGGACAGAATCTCGGGCAATCCAGTAACTATGCCGCAGCGGCAGCGAACAATTATTTTGTGCGTAGTGCGGCGGGCGGTTCTCCGCTGAGCGTGAATTGGTGGAAGGGAACCGGAAGTCCGATCGATTTCACAAATCCTGCCGCGACTACATGGCTAACCTCGCAACTGCAAACCCTTGTGACTCAGAGCAGCGTGACTCGTGCCGATTCCACTTTGGAGCCTGCAATCGGGGGTTTCAAGACTGATGATGGTGAAGCGCTCAATGCGGGATCACCTTATATCCCGACAACCGCGGTTTACTCCGACGGACGCACGGGCCTTGAGATGCAAAACGGTTACTGCATCGAATACCACAAAGCTATCTCGCGCGTTCTAGGCGCAAACGGAATCCTTTTCGCGCGGAGCGGTTTCACTGGGACTGGCGCCTATCCGGCGGGTTGGCCAGGCGATAACCAGCCCAATTACACTCAGACAAATGGATTACAGAGCGTCATCACGGCCGGAAATTCGGCGGCGATGAGCGGATATTCGGTCTGGGGCCACGATATCGGCGGTTATCAGAATGCGAACTTCGAATCGAACCACGCCGATTTGTTTATGCGCTGGACTCAATACGGCGCGTTCACACCAATCATGCATATGCATCGTCAGGTGAATACCGCTAATCTGGAACAATATCCCTGGGGTTACGGCGCAACGGCGCTGGCGAATTATGTCACTTACGCCAACCTGCACTCACAGCTGTTCCCATATATCTACACTTACGCAGCGGAAGCCAGCAGCGATGGCTTGCCGCTAATTCGCCCGCTGATACTTCTGAATCAAACGGACACTAACGTGTTGAGCGTCCAGCACACCTATTACTTCGGTAATGAATTGCTGGTGGCGCCCATGAATGCCGCGTCCTCAACTTCGCGCAATGTGCAGCTTCCTGAGGGGAATTGGTATGATTTCTGGACTAACACCCAATACGTTGGCGGCCAGAACCTGGTTTGGTCGAATCCCGATACATCCAAGATGCCAATTCTCGTTAGGGAAGGATCAATCATCCCTCTGCTCGCGAAGGTCCCACAGACTCTGTGTAACGCTAACTACATTAACAATCCGAGCATCATCACGATGGATAGTGCACTCCAATTCCTCGTCTATCCGGGACCCTCGGCTGCCTCCTTCAATGTTTACGATGGCACCACTGCTCAGGTCAGCGTGAGCGGCAGTTCAACGACGATGACGTTGTCTTCGATCTCTCGTTCGGTGAGTTGGAAAATCTTCGCCGCCACTGCGCCGGTCGGAGCGGAGCGGGATGGCGTACGTCTGCCGCACCTGACGACGCAAAGTAACTTCGACGCCGCCTCCCTTGGATGGTTCTATGACAGTGCCGCGAAATTCCTCCTGGTTAAATTCCAACACGGCGGAGGAAACGCCACCGTCACCTTCGGGCCTGATTCGATTGGTGACGGAGTGACCGATTCGTGGCGCCAATTCTACGGAATCAGCGATGACACCGCGGACAATGACGGGGACGGTTTAACCAACGCCCAGGAATATTTCGCGGGAACAAACCCGAACGATCCTCAAAGCAATCTGTCTGCCCCATCGGTCGCAGCACAACCTGGCGGCGGCTTCCTTGTTTCGTGGCCGTCGCGGCCCGGCATCGTCTATCGAGTGCAATGGAAAAACACGCTGACCGATCCCACCTGGCAATCAATCACACCCGATTTTGTCGGCACTGGATCAGAGCAAGACTGGCAGGACGACGGCTCGCAGACCGGTGGCTTGCCGGCACCCACGCGCTTCTACCGCGTTACGATCCCCTAACCGAGTACGACGGGCCTTATTTCACTGTGACCTCGGTCTTAACCGAGTTCGCGATGAAACAGTTATCGTGGGCAAAATGGTGCATCTCCTCGATATCTTTTTCCGTCGGTTGCTGAGCCCCAGAAAACTTCAATTTAGGGTGCAGTTCTACCCGGGTGATGGCGAGTTTGCCATCGGCATTTTTTTCCATGTGACCGACGGCTTCGTCTACATATTCATCGAGCAGAAACTTCTTTTTGCAGGCAATCGCCAAAAAAGTGAGCATGTGACAACTGGATAGCGCCGCCACAAACGCCTCCTCGGGATCGACCAGCTTCGGATTGCCGAGATAGGCTGGCGCCGCAGTCGCCTCCATTTCGTGGCCGCCATCAAAACTCCATTTGTGATCGCGATTGTACGTTTTGTATTCAAAGTCGGGCGTGGCACGGCGCCACGTAAGGGTCATTTTGTGTTCGGACATGCCTCTAAATAGATGCCCGCCCGCAAATCGCAAGGGGTGCCGATTTAGCGTTCGGTGGAACAAATCCTGCATTAAATCTGTCGCTTCACCCCCGGCCCGAAAACGGTCAACGGTGGGCTGGCTTTGCAAACATGACGAACGAAGATCTTCAAGCGCTTCTG
>Ga0207691_10001558_pt1 | contig 22754 bp, 24 predicted proteins | sample KBSM13metaG_FD_184327 | JGI IMG/M metagenome (GOLD analysis project Ga0207691, IMG submission 184327) | Miscanthus rhizosphere microbial communities from Kellogg Biological Station, Michigan, USA - KBS M1-3 metaG (SPAdes) (version 2) | ecosystem: Host-associated > Plants > Roots > Rhizosphere >... | reverse complement strand
ACGCCCGCGACCTCGCCCGCGACTTCAACGCCCGCACCACCGCCCACTCCGGCGCCGGCGACGAAAGTCGATCCTGGATCCGTTGCCGTCGCCGCCGAAGGCCTGGTCGATCCCAGTGACCCGCGCTACACCGCCGACAAGTCGCTGTTGCAATCGGATCTCCGCGCCGACGCCAAGAGCCAGCTCGTCGCGAAGGCACTCGGGCTGATGGTCGATCCCAATTCGCTCGCGAAAAACTATGCGATCGTCCACGACAAGCTGCTCGCGCAAAGCGCCAGTTTCGTGTCGACGGTGACCGCCGAGACCGCGCCGCGGATGGGCAAGGACGGCCTCATGTCGATGCAGACGCACGGTGTGGTCAACGTCCGCGCGCTGCAGAAGTCGCTCAACCAGATGTCGCGCGACGAGCGCGTCGAATTCATTCGCGCGAGCGGAGACCCCAGGATTTCGGTGCGCATCGCCGTCCGCGACGCCGACCAGCCGAATGCGCCGCCGCAACCTTCGCCGGTCGCCGAGAACCTTCTCAAGGAGCGCATCAAGCGGTTCGGCTTTCGCACCTGGTCGGAGGATGGGCCGCCCGATCCGCAGACGACGCCCGATTTCCTTGTGCTCGGTGAAGCGCAGGTGAAGCGGCTGTCGATGCGCCTCGCGGCATCCGGCGTGGTCGTCACCAAGTACGCGCTCAACTCGTGGACGGTGAAGTGCATCGATCGCGCCACGGGCGAGGAGATCTACTTCAACACCACGATGCCGACGGGAATGGGAAGCTGGGCGAGCGAAGCCGAGGCGATGCAGGCGATCGGCGGCAAGATCGCGGACGAGTTTTCGCGCAACTTCTTTCTGCAGCACGTCACCGTCACCGGGCGCAAGGTAGCGCTCGTCGTGGAAGGAATGCCGAACACCGCCGACGACGTGCTGCTGCGCGAGCTCGTTTCGCTGCCCGCCGTGATCACCGCGACGGCGCGCCAGAGCGGCAACCCGCGCGTCTATGACCTGCAGCTCGCGGGCAGCGGCGCGGAGGGCGACCTCGTTGCCGCGGGCATCCTGAAGGCGCTCAACGCGAAGCTCGGCCAGCCGTGCTTCGCGCTGGGGCAGATTGCCGGCGAGCAGGTCAACGTCATGTTCGACAAGAGCTGCAGCGACGCGTCCGTCGTGTCGCGGTTCGACACGAATCCGCCGGCCGGGCTGTATGGCGCGCCACCGCCGCGGCAGAAAGCGCTCATCAAGAATCCCGAGACGCTCAAGCAGCTCACGATGTAGCGATGATTCCGAGCATCCACGCGCACAAGGCTCGCTGCCGATGACTCGAAACATCCTGGGCGACGAGCGGATCCATCCGGCGATCCGCGCCAAGATCGCCGGCCATCACGCCGACATCGTGCGGGAAGTCGAAGCCGCGGTCGCGGCGAACGACGTCGTGGTCGTCGGCATGCGGCAGAATCCAATGCCACGACGTGCGCGCAAGGCGCTCGATGCGCAGACTATCAGCTACAAGTACCTGGAATACGGCAGCTACCTCAACACGTGGCGCCGCCGCAACGCGCTCAAGATGTGGACCGGCTGGCCCACATTCCCGATGATCTTCGTCAAGGGAGCGCTGATCGGCGGCGCGACCGATCTCGAGAAACTGATCGCCGGCGGCGAGCTCCAGCGCCTTCTCGGCAAGTAGGGATTGCCGGTTCGCGCAATGACGATCCGCATTCCCGACGCCGAAATCGAATGGACGGCCATCCGCGCGCAAGGCGCGGGCGGGCAGAACGTCAACAAGGTATCGACAGCGCTGCACTTGCGCTTCGACATCGCGGCGTCATCGTTGCCTGACGCCGTCAAGGCGCGGCTCCTCGGCCTTCGCGACCAGCGCATCACGGCCGATGGTGTCGTGATCATCAAGGCACAGCGCTACCGGAGCCAGGACCAGAATCGAGCCGATGCGCTGGCGCGGCTCGAGGACCTCGTCGCTAAGGTCGAGGCAGTGCCGGCCCTGCGCAAACCGACCCGGCCCACCCGCAGCTCGCAGCGGCGTCGCGTCGAGGCCAAGGTGAGGCGCGGCGAGATCAAGGCCGCGCGGGCGAAGATAGCGGAGTAGCCGGTTGCGGGCGGCCGTCGCGCCACTCCCGGCGGACGCCGGAATCGCGCTCAGCGCGCCGGGATCATCACGAGCCGCGAATTTCCCGATTCCGCGCCCCATGCTTCTCCGGACCGACCCAGCATTTGCCGGACGTTGGCGCCGTCCTTGTCGGAGGGGAAGCTCTGGAACGTCTCCTTGGCCGGATCGAAGCGCACGATCGCGTTCGCGACGAAGTCGGTGAGCCACACCTTGTCCGTCGGATCCACCCAGACCGAGTACGCTCGCGGACGGTTGCCCGGCAGCGTCCATTCGCGCCACGCGTGGGTCGCAGGATCGTACATGCCGACCTGGCCCGTGTTCCAGTAGCTGACCCAGATGCGGCCCCTGGAATCCGACCACACGCGGCGCGCGCCCTGGTTCTTGGTCTTCGGCTCGATCACGGTGGCGGCGCCGGTCTCGGTGTCGATGCGCGCGATGTGGTTGCCGGCGAGCGACGCGTAGTAGACGTCGCCATTCGGCGTCGTCGTGATGCCGTATGGTCCCGCTCCGCGCGGCGCCTTCCATGTCTTCATGTCGCCGTTCTCGGGGACGAGCCGCCCGTAATAGCCGTTCTGCCCCGTAAACCAGATCCGGCCCTTCGCGTCGAACGTGAGCGTGTTGAGGTTTGCATTGTCGGCATCCTTGCCGAGCGGAAATACTTTTACGACGCGCGTCTTCGGATCGAAGCGCACGATCGCGTTCTGGCCACCGTCCGTGATCCACGCGGCGCCATCCCGTCCGACGATGACGCCGTGCGGTGCCGAATTGGGTCCCAGCGGAACCTCCTCGACCTTCGATGTCTTGGGGTCGAGGATTCCGAGCTTGCCGCTGCCCTGCGCGGTGTAATACACGACGCCTTGAGCCTCCGGCGCCGCGGCAACGTCGTGCGGACGCGCATCGGCCGGCACGTCGAAGTACGAAGGCTTCGCCGCTGCATCGCCTGCGGCTTGCGCATGCGCGTGCGGCACGGCGGCGGCAACGGCAATCACGGCGGCCCCTGCCGCAACGGATTGCCGGATGGAACGTGTCAGGAATCGTGTCATGTCGGTACTCCGGTGCGAAGGGCCTGCGCGCTCGCCATGCCGAGGGCGCGCGGGTATTATGAACCCGTCCCAGGCATTGCCCATGCCGGCCGGACCTAAACCCGAGGAGGAACCATCATGGCAAAAAAAGCTTCCATGGACGGCGTCTATCGCGTGACTGAGGTGATCGGCACGAGCAGTGTTTCCTGGGAAGAGGCGGCCAAGAACGCCGTGACGACGGCGGCCAAGACGCTGCGCGACCTGCGCATCGCCGAAGTCTCGAAGCTCGACATGAAAGTGGAAGGCGGCAAGGTCGTGGCGTACCGCGCACGCGTCCAGCTTTCGTTCAAGTACGACGCCTGACGGGAAACCACCACGCGCGCCGGCGTCGAGTGACGCCGGCAGCTCTACCGCTAGCGCGTATTGAGGCTCGCTACCGCCGCGGCGCACTCTGGCGCCACGCCCCAATCCCCTTCGCAGTACTGGAGCCGCGCGCGCTCCTTGCACACCAGTCCGGCGATGACGTTCTCGCGCTCGCAGCGAGCGAGCGCGAAAGCGCGCTGCGCAACGCGATCGGGTGCCATCGATTCCGGCAGGGCTGGCGTCGCAACGGCTACGGGAACGGGCGCGGCAGCAGGCGCCGGGAACTCGGCGCCGGCGTTGCGCGCTTTTGCCGCAAGGCGCGCCGCAACCCCGTGCTTCGCTTTCCCCTCCCGCGCCGCTTTCCTGTCCGGGGTTGCGCGCGGCGCGGGTGCCAGGGATTCGAAGATCGCAACGTGCCCGTCCGCGATCCCGCCGAATGACGCGTCGGAGCCGGCCGCGAGCGGCGACGGCGGCTCGGCATCGATTCCGAGCGAGGGCATCGCCGAAGCGGTCATCGCCGCAGCGTCTTTCTTCGCTTCAGCCGGCCTAGGTGCCGGTGGACCGGCTGGCGCAGCCGCGACGGGCGCAGTCGCAGCCGACCGGCCGGCGTAGAAACGATCGTTGTCGCCCATCGAGAGGTAACCCGTGAGGCACACGGCGAGCCCGAACGCGATGATCGTGGCGTACGTGCCCCACCCGCCAAGTGCGGGTGCCGCAGCCGCTCGCGCGCGACGCGCCGCCCGGGAATACGGGGTCTTTCGCTCGATCGCTCGGCGGGTGTCCGTGCGCGCCACCGGACTCTGCGGCGGATATTCCGTCTTCACGTTCGGCCTATGTCGCGCACGCCGCAGGGCCGCCGTGCACTGCGCACACAGCGTGGCGCCTCGCCGCGCGGGGCGCGCGCAGATGAGGCAGCGTACCGATTGTCCGTAGCGTTCCTGAAAAATGTCAGCCATGAGTCCGGGGATGTTTCTGATACATGGCAACGATGCGTTATGACGCTGGCATGATAGCAGACGCGACACCGAACACAAGCCGGTGCGCTTGCTTCGCGCTCGTTTTAGCGCCGACAATGGCGCTCTCGCCCGCAGCCAAAAGAGTCATTCATCGCCAGCGATCGTGACGGACCTCCGCCACATCGCCGCCCATCCGAGGATTGTCGCCATCATGAACTCGTCTTCCAAAGTCGCCATCGTCACCGGCGCCGGCACCGGCATCGGCAAAGCCGTCGCCACCGCGATGTTGAAGGACGGCTACAAAGTCGTGCTCGCGGGTCGGCGCAGCGAGCCGCTGGAGAAGGCAATCGCCGAGTCGGGTGCGCCGAACGGCGCCGCGCTCGCTGTGCCGACCGACGTCTCGGACGTTGCGTCCGTAGGGAGGCTGTTCGCGCGGGCGCGCGAGACGTTCGGTCGCCTGGACGTGCTGTTCAACAACGCGGGTGTGGGCGCTCCGGCGAAGAACCTCGAGGACCTCACGTTCGAGCAGTGGAAGAATGTCGTCGACATCAACCTGACCGGCGTCTTCCTGTGCATCCAGGAAGCGTTCCGGATGATGAAGGATCAGAATCCGCGCGGCGGCCGCATCATCAACAACGGCTCGATCTCCGCTCATGCGCCGCGCCCCAACTCGGCGCCGTACACCTCCACCAAGCACGCGATCACCGGACTCACGAAGTCGGCGTCGCTCGACGGCCGCAAGTACGATATCGCTTGCGGGCAGATCGACATCGGCAACGCGCACACGGAGATGGCGGCGCGGATGGCGGCGGGCGTCCCTCAGGCGAACGGCCAGATCGCGATCGAGCCGCTGATGGACGTGGCGCACGTCGCGAGCTCCGTGCTGTACATGGCGAGCCTGCCGCTCGACGCCAACGTGCAGTTCCTGACGGTGATGGCGACGAAGATGCCGTTCGTAGGACGCGGCTAGCGAGTCGAGGTCGGGCGGCCGGCGCCGCAGCCTGTGGCGCGCGGGAAAAAACCGCCGCGCTATTTCCAGAGGTCGACGCCCTTTCCCTGCGCCCGCAGGCGCTCGGTGCGGGCCTGGATGAAGCGCTGGAACGATGGCTCGTCTCGGTACGCTCCGCTCGCCACGTACTCGAGCGACGACGCGAGGTGGAACGGCCGGAGGTAGGCGTCGATGCGGAACACCTCGCGACCGTCGTCGGCGAAGAAAACGAGCGCCGGCGTGTAGGTCACGCCGAGCTCGTCGGCCCAGTCTCGCGCCGTGGTCGCGCGAGCGAAAGGCGTGATGATCGGCGTCGCGGCGCCGAGCGCAAACCGTGCCACATCGAAGCGCTCGAGGAGCGCCTGCACCTGCGGCCGCTTGAACCCGTCGCGATGGAGCTCGTCGCACGGCGCGCAGTACGGTGTCTCGAACAGCACCGCGAGCGGCTTGCCGCCCGCGCGCCGACGAAGGTCGTACGGCGGCTGCGCGAAGAACGCCTCGTCCGCGAGCTTCGGGCTCGCCGAGTCCCGCGCGTTGCGCGCAAGCCAAGCGCCGAGCGACGTCTTGCGCTCGCGATGCTCGGCAACATAGTCGAGCACCGCCTCGAACTTGTTCGGCGGGTAGTACCCGTCGAGGCGCGCGACGATCGCGCCCGTCTCGTCGAAGAACAGGATGGTGGGCGTGAACTGCACGCGCAGCTTTCGCGCGAGCTCCTTTTCGGTCATCGTGCTGCCGTCGAGCCACTTCGTTTCGCGGTCGCCGAAGATGTTGAGAGCGATCGCGACGAAGTTCTTGCGCGCCTTTTCGACGATCCGCTGCTGCGAGAAGTTATTTTTCATGAGGGCGGTGCAGTACGGGCAGCCGTCCTGCCCGAAATAGACCATCAGCCGGCGCTTGTCGCGCTTAGCCTCGACGATGTCCTCGCGGAAGTCGAGGAACGAATGGGTGAACCACCTGGGGATGTCGATCGCGTACGGCGACGGCTCCTGCGCCATGGCCGCGCCGTGCGCCAGCGCGAAAAAGAGCCCGAGCACGACGGGCCATGGGCAACGCAGCGCATCGCGATCCCAGCCTGCGGCGCGTGCCACGCGCGCGATCATTGCGTCTCGTGCTGCCGCTCGTGCAGGCTTCAGCCGATGTGCTTGCGGAAGAATTCGAGCGTGCGCTCGCGCGCCAACTTGGCCGACGCAGCATCGTACGAACCGCGCTGGTCGCAGTTGAAGCCGTGATCGGCCGGGTAGATGAACACCTGCGCCTCGGGATGGGCTGCAGCGAGCTTGCGGACGCCGTCGACGGGAATGTGGGCGTCGCGCTCTCCGAAGTGCGCCATTATCGGGCACTTCGGCTTTTCGCTCGCGGCTTCGAGCATGCCGCCGCCGTAATACGGGACGGCGCACGCGAAACCCGCCAGCCGCGACGCCGCCATCCACGCGACGTAGCCGCCCCAGCAGTACCCGATGATGCCGACCTTGCCGACCGCCGACACGGCGTTGCGCGCCGCGGCGACGTCGAGCAGCGTCGCATCGATCTGCGTGCGGCCCTTGAGCTCGCGGCCCTTGGCGACGTCGTCCGGCGTATACCCCAAGTCGACGCCGCGCTGGTAGCGGTCGAAGAGCGCGGGCGCAATCACCGCGTAGCCGTCCTCCGCGTAGCCTTCGCAGACACTTTGGATGTGACTGTTGACGCCGAAGATTTCCTGCGCGACGACAAGGCCGCCGCGCGGCTTGTGTTTGGGATCGGCGCGGTACGCCGCGAGCTTGAACCCGTCGCCAGCCGTCAGTTCGATGACTTCACCCATGATGTCCTCCGTGAAGTGCGCTACAGATAGCGCAGATAGAGATAAGCGTGCGAGATGACGATCGAGATCAGCATCAGCGGAAACGCGACCTTCAGGAATTCGACGAAGCGGAACGTGGTGCCGGCACGCTCGGCGAGCCCGGCGACGACGAGGTTCGCGGAGGCGCCGATCAGCGTCCCGTTGCCGCCAAGGCAGGCGCCGAGCGAGAGCGCCCACCACAACGGGAGCAGTGCGGCGTCCCCGCCCAGCGACGGCCCCATCGCCTTGATCAGCGGAATCATCGTCGCGACGAACGGAATGTTGTCGATGAACGCCGACAGGATCGCCGAGGCCCACAGGATGGCGAGCGCCGTCACGTTGAAGTCGCCCCCGGTCGCTTTCAGCAATGCGTCGGCGAGGAGGTTGATGAGGCCCGCCTTCTGGACGCCGAAGACCAGGATGAACAATCCCAGGAAGAACATGAGCGTGATCCACTCGGCCTCGGACAGCGCGCCGTGGACGTTCTTCGACTGGGTCTCGGAGTCCTTCCCGAGATTGTCCAGCAGCAGGAGGACGGCGGCGCCGAAGATGGCGGTGGTCGCCGGCTCGATGCCGGTTTGCCGTTGCAGCATGAAACCCGCTATGACGAGGGCGATCACGGCGAGGGATTGCTTGAGCAGCCGCGAATCCGTGATCGCCTCGTTCTCGTTGAAGCTCATCACGTGCCGGCGGTTCTCTTCAGTCGCTCGCAGGTAGCGTCCCCAAACGTAATACAGGGGGATCATCGTGGCGACGAAGACCACGACGATGACCGGCGTCAGCGCGATCGCGAAATCGTTGAACGTGAGGCCCGTTGCCGAGCCAATCATGATGTTCGGCGGGTCGCCGATCAGCGTGGCGGTGCCGCCGATGTTCGATGCGAAGATCTGTGCGAAGAGATAGGGATACGGCTTCACCTTGAGCTCGTCGGTGATGAGCAGCGTCACCGGCACCGTGAGCAGCACGGTCGTGACGTTGTCGAGGAACGCCGAGAAGACGGCGGTTACGGTCGACATCATCAGCAGAATCCCCCACGGGCGCGCGTCGACCTTCTTCGCCGACCAGATCGCCACGTACTGGAACAGGCCCGAGCGCCGCGTGATGTTGACGATCAGCATCATCCCGAGGAGCAGGCCAAGCGTATTCCAGTCGACGGCGCCCATCGCCTCTTCCTGATTCATCACGCCGGTGATGATCAGAAGTCCTGCGCCGAGCAGCGCGACGATCGCGCGGTTGAGCTTGTCCACCATGATGACGACATACGTCAGCACGAAGAGCCCGGTCGCCACCCAGAGCGGCGACAGTCCGAAGATGACCGACGCGGCGTGCCCTCCGGGGGGCGGCGTCACTTGCCCGCTCCGGCGTGGAGCGCGGCGAGCAAGTCCCGCGAGGACACCATGCCGACGAGGCGTCCGCTGTCACGATCTACGACCGGCAGGTTATTCGCCCCGCGGTGGAGTTGAAGCACTATTTCCACGGGCGGGTCGTCGGGATGAATGACGTCGTCGACCTTTTCGACATAGCCGCGCACCGGGTCGCCTTCGATGGCGCGCATTTTGGCCCGGAGGTCGTCCAGCGTATCGGAGACGAAGCTCAGGTCCTGCAGCCCTTTGCCAAGCAGCGCAGCCCGCGGCAGCAAGTTTGCATAAAGCCTGTCGAGCATGAACATGCCGAGGAACGCGCCCGACGCGTCGACGACGGGGAGATCCGTGACACGGTTCTCGAGCATGCGTTCGAGCGCCACGCCGACGGTCTCCGTCTCGTCGAGGCTCGGAAAGTCGGTCTGATAGATCGTGGGAGAGCTCATCGCGGGCACGCCTTTCACCACGGGGAGGAATCGATGCGAAACGACGTTCGGGGTACGGGGCGGTCGGACAGAGCGGAATTCTAGCCGAATGGCCGCGCTATAATCCGCCGCTGCGGCAATTGTCCAGTCCTCCTGCCGCTGTCGCTCCCGACGCCCCACACTGCATTTGCCTGCGACTGGCGCCCCGCAACGGGTGACAGGCCGATCACCCCGAAAGTTGCCATGTCCTTTGCTTCGCTCGGCTTGTCCGATGCGCTCGTCCGCGCCGTGACCGAACACGGCTACACGCAACCCACGCCCATACAGCAGCAGGCGATTCCCGCGGTACTCGCCGGTGGCGATCTGCTTGCGGGAGCGCAGACCGGCACCGGCAAGACCGCGGGCTTCGTGCTGCCGATGCTGCAGCGGCTCGCCGTGGCGCCCGCGTCGTCCGCACAGCGTTCGGGCAGAAAGCCGATCCGTGCGCTGATCCTCACGCCGACGCGCGAGCTCGCCGCGCAGGTCGAGGAGAGCGTGCGCGTCTACGGCAAGTACGCGAAGCTCGCATCGATGGTCATGTTCGGCGGCGTCGGCATCGGCGCGCAGACCGCGACGCTCCGGCGCGGCGTCGATATCCTGGTCGCAACTCCGGGCCGCCTGCTCGACCACCAAGGCCAGGGCAACTTGGATCTTTCGAAAGTCGAGATCCTGGTGCTGGACGAGGCCGATCGAATGCTCGACATGGGCTTCATCCGCGACATCCGGCGGATCCTGTCGCTCCTGCCCCGCAAACGGCAGAACCTGCTGTTCTCGGCGACGTTCTCCGACGAAATCAAGGATCTTGCGGACACGCTGCTCGACGATCCTGCACTCATCGAGGTCGCGCGGCGCAACTCCACGGTCGAGATCATCACGCAGACCGTGCACCCGGTCGATCGCAACAGGAAGCGCGAGCTCCTGTCCCATCTCATCAAGACGCAAAACTGGTATCAGGTGCTCGTGTTCACGCGCACGAAGCACGGCGCGAACAAGCTCGCCGAGCAGTTGAACGACGACGGCATCACGGCCCTCGCGATCCATGGCAACAAGAGCCAGGGCGCGCGCACGAGGGCGCTCTCCGAGTTCAAGGACGCGAGCCTGCAGGTGCTGGTCGCGACGGACATCGCGGCACGCGGCATCGACATCGACCAGTTGCCGCACGTCGTCAACTACGACCTTCCCAATGTGCCGCACGACTACGTCCACCGGATCGGGCGCACGGGCCGCGCCGGCGCCACGGGCGAAGCCATCTCTCTCGTCTGTGTCGACGAGCACGAGTTTCTGCGCGATATCGAGAAGCTGATCAAGCGCACCCTGCCCCGCATCGTGATCGCGGGCTTCGAGCCCGATCCCCGGGTGCGCGCCGAGCCGATCCTACAGCGCCAGGGCCGCGGGCAGCCGCGTGGCGAGCCACGTGGCCAGCCGCGCGCGAAAAACCGCGGCCAACAAAATGCGCAACAGCGTGGCAAGTCGCCGAAGGGTGGCGGTAATACGTTCCGGCCGCAGGGCGAAGCGAGAAACAAGCCGCAGGCCGGAGCAACAAACCAGCCGCACGGCGGCGCAGCCAACAAGCCTCACACGCAGGCGCGGCAAGGCGCTGTCTCGCAACCACGTCAGGGCGCAGCGCTCGCACCGGCGGCAACGCCTGCGGCGAAAAAGGCGCGCGTCATCCACCGCTTCGGCGGACGCGGCAGGTAGCGGAGTTTCCAACCGCTTGCGACGAAGCGCGAGATGCAGGCGATACCGCACGTCGTCTCCCTCACGTCTCCGCTATTCCTCCTCGCGTTCCTGGGCTATGCGCTCGTGCGCTGGTTCGGGTGGCCGAAGGAAGTGTCCGACGCGCTGACGAAGTTCGTCTTCGCGGTCGCCATTCCGGCGGTGCTGTTCCGGCTGATGAGCGACTTCTCGCGGCTGCCGCCCGTCGATGTGCGTCTTCTGATCGCGTACTTCGGGGGCTGCCTGCTGGTGTTCCTCGTGGGCCGCGTCATTGCGTCGCGCGTGTTCAGGATGGACGGCGTCGAGCAGTCGGTGTTCGGCGTCGGCGGCATATTCGCGAACAACCTGCTGCTGGGTCTTCCGCTCGCGACGATTCTCTTGGGCGAGGCGGCGCTGCCGGTCGTCTCGATGGTGCTCGTCTTCAATTCGCTGTTGCTATGGATTCTCGTGACGGTGTCGGTCGAGTGGGCGCGCACGCGTCACGTCTCGCTGCGGGGGTTCGCGATTACGGTGAGGAATGTCGCGACGAATCCCGTGGTCGCCAGCATCCTGATCGGCACCTTGTGGGGATGGCTCGGGATTCCCCTGCCGTCGATGGGCGACCGCACGCTCGAGCTGATTGGCCAGGCGGCGATCCCGTTGTCGCTCATCGCCTTGGGGATGGGCCTGGGCGAGTTCGGCGTCACCGAGGGTTGGCGGGAAAGCACTGCGATCTCGTTCGTGAAGCTCGTGCTGCACCCGCTTGCGGTCTGGTCGCTCGCCTATCTGCTGCGCCTGCCGCCGCTCGAGACTCGCGCGGTGGTGCTGCTCGCCTCGCTGCCCGTGGGCGCGAACGTCTACCTGATGGCACGCGAGTTCAACTCGCTGCCCGGCCCCGTGGCGGCGAGCCTCGTGCTGTCGTGCGCGGCAGCGGCGGTGACGACTCCGATGGTGCTCGTGCTGATGACGGGCTAGCCGTGTGGTGTTCGGCAGCGCGCGGCGGCAAAGCAGGCTGACATGGCGCGACGGAAGCCGTAGCATGGGCGCCAAGCGGGAGTCCCGCGCTGGACCGGAGACGAACATGGCGAAGAGCAAGAGTGGCAGCAGTTATCCCAACCCCAAAGGGCACACGGGGCCGAAGACGCAGTTCCCGCAAGGGAAGCGGCCCGTCGGCGGCCACCCGGCGCCGCGGGTGCTGCCGCGGACGAGGGCTAGCCCGAAGGGAAGGTAGAGACGATGTGACGGCGGCGATCGCAGCTCTGCGAGCTGCCGCGCTTCGTTTTGGTGCGGAGCATCGCGTCGCCAAAGCACGGGCCTTGGCAACCGCTTCCTCGGCCGAATTGACGGAGCCGGACGTTCTCCTCGCTTATCACGACTGCCTGCTCTGCCTCGCAGCGTACCCCGAGACGCGCGACCTCCTTGACGCAACACGCCGTGAGCTTCGCCGCGTCGGCGCTGCGGCCCGCGCGCTCTACTCGACCGGCCCTTCCCGCACCCGCGCGAAGCTTGCGAACACCGGTCTTGCCGGCACCGAGGTCACGATCAATTTCGGCTGGGACATTGCGCGCTGGCTTGCGGACCGTTTTCCACGAAACGCCGACATCGATTCGTTCGGCGACGATGGCGTTCCGCCGCAACCGATCCTGGCGGAGTCCCTTGCGCCCATGGAGTTCGAGCTCTGCGCCTCCGATGAGCGCGCACTCGAATTCGTCGAGACGGCGAACGACAGCGACCGACGCACGAGCCTCGGCTGGCTCGTCGAAGCATTCGAGCGCCTGCCCTGCCGCGATGCGCTGCGCGCCACGCTGTGGGACGCGATGCGGCCGTTCGTCATCATCCGCACCGGGAGCTCGTTGCTGTCGCGCACGTTCGCGCGGGGACTTCCCGCACCGACGTACTACCACCGCGAACCGCTGCGGAAACGCGTCGATCTCCCCGCGCTCGTTGACGAGGCGCTCCCTGCTCCGCGCCGCCTGTCGGCAGCGGATCGGCAACAAGTCGTCGATATCGGCCGCGCCGTGCTCGCGGCGCTGGGCCGCGAGACCGATGCAATCTCGGAGGGCTACCCCGACGGCGTGCGCTGGTACGACCTCGCGCGCGGCACCGCAATCGCGCTCTTCACGATGCGCCCCGGCCGCCGCGGCCCGCTCGATTCGCACGTAGGCATGATGCTGTTCAAGAACGGCGTCGCCGTCGGCTACGGCGGTGGCTGGCCGTTCGTCGGCGATTGCCGGATTGGCGTCAACATCTTTCCGGCGTTTCGCGGCGGCGAGTCCGCATTGCTGTTTGGACAGGTGCTGCGGGTCTATCGGCAGTGTTTCGGTGTCGGACGCTTCATTGCGGAGCCATCGCAGTTCGGGCGAACGAATCGCGAAGGCCTGCGCTCCGGCGCCTTCTGGTTCTACTACCGGCTCGGATTTCGTCCCATCGACAGGGATGCGGCGGGCCGCGCTGCGGACGAGTGGTCGCGAATGACCTCCGTTCCCGACTATCGAACGCCCGCGCAGCGGCTTCGGACCTTCACCGACGGCGACATCGAGCTCCGCATCGATCCGACCCCCGAAATCGAAACGAGCGCACTCAGCGAACTCGTCACCGGCTGGATCGGCAAGCGCTTCGATGGGAATCGCGCCGTGGCCTCGCACGCGGCCACGCAGCGGGTCGCTCGCGTCCTCCGCGCGACGGACCGCAGCGCCTGGCCGGAGGACGAGGCCAATGCGTTCGCCGCGCTTGCACCGCTCATCGCACAGATTTCCGGCCTTCGCCACTGGTCCGACGCCGAGCGGGAGAGCCTCGTGCTGCTGATGCGCGCGAAGGGCGCCGACGAATTCCACTTTCACGGCCGCCTCCGCCGCCATTCCCGATTGGCGTCCGCGCTGCGGGCGCTCGCCGGCAATGGCGCGCCCGCGTGACGACGCGTAGAATCCGCCGTTCGCCGCACGGTCAGCGGCCACCAATCCGCAACCTCCCTCCCATGGCGACTGCAAGATCCCGTCCCAAACGACTCTATCGCGTTCGCAACTCGGCCATCCATGGACGCGGCGTGTTCGCAGCCGACAAGATCGTCAAGGGCACGACCATCATCGAATACCGCGGGGAGCGCACGACGTGGGAGATTGCGCAGGAGCGCCCCGACAGCGACCCCGACAACCCGGCGCACACGTTCATTTTCGAGCTCGACGACGGCCGCGTGATCGATGCCGCCGTCCGTGGCAATGCGGCGCGCTGGATCAATCACTCGTGCGCGCCCAACTGCAAGTCCTACGAGGATGAAGACGGGCGCGTCTATATCGAGGCCAGGCGCGACATCGCGCCCGGCGAGGAGCTCACGTACGACTACCGGCTGCAGTACGACGGCCGCATCACGCGCAAAGTCAAGGAGGAGTACGCCTGCCGCTGCGGCGCCCGGCGCTGCCGCGGCACGCTCCTGTTCAAGAGCGGCTGACGATGGCCAGAAAGCGCACCGCTACGCCTTCGGGCACGGTCGTCGTTCTGGAGCACGAATCGCGTGTACTCGCCGACAATCCGCTCGGCGACCCGCATCGCCGCAAGCTGGCCGTCTTCCTTCCCGCGCAGTACGACGAAGGCGCCACACGTAAAACGGGGGGCCGCGGCCGGCGCTTTCCGGTGCTGTACGACCTCGTGGGCTTCACCGGTTCCGGCCTCGCGCACGTCAACTGGAAACCGTTTGGCGACAATGTCCCGGAGCGTGTCGCACGGCTCGTGCACGAGCGCAAGATGGGACCGGCCATCGTCGTGTTCGCCGATTGCTTCACGTCGCTCGGCGGCAACCAGTACGTCAATTCGACTGCCATCGGCGCCTATGGCGACTACCTGACGCGCGAGATCATCCCGTTCGTCGATCGCGAATTCCGCACGTTTCCCGAGCGCGACCATCGCGGCTGCTTCGGCAAGTCGTCGGGCGGCTACGGCGCGATCATCCACGGGATGAAGCACGCGAAGCACTGGGGCGCGATCGCGAACCACTCCGGCGACGCCTATTTCGACGTCGTGTATCACCACGACTGGCCCAACACGCTCGACGAGCTCGCGAAGTACCGCGAGCCGAAGCGCGTGCCGGGCAGCTATGACGCGCTCGCCGAGTCACGCGCCCGCAAGGGACTCGCCCGCGGTTACGACGACGGGCGCGTCCAGCGCTTCCTCGATGCCGTCTGGAACAAGGAGAAGCTATCCCCGCCGGAAGGACACGCGATCATGAACGTCTGCATGGCCGCGACCTACGATCCGGACCCGAAGGCGCCGCTCGGTTTTCGCATCCCGTTCAACATGGAAACCGGTGAGCGCCTCGATGACCGGTGGAAGCGCTGGCGCCGGCACGACCCGATTCACCTCGTCGACAGATACGCCGACGCGTTGCGGTCGCTCCGGGGGATCTACGTCGACTGCGGCTGGCGCGACCAGTATCACATCCACTACGGCACGCGGATCCTCTCGCTGCGGATGGCGGAAGCCGGCATCCCGCACCGCTACGAGGAGTTCGACGACAATCACTCGGATGTGGACTACCGCATGGACGTGAGCCTGCCTTTCCTCTACCGTGCGCTGAAGCCCTAACGCGAACCCGCACTGCCCTGCCGAGACGTTCGCTCACCGGAGACACGAGCATGCGCTGGGGTGATTTTCGCCGGAGCGACAATGTCGAGGACCGCACCGCCGAAGATGGCGGCGGCTACTCGGGCGGCGGCTTTCCCATCGGCGGCGGAGGCATCCGCCTGGGCGGCGGCGCACTGGTCGTGATCGTGATCGCGAGCCTGATCTTCGGCGTCAATCCACTGGAGATGATCGGGATGATGGAGGGTGGCGGCCCCGTCGCCCCGCGATGCGGAAGGTCGACGAGCAGATGAGGCGGACCGATGCGCGCGGGCGGAACGCCCTGTCGGTGCGGATCGAGTTGCAGGCCGATTGCTACGCCGGCGTCTGGGGTTACTACGCCCAGAAGCGCAACAAGCTCGAGCCGGGCGATCTCGAGGAAGGATTTCGCGCCGCCTCGGCGGTCGGCGACGATTCGATCCAGAAGCGCGCCCAGGGGTACGTCGTGCCCGAGTCCTTCACCCACGGCAGTTCGGAGCAGCGGCTGCGCTGGTATCCGGACCGGGTTGGAAACGGGCGACATGCGCCGTTGCAACACACTCGGATCGTAACGGCGCGCGGGCTGCTGCCCCTTGCCAACTTCGCCTTGCCATCGCCGTTTAGCGCGCCAATAATGGTCGCGGAAATTGGGCATCCATGATGAGGACTCTCTTGCTTTGGTACCGCTGCCCGCAGTTCCTGCCGACCCCGGAACCGCCGCGGCCGCTCCACTACGGAGAGCAACGCGACGCGTGACGCGGAATCGGTCGCGAGCGAGGCGCGCGGCATCGCGCGCCTCGTGCTCGAAGGCTTCGACCATCACTATGCGGTTTTCCGAGAGTGCGCGCGCGCGGCCAAGCGGCACTTCGAGGCGGGCAACTGGCTCGCCATCCAGCACGTGGCCGCCGACCGTGTCGACTTCTACGATCGGCGGGTCGAGGAGACGGCCGACAAGATCGATCGCGCCTATCGCTACGCCGGCCAGGAAGGCCCAGAAGGCGAGCGCCTGTGGGAGCAGGTCAAGCGCGACTTCATCGGGCTCTTGATCGACCACCGGCAGCCGGAGTGCGCCGAGACTTTCTTCAACTCCGTGTCTGTCAAGGTGCTGAAGCGCGATTACTACAACAACCGCTTCATCTTCGTCCGCCCGGCGATCTCGACCGAGCACATCGATGCCGACCCGCCGTCGTACCGCAGCTACTACCCGCTGCAGCAGGGATTGCGCAACGCGCTGATCGACATCACCCTCGACTTCCGGTTCGAGCGCCGCTTCGCGGATTTCGGCGCCGACCTGCGCAACGTGCTGTCGGCGTTCCGCCGGCGCTTGCCCCGGCCGTTTCGCCTCGAGGCAAATCACCAGATCCAGGTGCTGTCGTCGCCGTTCTTCCGCAACCAGACGGCGTACATCGTCGGCCGCGTGGTGAACGGCGCGAGCACCTATCCGTTCGTGGTCCCGGTGAAGCACGATGCAGCGGGCAAGCTGTACTTCGATGCACTGGTGATGGACCACGTCGACTTAGCGCTCCTGTTCTCGGCCAATCGCGCGTACTTCCTCGTCGACATGGAGGTGCCCTCGGGGTACGTGGACTTCCTGCGCGCGATTCTGCGGGACAAGACGGCGGCGGAGCTGTACACCATGGTGGGGCTCCAGAAAGCCGGCAAGAACCTCTTCTTCCGCGACTTCCTGCATCACCTGAAGCACTCGCGCGACAAGTTCATCATCGCGCCGGGCATCAAGGGCCTCGTGATGACGGTGTTCACGCTGCCCTCCTATCCGTACGTGTTCAAGGTGATACGCGACAAGATCTCCGCGTCGAAGGACACCGACCGGGCCAAGGTCAAGGCCAAGTACTGGCTCGTGAAGCACCACGATCGCGTCGGGAGGATGACCGACACGCTCGAATACTCGGGCGTCGCCTTTCCGCGCGAGCGCTTTTCGGACGACCTTCTGGCCGAGCTGGTGGAGGTCGCGCCGTCGGTGCTCGAGATCGACCGCGAACGCGTCGTCATCGACCATCTCTACATCGAGCGGCGGCTGATTCCGCTGAACATGTACCTCGAGAAGGCGAACGACTCGCAACGTGCGCACGCGATGCGCGAGTACGGCGATGCGATCCGCGAGCTCGCGGCCGTCAACATTTTCGCGGGCGATTTCCTGTTCAAGAACTTCGGCGTCACGCGCTACGGCCGCGTCGTGTTCTACGACTACGACGAGATCGAGTACATGACCGCGTGCAACTTCCGGCGGATTCCCGCGCCGCCGCCCGGCTGGGACGAGATGTCGGGTGACGTCTGGTATCCAGTCGGACCGCGCGACGTCTTCCCCGAGGAGTTCGGCACGTTCCTGCTCACCGACCCGCGCACGCGCGAGCCTTTCACGCGCTTCCACGCGGACCTGCTCGACGCCAGATGGTGGCAGTCGATGCAGGCGGAGCTTCGCACCGGCAAGCCGGTCGAGGTGCTGTCCTATTCGAATGCGACTCGCTTTCGGACGAAGGGCGCTCCGTGAATCGCGGAGGGGCGCGCCGCCCGTGCTATTCTGATTCGATGATGCGCGTTGCTCGCTTCCCGCGCCTCGTCCGCTCCGCCGCCGCCACCGTCGCGATGTTCCTCGTCGCGTGCACTCCGGCGCCTTCGAAGGAAGAAGAAGAGGCCGCGAAGAACACGTGGGCGTGTACCGCCGCAGGCGAGCGCGTGGTCATCCGCTTCGACGTCGGCGAGGCGCGGCTCCTGATGCCGGACGGCAACCGCGTATTCCTCTACCAGATTCCCACGACGTCCGGCGTGCGCTTTTCCAACGGCCAGATCGAACTGCAAGGCAAGGGCATGGACCTCGAGCTCGTCCGGATGGGGTCGCCCACCCACCTCAAGGATTGCCAGCCGTTCTCCGCCGTCAAATGACGGCGACGAAGGCCTCGGCACCAGCAGCGTTGCGCGTCGGCGTGATCGGCACCGGCGCGATGGGCGGTGGCGTTGTGCAGAGCCTCGTTCGCGCCGGCATCGCAACGTCGGCGCGGGACATCCTCGTCGAAGCGCAGGCACGCGCTGTCGGTCACGGCGCAGCGGGTTGCGCTTCGCCCGCGGAGGTCGCGCGCGCATCGGACGTGGTCATCGTGCTCGTCTTCGACGCCGCAGAGGTGGAGTCCGTGTTGTTCGCACCGGAAGGCGTCGCGAGCGCCGGCGCACCCGGTCGCGTCGTGCTCGTGTCGTCGACCGTCGATCCGCTCTACGTGAAGGATCTCGCGCCGAGGCTCGCCGCCGTGGGAATCGCATTGCTCGATGCGCCGGTTTCCGGCGGCCCCGCGAGAGCCGTCGCCGGAACGATGACGATGATGGTATCGGGCGACGAGGCCGCGCTAGTGCGCGTACGCGGCATTCTCGGCCGGATCGCGGGCCGGGTCCTCGTGCTGGGGCCACGCGCCGGCGACGCGTCGACGTTCAAGATCGTGAACAATCTGCTGGCAGGCGCGAACCTCGCGGCCGGCGCGGAAGCGCTCGCGCTCGCACACGCCGCCGGTCTCGATCTCGAGCGCGTGCGCGACGTCGTCAACGCGAGCTCCGGCGCAAGCTGGATCTTCGCCGACCGGGTCCCGCGCGCGCTGCAAAACGATCTCTCGCCGCGCGCGGCGGTCAAGCTTCTCGCGAAGGATCTCGCCATCGCGGCGGCGCTTGCGGAACGACTTCGCGTCGACGCGCCGTTCGGCAAGCTTGCGGGCGGTGCATTCTCCGCCGCCGTCGCATTGGGCCATGCCGAGGACGACGACGCGGTGCTGATGCGGCTCGCCGTGCGCGCAGCGCCACCGTCGGCCGAGCGCTAGCCGCGCAAGGAACGACGGCGGACCGGCGCCTCAGGGCGCGGCCTTCGCGCTGCCTTTCGCCTGCGCCTTCGCGTCCACATCGGTATAGAGCCAGACCTGTCCTTTGATCGGATGCGGGACGTAAGGTCCGATCCAAGGCTGCAGCAGCTGGTCCTCGAAGCGATGCTCGGTCAGCCGCCACGGCGCATACGCGAGGACGAGGTCCGTCATCCTGTCGAACAACGCAGTGCGCTCGGGCGAGTCCGGTAGCTTGCGAGCGCGGTCGTACAGCGCGTCGAACTCCGGAAGCTTGAAGCGTGCCTGGTTCTCCTGGCCGGCGTTGGGCCCGTAGAGAAGCTGCATGTAGTTCTCGGCATCCGGGTAGTCGGCGTTCCAGCCGTCCGCCCGCATCGGGATCTTGCCCAGCCGCGCCATCTTGCGAAGCTCCGGCAGCTTGTCCTTCTTGAACACGATCCGTATGCCGATCGCGTCCAGGTTCTTCTTCAGGAGCTCGTCCGTCTGCCGCGCGATCAGCGTGGGTGGCGACCAGAACTCGAGCGCGAGCGGCTTTCCCTCGGGCGTCTCCCGGTAGCCGTCGCCGTCCCTGTCCTTGTAGCCGAATCGATCGAGCAGCGCGCGCGACGCCGCGGGGTCGAAGAGCTGCGCCGCAGTCCTGAGCTTGGGGTCGTAGCCCGCAATGCCAGGAGGAATCGGGCTTTGCGCCGGCGCGGCACGGCCTTTGAGCAGCACCCGGACGAACTCCTTTTCGTCGTGCGCCATGGCGACCGCGCGCCGGAGCGCAATCTTTTCCGGCGCATAGCCGCCGACGACGGGATCATCCATGTTGAAGTAGATCCACCGTGTGTTCGGCCGCAGCAGCATTTCGTGGCGTATTCCCCGGGCCACGAGATTGGGGCGTAGCTTGCCGTCAACGAGCGCCTCGTCGACGAAGTCCGAGGGCAGGCGCTCGAGGAGGTCGATCTCGCGGTTCAGGAACGCGAGCCACTGTCCCTGCGCTTCCTCGATCACGTTAACCTCGACGCGGTCCACAAGGGGCAGTTTCTTCCCCTTCAATGCCGCTGCGACGGATACCGCCTCAGGCGGCACCGGACCGGCGGGGACATAGGTCACCATCCGATAATTGGGGTTCGGAACGAGCACGATCTTTGCGCTGCGCTTGTATTCGCCGAGCATGAACGGACCCGTCCCCACCGGATGGCCCCCGAAGTCGTGCCCATAAGTCTCGACGACTTCGCGCGCGACGGCGCCCGTGTTCGGGATCGCGAGCCCATAAAGAAAGCGCAGATCGGGCTGCAACAACCTTATGCGCAGCGTGTAGCGGTCGACGACCTCGAGCCCTGGAATGGGCGCGTCGTAATCGAAGCGGCCAGTCTTTTCGGCTTTCTTTCGGGCCTCATCGGCCCCGACAACTCGGCCTTCGACCAGCCACCGCCACGGGCTCTTGACAGCGGGGTCGAGCAGACGCTTCAAGCCGTAGGCGTGGTCGGCCGCCGTCAGCTCACGTGGCTTCCCGTTGAACGCCGAGTCGGGCGCGAAATAGATGCCCTTCCTGATTCGGAACACGTAGGTCGTGCCATTTTCCTGTACCGTCGGCATCGCTTCGACGGTACGAGGAACGAGTTGCAGCGGCCGAGCGAGGTAGTCGTAATCGAGCAGCGACTCGTAGATGTTTTCGACAATCGAGTCGGACGCGGCATCCGAAGACCACTGCGGGTCGAACCCCATTTCTGGAGCGCTGAACACCACGCGCAGAACCTTCGGTGCGTCGGCGGCATGGGCCGGCGCGCCGAAGGCGGCGGCGGCGAGGAGGCAGACGAAGAAGCGGCCTATCGTTCCCTCGCGTCGGAGCATCTCGCGACATCGATTGCGTTCTTCGGAACAGTGCATGGTCGGTACCGTTCGGCGCGTTCGCCGACGAAAGCGATCCGCTGCTGTGAGCCACCCGTGGCCGCTCGTATAATCCTAGCATCGCGACGCCGCGAACGGCGCGCGGACCGATGCGGCACGAGGGGACACTATGGAGATGAAGCGCCTGTCCGGCGGCAACCTGCGCGCAGCGGGTTACGACGCCACGCGGCGGGTCCTCGTCGTCGAGATGACGTCCGGCACGTTCGAGTACGCCGGCGTGTCGGCGGACACGTTTCGCCGGCTCGTCTCCGCGTCGTCGCCGTGGAGCTTTTTCCGCGACAACATTGACGAGGAGTATCCGGCGAAGCGGGTGCGCTGATTGCGGCGCATGAACGCGCCAACGCGACGCGCGGCACCGGCGGGAGGTTTCCCGGCGGGCCGCGTCATTGGAGATTGTTGCGCGATGCCTACTGGATCGTGAGCTTGCGGCTCGCTGCGGCAGGCTTCTTGATCAGCGTCAGCTCGAGGACGCCGTTTTCGTACTTCGCGGTGCTCGCCGCCTCGTCGATCTCGACTGGAAGCGTAAACGCACGGTAGACGCTGCCGCTGTAGCGCTCGGTGCGCAGGACGCGCTCGCCGTCCTTCGTCTCGTTCTCGCGCTTCACTTCGGCGCCGATCGTGACGACGTCGCCTTCGATCGAAACCTGGATTTCGTCCTTGCTGACGCCGGGAATCTCCGCCTTGACGACGTACGCGGCGTCGGTCTCGACGACATCCACTTTTATCGCCGCGGCCGACTTCTCGACGCGCACCGGGCGGAAGAAGCCGCGCACGAGCTCGTCGAATCCGTTGTGCGGGTGGTATAGAGACAGGTTGTGCATGGGTTCTCCGTATGGGTTGGGCGGCGAAATGCGGTCGGGGCACGGGCCGAATTCGGGATTCGGAGCTGCGTCCGTTCGCCTTAAGCCCCGATCTGGCGTCTGCTCAATTCTTTTCAAGTCCCGACGCGGTTTCGGACCGCGCGCAAAATGCGATAATGGGTTCGTCCAATCTGGCAGGCCCGGCGCAAAACGGGCTCTCCTTCCCATGGCCAACAACGAACTATCCGCGGACGATCGCGCGCTTTTGAAGGCCGAGCTCGAGGCTCGCCGGGCGGCGCTGCGCGTCGAGGTGAAAACACAGCTCGCCGGCAGCGGCGACGAAGGCGTGGTCGGGCTGCGGAATCGCATCCAGGAAAGCGGCGACGAATGGGGCGTCGCCGACGGCCTGGCGGAGCTCGATCTCGCCGAGGTCAAGCACGTCCTGTCCGACCTCACGCAAGTCGACGCGGCGCTCGCGCGCATGCGCGACGGGTCGTACGGCGAATGCATCGATTGCGGCGAGCCGATCGCACCTGCGCGGCTCAAGGCGTATCCGACTGCTCAGCGATGCGTCGCCTGCCAGGGTGCGTACGAGAAGAGGCTCTCCGGGCCGCCGATCACCGCCGTCTAGCGGGAACGCGCTCCCGCACCGGACCGCCAGGCGCGAACCGCGCCAGCCAGTCGAAGAACTCGCGATACCAAAGCCGCGAATTCTGCGGCTTCAGGATCCAGTGGTTCTCGTCCGGAAAATACACGAGCCGGGCCGGGACGTTCTTCGCCTTCAGCGTGTCGTAGTACTGCAACGCTTGCGTCGCCGGCACGCGATAGTCGAGCTCGCCGTGGATCACGAGCGTCGGCGTCTTCGC
>Ga0207691_10001553_pt1 | contig 22768 bp, 13 predicted proteins | sample KBSM13metaG_FD_184327 | JGI IMG/M metagenome (GOLD analysis project Ga0207691, IMG submission 184327) | Miscanthus rhizosphere microbial communities from Kellogg Biological Station, Michigan, USA - KBS M1-3 metaG (SPAdes) (version 2) | ecosystem: Host-associated > Plants > Roots > Rhizosphere >... | reverse complement strand
TGGCGTCGCTCGCGGCGAAGTACGCGGCTCAGTAGCTGCTCGCTGGGTGCTGCGTGCTGACGTTCGGGATCGCTGTCTTGTCGGCGGGGGCATCGCGTCTCCGGCGCCGTAGGCGCTTACACGCCCTGAGCCGACGGGTACCGAACTCCATTCCGTGAGAGTGGCTCGGCCCCGTCGTCTCGGGGCTACGCGCCAACGACGCCTACGACGCGACACCCCCGCCTCCTGGTACGCATCCCGGATGTCAGACGGAACAGCACGCAGCACGCAGCAAGTGCGCGCCCTAACGCGGGCCGTACGGGCGGAGAGGAGACACGGACTTGCTGCGCGCTGGGCGTAGTCGCGATGCGTGAGCGGTGACGAGCGGCCGGCCCCGGAGCGTGCTATGACCGTGGGGCGCGGGCGCTCGGCGTAGGGGGCCTCGCGCGTAGCCCCGAGACGGCGGGGCCGAGCCACTCTCACGGCAGGGAGTTCCGTACCCGCCGGCTCGAGGCGTGTAAGCGCGTGGCCACCGGAGCCGAGTGCCCGCGCCTAGCGCCGCGACGGTCTAGACCAGCCCCGCGCGCCCCCATGCAACCACGCAGCGAGCAGCCAGCAGCGGACTACTCGACGACGACGATCCGCCGCTCCGCTCTGATGTGATACTGCTGCGCGACCTCGATCTCGAGCTCCACGAGATACGGGCCTGGCGGGAGCGTCGAGATGTCCACCTCGACCGCGCGGGCAGAAGTCGTCTGGCCACGGGCCGAGACATCCTGCACCTGTATGCTCACGGGCTTCGCCTCTTTCCACACGCGCAGCGCGCGCTTGAGACGCTGCGCGCGCGTCGGCTCATCCGTCACCTCCGGCGCCACCACGACGCTGATGTTCATCACCTCGCCCGCCGGGTTCGTGCCGTACGCCTCCCAGTAGAACCCGACCTTCCGGTCCGGACGCACGCGTAGTGTCGGCATCGCGTGCGGGATGACCTCGTCGAGCGATGCCGGCAGCTGACCGTACGGCTCGAACAACAGCAGGTCCGAGAGCGACACTCGCGCGCCCACCGCGTACGGCGGGCGGATCCCGTAGCGCGCCCGCGCACTGCGCTGCACTGTCGGCGACGTGACCTCGGCGCTCATGAGCAGCGGGGCCCACACGCTATGCGCCGTGATGACGCCGCGGGACTTGTTAGGCGCGCGGACGATCGTCGCGTCGTGCTCGTCGCCGCGCGTCAACACGAGCGCGGCCCGCACGTCGTTCGCCCGCGCCAGCACCGAGTCGCTGCGCAGGTCGTACGCGAGCACGACGAGCGAGGAATCGCCGCGGCGGAACAGCGCCGACTGATGCTCGAGGCGCAGCAACGGCGTCGCGTACGCCGGCGCGTACCGCGCGTGCACCACACCCGGTCGCGTCGTCCACCGCAGCGAGTCGGTGTTCACCGGGTTGTCGTACACCAACGCGTTAGGCAGATACGGGTATGCCGGGGTCGGCTCGTGTCCCACGACGGACGATGGGCCGCCGCCGAACCCGCCTCCGGCCCGGGACCACGCGCGCGGCCAGCTGTAGCGCAGCAACAGCTCACGCTCGTCCTGGTCGAACCCGCCCTCGTGCGCCGATGGCGCCTCGGCCAGCATGTGCGACATCGTCACGCGCGCGTAGTGCTCAGTGCGCGCATCGTTCACCGGCATCGCGAACAGCGGCCGCGCGAGCCACCACACGCGCCGCTCGAACGCCAGTCGCGTCGAGTCCCCGCACTGCTGCGCACGGTACCGGGGCAGCAGCTCTTCGTCGAGCAGCAGCGAGATGTCTTCCCAGTCACAGCGCTCGCGCGTGGGCATGACGCGGAGCGCCGCCTGATACGTGCTGTCCGCGTGCACGTAATCGCCCGCCTCATGATACGCGAACCCAACGAGCGTGCTGCAGCGCCAGGTCTCGCCTTTACACGCCAGAGCGGCCGCGATCGCATCGCGCGCGCGGCCCGCCTCGGACAGATAGCGAACGCGCTGCGATGCCACCCAGAAGTTCGCCGGATTCGCCGCCGCCGCCGAATCGAACAACGAGATCAATCGCGTTCGCGCGTCACGAATGCGATCGGGCTCGCGCGGGGCTGGCGGTTCCTTCTCGTCGTACCAGTAGCAGAATCGGCCCACCTGCTCATCGCACGAGCCACCGCCACGCGATGAGCGCGACTCCGGGAGATTGGTCCTCCGGAATTGCTCGAACTGCAGCTGGGACGCGCGCGCCGCGTTCGCGATTGCGTTCGCGTCCAGGAGCACCTCGGAACCGCGTGCAGAGTCGCGATCGAACTTCTCGCTGCCGCTGCGGACGGACGTGACCTGTGCAGCGGCGGGCCGCGCCAGGACACCGACGACTCCGGCGGCAAGCAGCGGCAACAACAAGTGGCGATGCATCATGCGTAGCTGGTACATGGCGAGCCGCGAAATGTGCCTCCGGGACCGCACCGGCGAAACAGCACCTTTAGGCCCTCATCTGACGCGATTTGGCCGCGATGGCAAAAGGCGGCGCCTCCAGAGGCGCCGCCTTTCACGAGATCACCGAGATCACCGAGGGTGCAACGTGCCGTACAGCTCGTTCACGTGCCGTCCCGTGCTGCGCCATCACGCCGCGGAGGCTCAGGGATCCGCGACCTTCACCTTCTTGAAGGTCGGCGTCTGTAACCGCAGGCGCGATGCGGAATCCGTCACCGCCCTCGTGCGCTGGTCGATGGCCTTCACCGCGCCGTCAACGCTCCGCAGCGTGCGCTCGAGGTCCGCGGCGCTCGGGATTCGGGGTGCTGAATCAAGGTTGGTCACATCGCGATCCGGTGACTCGGTCGCGGCACGGCGCGCTTCCTTCTCTGCGCGGTGATCCGCGATGAGCCGCTCGACGGTCCGCGCCTCGGGCTCCGGAGTAACCACCGGCGCAACGACCGGCGCAACGACCGGCGGCGCGACGGGTCCGGCCGGTGCCACACTCGCCAGATTCACCGAGCCCGCCGAAATGCTCGGATCATCCGCGCTCTTCACGTAGCCGCGCGCCGCGATCAGGCCCGCAACGAGCACCACGCCCGCCGCGATCGAGTAGAGGCTCGAGCGACCGCTCATCCGGCGCGATGCGGCTAGCTGAAGCTCGTCGCGTCCCATGTCGGAGAATCCGTGGTCCATCGAGCCGACGAATGACATCGCTGATCGCTCGGTCACCGGAATGATCTCCACCGCCGGCGCAGGCGTGACGACCGCGGCCACCGCCATCGGCTGCTCCATCCCGATCGTCTTACCGCTCGTCGGCGTAATCCCAGTTGCCGCCGCACCGGGCCATGGTGCGATCGAGAGCTGCGCCATGGCTGGTGACACGGGATACGGCGACATGCTATACGCATCGTCGCGCCCCGCAAGCGCCGACATTTCGATGTCAGTCGCTGTCCCCGCCGTCTCGGCGGGTTGCGCGGCGAACGGCTCCGCGACCACCGGCACCTCGGGCTCGCTTCCCATCGTGATCGGCGAGCTGTACTCGGCTGTCCGTACCACCGGCGGGACGTCGAATTCGTCGTCGACGATTGGCGGTTCCTGCGCGGCGAGCGTCGCACGAAGCTCCTGAACACGGTCGCGCAGTCGTTGAACCGACGTCGCATCCGCATTGGCGTCGTCGGCACGAATGCTCAGCACACGTTCGCGGAGCTCGAGCTCCTCGCGCGCCGCACCGAGATGCGTGTACATCTCGGCGAGGTTCGTGAGAACGCCGGCGACCTGCACGTGTGAAGGGCCGAGTGTCCGCTCGGTGACTTCGAGCAATCGATTGAGCAGCGCGGCGGCGGCGAGATATCGTCGCTGCAGCGAGTAGATGCGCGCGAGCGCGTTGAGTGTCGCAGCAAGCCGCGGATCGCCACCGGCGAAATCCTCGGCGAGCTGCAGCGCGGCCGAGAAAGACTGCTCGGCCTCTTGAAGCTTCCGGGCCTGGAGCGCTTGTCGCCCGGCCTCGTACAGAAGCTTCCAGCTGTGGGTAGATGTGTCAGCCATTGCACCTCCTCGGTGAAGCATCGACGCGTACAATCCGAGAGGTGCAACACAACGGGCTGACCCTTTTCAACAGTCCTGCCGATACTTGCCCGATTTGTGAGCTTTTTCACATTCGTGGTTGCCGAAAAGCAAAGGCCCCACCTTTCGGCGGGGCCTCTCTAACTGGTTGTTACTGGAGCGGTTACGCCGCCCAATCGCGTCGCAGCGCCTTCGCTGCTTCGCCGTCGCGAACGGCGGCGAGTGCGCGGTCCCTGAGCTGTCGAACACGCTCTCGGGTCACGCCGAAAACGGTGGCGATCTGCTCCATCGTCATCGGTTCGCCGGTCTCCAATCCATAGTACATCAGGAGGATTTTCCGGTCGCGCGGCGGCAGCGGGCTGAGGGCCCGAAGCAGCGCTTCGCGACGCGACTCGTCTTCCAATCGAGCATCGACATCCGTGCGCTCGTCGGCTTCGGCCGGCAGAATGCTCGCCAGCGTCCGTGCTTCAGAGCGACCGGCGCCGTTGCCAAGCGGCTCGTCGAGCGAGCGCTCGGGCTGAATCGCGATGCTCAGCTCACGAACGACGTCGAGCGGCAACTCGGCGACACGGGCCAACTCTTCGATCGTCGGCTCACGCTCCAGCACTTCGCGGAGTGCCGTGCGGGCGCGCGCGATCTTCCGCACGTCGGTCGCACGCCCAAGGGGCACGCGCACGGTGTGCGTCTTGGTGGAGATCGCCGAGAAGATCGCCTGGCGAATCCACCACACGGCGTAGCTGATGAAGTTCACCCCGACGTCGGGATCGTACTTATCCGCTGCGCGACAGAGACCACCATTGGCTTCACCCACGAGATCTTCGAGGGGAAGTCCACGGTTCTGGTACTGCTTCGCTACCGAGAAGGCAAACCGAAGGTTGGCACGGATGAGCTCATCCCGTGCCGCTTCGCGCTCCTCGGCGCTCAGCTTTGTATTGCGCATCCGGCGCGCGAGCACCTTCTGCGCTTCCGCGGTGGCGACCGGCTCGTTCGACAGCTCCTCGATGTAGAGATCGAGAAGGTCGGGCGGGGTCGTATCCGCGATCGCTACCGGGCGTGGCTTTGATGCCGTCCGGGATTTTGTCGTTGCCATCGTCGGCTCACCTCGAAAAGGGCGAAATGCTCTGCATTGCCCTGTTTTCTCTATTTGGAGAGCGCCCGCGAGCGGACCCCTTGGGATCCAGCCGCGGGCGCCAGAACGCTACAACCATGAACGCTACAATCAAATAAGCCGAAGGGCTTAGCGAAAGTTCCGCGTTGCAGAAGTTGTGCTATTGACAGAACTCTGGCGCAATGTAAACGATTACACCTCGCCGACGATAGAGGTTTCGTCCGAGCGAGTCCCCCTCAACGGCGCTTTTACGACGTGGCAACGATCAAGGACGTCGCGCGTGAGGCCAACGTGTCGGTCGCCACCGTGTCCCGCGTGTTCAACTCCAGCGGGCCGGTCAGTGAGGAGACGCGCGTCCGGATTCAGGAGGTTGCTGCCAGGCTCTGCTATTCGCCGCACGGCGTCGCCCGCAGCCTGATCACCAGCCGGACGAATACCCTCGGTGTCCTCCTGCCCGACCTCTACGGAGAATTCTTCTCCGAGGTCATCCGGGGGATGGACCAGACCGCCCAACGGAGCGGCTACCATCTGCTCGTCTCGAGCTCGCACGACGCGAAGCCCGAGATCGAGGCCGCGCTGAGGGCAATGCGGGGGCGGGTGGACGGTTTGATCGCGATGTCGCCGCACTTGGACGCCCCCGCACTGGTCGCGAACGTACCCGCCACGCTCCCCGTCGTACTGCTCAATTGCCACGTGAGCGGCGACGGCTACGACGCGCTCACCATCGAAAACCAGAGCGGCGCCTACCAGATGATCCAGCATCTGATCGGGCTCGGACATCGGTCGATCGCGATCATCCGCGGTGCGGCGGGGAACTACGACGCCGAAGAGCGCTTACGTGGCTACCGCGCCGCGCTGCGCGATGCCGGCATCGATCCGCGACCAGAGTGGGAATTACCAGGCGATTTCACGGAGACGGCGGGCTTCCGTGCAGTCACACACCTGCTCGCCCTTGGCGAGCGGCCGACCGCCGTGTTCGCGGCCAACGATGCGATGGCCATCGGCGCGCTAAGTGCACTGCGCGATGCGGACGTACGCGTCCCGGATCACATCGCTGTGGTCGGGTTCGACGATATCCCGCTCGCCAGATATATGAATCCGCCTCTGTCCTCCGTGCACGTGGCCATCGCGGAACTCGGGACGCGAGCGGTGGAGACGGTGCTGCATGCGATCGTTCGCAAGAACGAGCACACGCGACGGCATCAGCGGCTCGAGACGAGGCTCGTCATCCGCCAATCCTGCGGCGCGCGCCTGCCCAGCGAGCGACCGCCACCTACCTAACGACAACCTGCCGGCGCTGATGCGGGAGTGAGCGAAACCATCTGAATGCTCGAAGGAACGACAGACTCACGGGAGCGAGGGAGCCATGATGAATGACGTACGTGTGATATCACGCCGCCTAACGCCGTGCGGAGCGCCGCGCCGAACGCTGCGCCGAACGATCACCCGATGCGTGAGCGCTGGCGCGGTGATGTGGCTCGCCATGACGACGGCGGCACCGACGACGCTGAGCGCGCAAACAACGACCGGCAGCATCCGCGGCTACATCCGCGGCCCGAACAATACGGCCGTCCCCGACGCACAGGTCGCCGCGAGCAACGTGGCGATGGGCATGAATCGCGGCACCGTGTCGAACGCCAGCGGTTTCTACAATCTCGCCGGACTTCGGCCCGCCACGTACGAGGTCACGGTGCGGCGCATCGGGTTTACGCCACAGACACGCACCGTGACCGTCGGCATCGGCCAGACCATCACCCTCGATCTCTCCATTCAGGAAACAGCGACCCAGCTTGCCGCGGTCGCCGTGGTCACGACCTCCACAGAAACGTCGCGCACGTCGGAAGTCGGCACGAACGTCACACGCGAGCAGATCCAGAACCTGCCAACGTTCGAGCGAAACTTTCTCGACCTCGCTCGACTCGCGCCGGGCATGACGGCGACCGCGGTGAACAACAGCGACAAGTTCATCTCGGCGGGCGGTCAGCCTCCTGAAGCCGTCAACGTGTTCGTCGATGGCGCCAGCTACAAGAACGACGTGCTGCGAGGCGGTGTCGTCGGTCAGGATGCGAGCAAGGGCAATCCATTCCCGCAGGGCGCCGTGCAGGAGTTCCGCGTGATCACGCAGAACTACAAGGCGGAGTACCAGAAGGCCGCCAGCGCGATCATCACGGCCACCACGCGAAGCGGCACCAATCAGTGGGAGGCTGATGCGTTCGCGTTCGGTGTCGGCAAGTCGTACGTCGCCCGAGATGCCATCTCCGCTCAGCGTGGCGAACCGCGTCCCGATTACAAGCGGCTCCAGGCCGGCGGCAGCCTCGGCGGGCCGATCGCGAAGGACAAGCTCTTCTTCTTCGGAACCTATGAGCTGAACGCGCGGGATGAGCCTGGATACGTGCGTCTCGGCGGGGACACACTCAGCGCACCACCTTCACTGATCGCGCAACTACAGCCGCTCACCGGCCAGTTCACGAGTGAGTTCCGCGAACACCTCGGTTTCGGAAAGCTCACGTGGCAGAAGTCGGATCGCAGCACCATCGACGCGAGCGCGAACATTCGACGAGAAACCGATTTCCGCGGATTCGGAAATCAGACCAGCTTCCAGGCGGCGGAAAACCTCGATGTCGACGTGTACACGGGCGTCGCGAACTGGAAGTACGCCGGTGACCGATGGTTGAACGAGGCTCAGCTGAGCGGCCAGCGCTTTACGTGGGGCGCGATCCCGAAGTCGGAGACGCCGATCGTACAGGACTATCAGGGCCTTCTGAGAGTCGGCGGAAAGGATGCGAGCCAGGACTTCACCCAGACACGCCTTACGCTGCGCAACGACCTAACGCGGTCGGGCGTCCAGTTCGGCGGCGACCACGTGTTCAAAGGCGGCGCGTCGGTCGACTTCCTTAGCTACGAAGCGATCAAGAACCAGCAGGCGACGCCGGTCTATCGCTACCGGAAGGATGAGAACTACGCCCGTCCGTTCGAAGCCGTATACGGTTTCGGCGATCCGAAAGTAACGACGGACAATCAGCAGTTCGGCGCGTACCTCCAGGATGACTGGACGGTCACGCCCCGACTCGTGTTGAATCTCGGACTCCGCTGGGACGTCGAGACCAACATGATCAACAACGACTATGTCACGCCGGCACCGCTCGCGGATTCGCTGCGTGGGGCTCTCAACAGCAAGCTCGTCGTCGATCGTCCCGTGTTGAAGTCCGATGGCACGTGTTGCAATACCCAGCAGGTGCGGGTGATCGACGAGCTCGGCGGACTCGATCGGTACATCACCACCGGGAGCAGCGATCGCCCCGTGTTCAAGAACGCGTGGCAGCCTCGCGTCGGTGCGTCGTTCGACGTCACCGGCAGCGGTCGCAGCGTCCTATTCGCCGGCGCGGGCATCTACTATGATCGCAACTACTGGAACACGCTGTTCGACGAGCGCTTCCGCCGGCAGTACAACGTTCCGCGCATTGATTTCCGAACGTCGTGCCCGGCAGGTTCGCCAGTCAACTGCGTCGTCTGGGATCCGAAGTATCTCGATCCGGCGCAGCTGAAGACATTGTCAGGGACCGCCGGTGTCCCCGAAATCTTTTTGGTCGCGAACGATCTCAAGCCACCCAAGACCTACCAGTTCAGCGGCGGTCTGCGGCAGGGCGTCGGCCGCGCGCTCGTGACGTTGTCGTACAACGGCGTGCGTGGCGACAATGGCATGAACTTCGTTCGTGCGTCGGGATTCGGTGGCCTCGGACCGAACTACGCGACGGCGTTCGTCACCGACGATCGCGTGAAGAGTTGGTACGACGCCATGCAGGTGCAGATCGACCGGCCCATTCTCGCCGATACACGCTGGGGCGGGTCCATCGCGTACACACTGGCCAGATCCGACGAGCAGGGGCAAACGACCGACATCTTCTGGGGATTCGACGACAAATATCCGACCGTCGGCGATTTGCCGCGGCGTCGCGCGCCGGGGAATCAGGTACATACCATCGTCGCGAACGGAATCGTCAGGCTTCCGTGGACAATCTATGCGAGCACGATCGTGAACCTCGGAACGGGGCTCACTATCAACGCCGATGACAACTCGGCCGGTAGCGCGTTCGGCCAGCAGCGAAAGTACGTCTACTCCCCGCCGACGCAGCCCTTCCTCGGTATCGGGCACGTCTTCAGCACGCAGACCGTCGACCTTCGCGTCGAGAAGGCGTTCGGGTTTGCGGACGCCCAGCGCGTGAGTATCGTGGCGGACGTCTTCAACACGTTCAACAACGCGAATTACGGCTGCTACAACGCGACCATCGAGTCGACTCCAAATCCGAACTACAACACGCCGGGCTGCGCCGGACTCGGACGGCGGCTTCAGGTAGGACTCCGGTACGGCTTGCAACCGATCTCGCCGCGCGCGATCCAGGGGCAATGATCGCGAGGGGTGTCGAAGCACGGCGAGTTCACTGGGCGACGCAGTTGATCCGCGTCGCCCGGTTGGTCCGCGTCGCCGGTGCGACGACGCTCCTCGGGACCGGCGTCGTCGCGTGTAACCCACCGGCACCGACTACCGCTCCGGAGCCGACGCGCATCGATGCGCGTCGGCAAGACGCGTTTCTCGACACGCTCCAGCAGCGCACGTTCCAGTGGTTCTGGGACAACACCGATGCCCGCACGGGCCTAACGCCGGACCGGTGGCCCAGTCGCACGTTCTCGAGCGTCGCGGCCATCGGCTTCGCTCTCACGGCGTACCCCATCGGTGCCGAACGCGGGTACGTGACGCGAACGGCCGCCGCCGAGCGCACGCTCACGACGCTCCGCTTTCTGTGGCAGCTGCCGCAGGGCGAAGCGGCCACCGGCGTCGCCGGCTACAAGGGATTCTTCTACCACTTCCTCGACTTCGAGAAGGGCCACCGCTTCGAGAAGGTGGAGCTATCCACGATCGATACGTCGTTGCTACTGGCGGGCGCTCTGTTCTGTCAGTCGTATTTTGCCGACACGAGCCAGGTCGAACGGTCCGTGCGGGCGTACGCCGACTCGTTGTATCGCCGAGTGGAATGGACGTGGCCGCGCAATCGCCCACCGGCCGTCAACATGGGCTGGAAGCCGGAGGAAGGTTTTCTGCCATTCGACTGGCGCGGCTACGACGAGGCGATGATCGTCTACATTCTCGCGCTAGGCTCGCCGACGCACGGGCTCGAGCCGGCGGCGTGGGAGGAGTGGACGAAGAACTACCGCTGGCAGGATTTCTACGGGCAGCAGCACGTCAACTTCGCGCCGCTGTTCGGCCATCAGTACTCGCACACGTGGGTGGACTTCCGTGGCATCCGCGATGGCTACATGCGTGGCAAGGGCATCGATTATTTCGAGAACTCGCGGCGCGCCACGATCTCGCAACGCCTGTACGCCATCGACAATCCGTACCGATGGGCGGGGTACGGGGCGAACGAGTGGGGGCTCACGGCGTCTGACGGACCGCGCGATGGCCCCATCACCATCGACGGTATTCCTCGCGTGTTCTACACCTACGCGGCGCGCGGCGCGGCGTGGGGCGAGATTCGTGATGACGGGACGATTGCACCGACGGCCGCTGGCGGCTCCGTGGCCTTCGCGCCGGAGATAACGATCCCGGCGCTCATCGCCATGCGCGAGAAGTACGGCGACAACCTGTTCACGAAATACGGCTTTCTCGATGCGTTCAACGCGACGTTTCCGCGCTCCGGCCTAACGCCGCAAGCTGGTCGAGTCGTCCCTGGCGTCGCGTGGTTCGACTCGGACTACCTCGGCATCGATCAGGGCCCGATCATCGCGATGGTCGAGAATCACCGCTCGGGCCTCATCTGGCGTGTGATGCGAACCAACCCGTACATCAAGGACGGACTGAAGCGGGCCGGGTTTACCGGAGGCTGGCTTGAGCAGTGAGGCCTGTCATTCCGACCATCTTCGTGTGGTATGCATCGTCGCGATGCTCGCGGCCGGATGTACCACGGCGTCTGGGCGTGAGTCCAACGAGATTCGCCTCTGGGCCATGGGGCGCGAGGGCGAAGTCGTCGCGCAACTCATCCCGGACTTCGAGCGCGAGCATCCCGGCGTGCACGTTCGCGTGCAGCAGATTCCGTGGACGGCCGCGCACGAAAAGCTGCTCACGGCATTCGTTGGCGAAGCGACGCCGGACATTGCGATGCTCGGCAACACGTGGGTTCCGGAGTTCGTCGCGCTCGACGCGCTCGAACCGCTGGACGCACAGGTCGCGCGTTCCAGATCACTGGCTCGCGCCGACTTCTTCCCGGGCATCTGGAGCACGAACGTCGTCCACGATACGACATTCGGTATTCCCTGGTACGTCGATACACGGGTGTTGTTCTACCGGACAGACCTGCTGCGTGCCGCTGGGTACGACAGCATGCCCCCGACGTGGACCGCGTGGCGCGAGGCGATGGTACGCATCAAGGCGCGCATGGGCGCGCGACAGTACCCGATCCTTCTCCCCACGACCGAGTGGCCGCCACCAGTCATCCTGGGTCTCCAGACGGGCGCGCCGCTGCTTCGTGAGGACGGCCACTACGGCTCGTTCTCGGATCCACGCTTTCGCAAGGCGTTCGACTTCTACGTCGGGCTGTTCAACGACGGACTCGCGCCGAAAGTGAGCGGCACCGAGGTGTCCAACCTCTATCAGGAGTTCGCGCGCGGCAACATTGCCATGTACATCAGCGGGCCGTGGCAGATCGGTGAGTTCACCAACCGCCTGCCGGCCGAATCGCAGGGCACATGGATGACCGCGCCGTTGCCCGGTCCCGACGGACCCGGCGCCTCGATGGCGGGCGGCGCGAGTCTGGTCGTATTCCGCGGGTCGAAGCGAAAGACCGAGAGCTGGCAGCTCGTCGAGTACCTGTCGCGGCCCGATGTGCAGTTGCGCTTCTACGAGCTCACGGGTGACCTGCCGGCGCACCGCGGGTCGTGGAACGAGCCCGCGCTCGCCGGTAATCGTTATGCGCGTGCGTTCCACGATCAGCTCGAACGCGTCGTGCCACTCCCGCAGGTGCCGGAGTGGGAGCAGATCGCGACCAAAGTGTACGAGTACGGCGAACAGGCCATCCGCGGCCGCCTGACGGTGGACGCGACGCTCACCGCCCTCGATCGTGATGTGAACGGCCTGCTCGAGAAGCGTCGCTGGATGGCCGAGCGGAGCGGACAGCCGGCGAGGAGCACGGCGCGGTGACGTCGAGCGCGAAACGCGTGCGCATGCCAGCCGACGGTACGTCGGCCGCGTGGCTGTTCGTCGCGCCCGCGCTCGTGCTCATCGGCGTCTTCTTCTTCCTTCCCGTTGTCGCGGCGCTGCTGCTCAGCGTGACGGACTTCGACATCTACGCAGTCGCGTCGGCGTCGAACACTCGCTTCGTCGGGCTGCGCAACTACGCGACGCTGCTCGAGACGCCGCTCTTCTGGTCGTCGCTTCGCAACACGTTCTACTTCGCGGTGGTCGGCGGCCCGCTCACCATCGCCGTCTCGCTCGGCGCGGCGTTGCTGCTCAACGCGAAGCTCGTGCGATGGAAGTCGTTGTTCCGGACTATCTACTTCACGCCATTCGTCACGACGCTCGTCGCGGTGGCTATCGTGTGGCGCTATCTCTACCACACGCGCTACGGCCTGCTCAACTACGCGCTGAGTGCCGTCGGCGTCGCGCCGGTCGATTGGCTCGGCGACCCGCGTTGGGCCATGCCCGCGATCATCCTGATGGCGGTGTGGAAGAACTTCGGCTACAACATGCTGATCTTCATCGCCGGCCTGCAGAGCATTCCGGAAGAGCTGTACGACGCCGCGAACGTCGACGGCGCGGGTCCGTGGCGCACGTTCCGCAGCGTGACGTTGCCGATGCTCGGCCCGACGCTGCTGTTCGTCGGCGTGATCACGATGATCGGCTACTTCCAGCTGTTCGCCGAACCCTACGTGATGACGCAGGGCGGCCCGCTCAGAAGCACGACGAGCGTGGTGCTCCTGATGTACGAGGAGGGCTTCCGCTGGTGGCGGATGGGCTATGCAGCGTCCATCGCCTTCGTGCTGTTCATTGTCATCCTGGTCGCCACACTGATTCAGCTTCGGATTCAGAGAGGCAGAGCGTGACGGCGGGAACGGGGAACAGGGAACTGGGAACAGATGCTGCGCGCTCCGCGCTGCGTGCAGCACGTAGCCCCCGTTCCCATCCGCCCGCCTTCGGCGGGCACCCGCCCGTTCCCCGTTCCCGCCGCTTCCGAGCGATCCTGCTGTACGTCGCGCTGATTCTCGGCGCGCTGCTCGCACTATTCCCTCTGTTTTGGATGGTCTCCGCCTCGCTGATGCCAACGGGTGAGGCGAGCACGTACCCGCCACGCGTGCTACCGAGCCGAGTGACGTTCGAGCACTATGGGGCACTGTTCACGAGGCTGAACCTCGGTCGCTACCTGCTGAACAGCGCACTCATCTCACTCGTCGTCACCGTTCTCTCGCTCGCCGTGAACTCAATGGCCGGCTATGCGTTCGCCAAGCTGCGGTTTCGTGGACGCGATGGACTTTTTCGAGTGCTCGCCGCCGGGCTCGTGCTGCCGGTGCAGGTCGCGATGCTTCCGCTCTTCCTGCTCATGAAGCAACTCGGGCTCATCAACAGTTATGGGGGCGTGATCATTCCCGGGTTGGCGAGCATCTTCGGCATCTTCCTCATCCGGCAGTACGCGCAATCCATTCCCGATGACATGCTGGACGCCGCGCGCATCGACGGAGCCTCTGAGATGCGGATTTACCGATCGGTGGTGTTGCCGGGAATCGTTCCGATTCTCGCGACGCTCGCGATCTGGACGTTCCTCGCCACGTGGAACGACTTCATGTGGCCCCTCATCGTGCTGAGCGACGAGTCGCACTACACACTGCCCGTGGCGCTCGCGAATCTCGTTGGCGAGCACGTCCAGGACACCGAGCTCATGATGGCTGGCTCGGTGCTTACGACCCTCCCGGTGCTGCTCGTGTTCCTGTTCCTGCAGCGCTACTACATCCAGGGCGTCATGGCTGGCAGCGTCAAGGGATGAGGTGGCTCACCGGCGCGCTTCTGATCGCCGCCACGCTCGGCCCGCTGTCGCCTAACGCGCAGAAGTCGACGGTCCTCGACGCGTTCGAGTCGACGAACGGCTGGTCGGCGCGCCCGTCAGACGGCGTGTCGCTCCGCGTGTCGTCCGACTCCGGCTTTCGCGGACGGGCCATGCGGCTCGACTTCGACTTTCACGGTGGCGGCGGGTACGCGGTCGTGCGAAAGGCGTTCAACTTCACCGTCCCGGCGAACTACGAGTTCGCGTTTCGCGTGCGGGGCGACGCGCCGCCGAACACGCTCGAGTTCAAGCTCGTGGACCCGAGCGGCGACAACGTGTGGTGGTCGAATCAGCCCGGCTTCGAGTTCCCGCGCACGTGGACCGAGGTGGTGCGGAAGAAGCGACACATCACGTTCGCGTGGGGACCGAAAGGCGGAGGTGATCTCACGCGCGTCGCGGCGATCGAGATCTCCGTCACCGCGGGCAGCGGCGGCAGAGGCACGGTGTGGATCGACGAGTTGGAGCTGCGCCCTCGTCCGCCCGACGTCCCCTACACACTGACACCTCTCGTCGCTGCAACGGCAGAGACGCCGGGAGCCGAAGCGCGCCGTGCGCTCGACGGCGACACGACAACGGTGTGGCGCGCGACGAACGCGAGTGCCGCCTCTCCCGCTCCGCCAGGCGCGGCGGCGCCGCGGGGTGCACCGCCGACTCCGACGCTGCCGCCTAACGCCGTACAGGCGCTCACCGTCGATTTTCAGCGTGCGCGGGAACTCGGCGGCCTCGTGCTCGACTGGGAGCCAGGCCATCACGCGTCCGACTACCGCATCGACGTCTCGCCTGACGCGAGGACCTGGACCACACGATATCACGTGGCCGGCGGGAACGGCGGCCGGGATTACATCTTCCTGCCGGAGAGCGAAGCGCGATACGTGAGGCTCGCGCTCGAGCGCGGCCCGGCGGACACGTTCGCGTTGCGTGAGATCGTCGTCGAGCCGCTGGAGTGGTCAGCCTCGAAGAACACGTTCTTCGCAGCCGTGGCCAGGGACGCGGCACCCGGTAGCTACCCAAAGTACCTGAGCAACGTTCAATCCTACTGGACCGTCGCGGGCGTGGACGGCGACCAGGCCGAAGTGCTCGTCAACGAAGAGGGGATGGTAGAGGCCAGAAAGGGCGGCTTCTCCGTCGAGCCGTTCGTGTTCATCGAGGGCAAGCTCGTCACGTGGCGCGAAGCGAAGACGACCCAGGCGCTCGACGGCGGGCACTTCCCCGAGCCGTCCGTCTCGTGGGACGGCGGCGACTGGAGCCTAACGCTGGCGCCCGTCACGGTACTCGGCCCGCGGGACTCGTCGACCGCGTACCTGCAGTACCGCATCGCCAACCGGTCGCGTCAGCGGCGCACGGTCCAGTTGTATCTCGCCGTACGACCGTTCCAGGTGAATCCCTCGTGGCAGTTCCTCAACACGCCCGGCGGCGCCGCGACGGTTCGCGAGCTCTCGTTCGAGAACCAGACCGTGCAGGTGAACGGCGAGGTCGCGGTTGTGTCGCTCACACCGTCTACCGGATTCGGCGCGGCCACGTTCGATCAGGGCAACATCGTCGATTACCTGCGCGCGGGGCGACTGCCCACGACGCCTAACGTGCGAGACACGTTTGGCCATGCCTCTGGCGCCCTGGCGTATACCGCCAATCTCGATAGCGGCACGGTCTCGGTCGTCGAGATCGCGCTGCCGTTGCACCCGGCCTCCGTCTCGAGCGTCGAGCGAGAGCGTCTCCTCGGCGCGCGGGCACCGCGCGATCGTGTGGCCGACGCGCGTCGCATATGGCGCGACGCGCTCGAGCGCGTGACCATCGAGCTCCCACCCTCCGCGTCCCGCGTGGTCAACTCGCTGTACGCGAACCTCGGCTACGTGCTCGTCAATCGCGACCACGCCGGCCTGCAACCCGGGTCGCGGTCCTACGAACGATCGTGGATCCGTGATGGATCTCTCGAGGCTACGGCGCTGCTGCGCATGGGCCGCCCGGACGTGGCGCGCGAGTTCCTCGAGTGGTATGCCGGATTTCAGTACGCGAACGGGAAGATCCCCTGCTGTGTGGATTCTCGCGGAGCCGATCCCGTTCCGGAACACGACAGCCACGGGGAGTTCATCTACCTCGCGGCCGAGTACTGGCGGCACACGCACGACCGCGCGGTGGCGGAGAGAATGTGGCCGCCCGTCGCCCGCGCAGCGGCGTACCTCGACACGCTCCGCCGCCAGCGCCTGACACCCGAGTTCCAGTTGGGCGACAAGCGAGCGTTCTATGGCATCCTCCCGCCGTCCATCAGCCACGAGGGCTATTCGGCGAAGCCGATGCACTCGTACTGGGACGATTTCTTCGCGCTGCGCGGGCTCAAGGATGCCGTGGAGCTGGCTCACGCGTTAGGCCGCCCCGAAGAGGCGTCGCTCGTCGTGCTTCGCGATGAGTTCCGACGCGACCTCTACGCGTCCATCCAGCTCGCCATGTCGCAGCACCGCATCGACTTCATTCCCGGCGCCGCCGACCTCGGCGACTTCGACGCGACGTCCACGACCATCGCGGTCTCCCCCGTCGGGGAGTTGGGCCGCATGCCCGAGAGCGTCGCGCGCGCACTGGATCGGACGTTCGAGCGTTACTGGACGGAGTTCGTGGCGCGACGCGATGGCACGAAGCCGTGGGATGCGTACACGCCGTACGAGCTTCGCTCCGTCGGCACCATGGTGCGGCTCGGTCAGCGCGATCGCGCGCATCAGTTGCTCGACTGGTTTTTCACGCACCAGCGGCCCGCCGGGTGGTATCAGTGGGCGGAAGTCGTCTGGAAGGATCCGACGACGCCGAAGTTCATCGGCGACATGCCGCACACGTGGGTCGGCACCGACTACGTCCGCTCGGTGCTCGACATGTTCGCGTACGAGCGAGAGTCGGACTCATCGCTCGTCCTCGGCGCTGGCGTGCTCGAGTCGTGGGTGGCAGAACGTCCGGGCGTGACCGTGCGGAAGCTGTCCACGCACTACGGACCCGTCAGTTACACGATGCGGCGTGAGCCGGGGAGTGCGCGCGTGTCGATCCAGACCGGCACTCGTATCCCTCCGGGTGGTATCGTCGTCCATTCGCCGTTCACGCAGGCGCCGCGTCAGGCGCTCGTGAATGGAGTTGCCGGCACGGGACCGTCGACCGCTATTGCCGTGGTGCGATCGCTACCGGCAGAAGTGGTGTTCCGACAATGATGCGCCGGGCGAAGCAGCGACGAACGCTACAGCGTGGCGCCTCGTGTCCGGATCACGTCCGCGTAGAAACGCCCGCTCGACTTCACGGTGCGCTGCTGCGTTTCGTAGTCGACGTGGACGATACCGAACCGCTTCGAGTAGCCGAGGCTCCACTCGAAGTTGTCGAGCAGCGACCAGGCGAAATAGCCGCGCAGGTCCGCGCCCTGGCGCATCGCGTCGGCGGCGGCACGCAGATGCTCGCGGTAGTACTGCACGCGGAGCGGATCGTCGATGCGACCGTCGATCGTCTTCGGTGGGTCATAGAACGCGGCGCCGTTCTCCGTGATGTAGAGCGGGGGATTGCCGTAGCGCTCCTTCACCCACACGAGAATGCGCGTCAGCGAGGACGGGTGAACTTCCCACCCCGTCTCCGTGTACGTCGCGTGCGGCTGTCGTACGCCGCGCGAGCGGAGCGGGAGCGCGAGTGGCCAGTGCTCCGTGACGTTGCGCGTGTAGTAGTTGATGCCGATGAAGTCGAGGGGCTGCTTGATCAGCGTCATGTCGGCAGCACTCGGCTCGGGCCACGCTTCGCCGAAGATGTCACGCATCTCGTCGGGGTACTGACCGAGGCAGGCGGCGTCGAGGTACTGGCGGTTCATGTACGCGTCGGCGCGCTGCGTCGCGATGACATCCTCCTCGCGGTCGGACGTCGGGTACTTGGGCTCGAGGTTGACCACGAGTCCGATCGCCTTTTTGGCTTCGCTCCGGTACACCTGCACCGCGGCCCCGTGCGCACGCATCAGGTTGTGCGTCGCGATCGGCGCTTCGAACAGGTTGCGATGGCCTGGCGCGAGCGCGCCGTGCAGGTAGCCACCGTCGGTGACGACCCACGGCTCGTTCAGCGTCGCCCACATCGGGACGCGATCGCCGAGCGCGCGGAACATCACGCGCGCGTAGTCGGCGAACCAGTCGGCGACGTCGCGATTGAGCCAGCCGCCGCGGTTGTCCAGCGCCTCGGGCAAGTCCCAGTGGTACAGCGTGGCGTTAGGCGTGATGCCGGCCTCGAGCAGGCCGTCCACGAGCTGGCGATAGAAATCGAGGCCGCGCTCGTTCACAGCGCCCGTGCCGCCCGGCATGATGCGGCTCCACGAGATGCTGAACCGGTACGCGTTGAGCCCGAGGTCGCGCATCACGGCGATGTCGTCGCGCCAGCGCCGGTAGTGATCGCACGCGACGTCGCCCGTGTCGCCGTTTGCCGTCAGTCCCGGCGACCGCGCGAACCGCTGCCAGATACTCGGCCCCGCGCCGTCCGCCAGTGGCGAGCCTTCGATCTGATACGCCGATGTCGCGGCGCCCCAGAGGAACGAATCGGGAAAGATGGCGGCGTTAGGCACGGCGGCGGTGTGACGGCGGGAATGCAACGACGATCGGCGAGCTGTCGCTAACCATTTTCATCGGGACCAATGGCCAACGTCCGCCTCGAAGGCGTGCGCAAAATATATCAAGACGGCGGCCACGTGGCTGTTCACGGCGTGGACCTCGTCGTCGCCGACGGTGAGTTCGTGGTGCTCGTGGGCCCCTCGGGGTGTGGCAAGAGCACGACGCTACGCATGATCGCCGGACTCGAGTCCATCACCGCGGGCCGGCTGTTCATCGGCGACAGGCTCGTGAACGACGTGCCGCCCAAGGACCGTGACATCGCGATGGTGTTTCAGAACTACGCGTTGTACCCGCACATGACGGTGCGCGAGAACCTGGCTTTCGCGCTCCATCTCCGGAAGCTGCCGGCGGCCGAGATCGAACGGCGCGTTCAGCTGGCCGCGAGTACGCTCGGACTCGATGAGGTGCTCGACCGAAAGCCGCGGCAGCTCTCTGGCGGGCAGCGCCAGCGAGTCGCGGTGGGGCGCGCCATCGTGCGCGAGCCAGCGGTGTTCCTGTTCGACGAGCCGCTATCGAACCTCGACGCGAAGCTCCGCGTGCAGACACGGCGCGAGATCGCAAAGCTGCACCGCGACCTCGGCGCGACGATGATCTACGTGACGCACGATCAGGTCGAGGCCATGACACTCGGTGACCGCATCGTGGTCATGAACGCGGGACGTGTACAGCAGGTGGACACACCGCTCGCGCTCTATGACCATCCCGCCAATCGGTTCGTCGCCGGTTTCATCGGCAGCCCAGCCATGAATTTCGTGGAGGGCACGGTCTCGGATCGGAGGGCGTTCACCGCTCGCGGCGACGCGTTCGTGATTCCGGTCGGGGCACTGGCTGCGCAGATCGCGTCTGGTCGCCAGCTCGTGATGGGTGTTCGTCCGGAGGACATCACGGTGACGACGGCGTCATCGGCCCCCGGAGCTTCCGACCCCTTTGTGCCTGTTCCCGCGCGGGTCGACCTCATCGAGCCGCTCGGGAACGAGACACTCGTTCATGCCACGGCGGGGTCACACGCGCTCACCGCGCGCGTGTTGGAGCGCCAGCTCCCGGACGTGGGCGCGACCGTGACCCTCGGGATCGCGCCCACGAAAGTGCATTGGTTCGATCAGACCACCGGCGATCGCATCGCCTCGGCGAGCGAATCGGCTAGCGGTTCTTCTTCACCTTGAAGCGGCTCCACATCACGATGGTCGTGCACGATGTGTTTCCGGGTGCCTGGAACTCGGCGGGCGTCGACGAGCCGGCGTACACCTCGACCGCCGCGACATCGTTCGGTGGCATCAGGCGATCGATGTCACCGGGGAAGAGCGCGTTGTACGGCGCGCCGTCCACGACGTACCGGACGCAGCCACCCTGGACGTCCCGGCCGCTCTCGACCACGTAGTCCATCCCTGACGGCACAACTCGCAACGATGGCACCGTGCGGAAGAGATCAGTCATGCGCGTTGCCTGGCGCTTCTCGATGTCTTCCGTGCTCAAGAAGTACCCGAAGCCGGTCTTCTGCCGCCGGTTGAATCCGACCTGGTCGAGTCCTTCCTTCGACGCCTCCGCTGTCACGGCGACCGTCTCGAGGACGCGAGCTGGCTTGGACATGGTGACGGTCACCTCCCGTGGCGTGCGTCCCGAGAGCTCGACCGGCGTTTCCACCGGCTCGAATCCGAGCTGGCGGACCACGAGCGCCTGAGTGCCGCTCGGCAGGTCGGTGAAGCCGAACGTCCCATCTTGCCGACTCAGCGTTGCGGCACCGGTTCCCTGGACGTCGACGCGAGCGTTCGCGATAGGCGCACCGGCGGCGTTCACGACACGACCGGTCAGCCGGGCAGGCCCTCGCAGTCTCGGCGGTCCGGAATCGGCCTTGGCGACTGTCCCAGGCGCGCGAGGCGTGGTGTCGACCGGTGCGTCGGCGACCGCGGTCATTCCAATGCGCAGACTCTGGAACCCGAGAGGGTTCGCCTCATCCATGACCACGTGGACTTCCGCCGTCTTCCTGCCGTTGAACTCACCCTGGACGGTACCGTTCACACCCCCAGGGAGGCCGCAGATTCGATAGGTGCCATCGGGACCAACTGGCTGTGTACGAACACGCGGCTCTTTTCGAAGGGTAGTGAGGCTCAGCTCCTGCCATACCAACGTCACCTTCGCGCCAACAAGGGGCGTGTCGTTGTCAGCATCCAGAACCTTGCCGACGAGAGCCGATGGTCCACGCGCGCGCCACGCAGCCGGACAGGAGCGCTCGAGGACCGTCTGTGCTGATGGAACCGCCAGCTCGACCGCGAGCACGTTGCCGGCCTGAAACGGGACCGCGCGTGTGTTGATCTGAATACCGAGCGTGTCGAGTAGCGGATGGATCAGCGACAGGCTGTGATCGCCCACCGGAATGCTGTCGATCCGGAACTGCCCGTTAGCGTCGGTAGTGCCCTGGCGAGTTGTTCCGCTGATCTTCACTACGGCGCCCGGCAGTGGAATACCGCCGTGGATGCTGTCGGTGACGCTACCGGCAACGCCGGCAAGACCGGCCTGTTGAGCGGTCAGGGAACGAGGCGCAACGCCGGCGACGATGCCGGCGACGATGCCGGCGACAAAAGTGATACGGATGACAATAGAAGCACGCATGCAACGGCTACGTGAAGGGGTTACCAGGCCATGAGTTGTGCTTCCTTAGTATGCGGCGACGCACACACCGCGGGAAGCCGGACGGCAGTACCCGACGACGGCCCTGCCGGACACCATTCCGGCTTCGCTCACGTACACGAGACCCATGCCCGACGCATGTCTATGATTCTCGCGCTCGCGTTACAACTGGCCAGCGCCAGCCCACCGTATTCCGCCGCCGAGCGCGATCAGTGGGACCGCGTGGCGAAGACGGTCACCATACACCGGGACAAGTTCGGGGTGCCACACATCTACGGCCCGACCGACGCCAGCGTCGTGTTCGGCCTGATGTACGCTCAGGCGGAAGACAACTTCTGGCAGCTCGAGGAAGACTACCTCGAAGACCTCGGCCGGCGCGCGGAAGTATATGGGGACACCGCCGTTGCGGGTGACGTGGCGACGCGATTGTTCGAGGTCGAGCGGAAATCGCGCGACGCATACGCCAAGGCAACGCCAGCGATGCGAGCGATCTACGACGCCTTTGCGGCTGGCGTGAACGAGTATCTCGTCACGCATCCCGAGGTCACGCCACGGTTGCTGACTCACTGGGAGCCGTGGTGGGCGTTGACGGTGGACCTGGCGACGGTGCGCATCGACTCGAACACGGTGTTGGACGGCATTCGCCTCCGTGATTGGCAGCGCGTGGAGGCGAGGCAGGCGCCGGAGCCCGACGAAGGGTCGAATATGTGGGCGCTCGCGCCGTCGAAGACGACGACGGGCCGCGCCATGCTGTTCATCAACCCGCACGTCGGCTTCTTCGGTGCTGGCCAGCGCTATGAACTGCACATCGAGAGTCGCGAAGGGTGGCGCTTCTCCGGCTTCACCATCCTCGGCACCCCGATCCCGCGCACGGGCCACAACGGCCGACTCGGGTGGAGTCACACGAACAACTACGCCGACGCGCGCGACGTCTACATCGAGCGCTTCGATGATGTGGCGCGGCCGCTTGCCTACCGCTATGGCGATGAGTACCGGATGGCGACGGAGTGGCGCGACAGCGTGCGTGTGAGGACCAGCGGCGGCATCGTGACGCGGTACCTGACGCTACGGAAGACGCATCACGGGCCGATCGTCGCCACGCGTGGCGGGCAGGCGCTGGCCGTGCGGCTCGCTCGCGAGGACGGCGGCGCGCTGGAGCAGCGGTACCTCATGGGGAAAGCGCGCACGTTCGCCGAGTGGAAGCGGGCGATGTCGCGAGCGACGATCGTGGGCTCGAACACGATGTACGCGGATGTGGCGGGGAACATCTTCTACGTCCATGGCAATGCGATCCCGAAGCGCGTGCCGGCCGTCGATCCCGCGGTGGCGCTC
>Ga0207691_10001552_pt1 | contig 22799 bp, 23 predicted proteins | sample KBSM13metaG_FD_184327 | JGI IMG/M metagenome (GOLD analysis project Ga0207691, IMG submission 184327) | Miscanthus rhizosphere microbial communities from Kellogg Biological Station, Michigan, USA - KBS M1-3 metaG (SPAdes) (version 2) | ecosystem: Host-associated > Plants > Roots > Rhizosphere >... | reverse complement strand
GCCGGCATCGACATCATTACCGACGGTGAGATGCGTCGGGAGAGTTATTCTAATCGCTTCGCCACCGCGCTCGAGGGCATCGACAACGAAACGCCGGCCACGATCACGAACCGGGCGGGACGTTCGGTCAAGGTGCCGCGCGTCGTCGCCAAAATCCGGCGCCGGCATGCGGTCGAGGTCGGTGACATGGCGTTCCTGCGGCGCAATACCGAGCACAAGGCAAAGATCACGCTGCCCGGCCCCTTCACCATGGCGCAGCAGGCCAAGAACGAATTCTACGCCGACGACGACGAGATGGTGATGGACCTCGCCGCCGCCGTGAACGAGGAGGCGCACGACCTCGTGGCCGCCGGCGCCGACGTCATCCAGCTCGACGAGCCCTGGGTCCGCAACGATCCCGAGGCGGCGAAGCGGATCGCGGTCAAGGCGATCGATCGCGCACTCCTGGGTCTGTCGGTGCCGACGATCGTGCACGTCTGCTTCGGCTACGCCGCCGTGGTCCATGCGGACAAGCCGAGCGGATATTCTTTCCTGCCGCAGCTCGCCGACAGCACGGCGGCGCAGATTTCGATTGAGGCCGCGCAGCCGAAGCTCGACCTCGGCATTCTCGCCGACCTCGCCGGCAAGACCGTCGTGCTCGGCGTCATCGACCTGGGCGACCAGACCGTCGAATCGCCCGAGCTGGTGGCGCGGCGGATCGGCGATGCGTTGAAATACATTCCCGCCGAGCGGCTGGTTCCGGCGCCCGATTGCGGAATGAAATATCTCACGCGCGAGGTCGCGTTCGGCAAGCTGCAGGCGCTGAGCGCGGGGGCCGCGCTCGCGCGCCGACAGTTGTCATAGACAAAGGCGGGTGTGGTCCGGCGACCTCCCGCGGGCTTGCGGCGCCCAGCCTCAGGCTTCGTATTTGAACGAAAGCGACACGCGCGTGCGAAACGCGGCGACCTTGCCGTCTTCCACCCTCATGTCCATTTTCGTCACTTCGGCCACGCGCAAGTCGCGCAACGAACCGGCGGCCGTCTCGACCGCGCGGCGGCCCGCTTCTTCCCAAGATTTGTCGCTGACACCGACGACCTCGACGATCTTGTAGACCGTGTCCGCTTGCTTCTTCGCCATGACATCCTCCCTGGTGTCCAGATTCCGAAGTTTGCAGACCCTCGCCGCGCCCTCTGATGTGAATTCCGGAATCAAGGGACGCGAGCGAAGTTCTGATTCCAATGCGGGACTTGATTTGAAGTTCGTGGCCGCGCTTGCGGCCGAAACGACAGGAGCTTCAAATCCGGCCGCACCTGGCCTCGGGTTCTGTGCGCGCTCGACCGGCGCGCGACGATGCTAGCAGCATCATCGCTTGGAACCTACCGCCTCATCTCTTTGCGGCTGTTGCCCAGTCCCGACCGCGACCGCGCGGTGGGCCCGCGCATCGCCTGGAATTTAGAAGGATTTCTGCTCGTGCGATCGGCATGATCGCGGAAAGCTTCGCTCAATCCGCATAGCGGCTACGAACGGCCGCGCAGATTTCGTGCCTCGCTACCGCGAGGACATCAGCGTCAAGGACGCCGCGCTCAAGCTGGGTTATTTGACGGCCGTGCAATTCGGCCCGATGGATGCGGCCCGCGGACATGACGCATCCTCTGGCGTCATTGTCGCTGCGGGCCGTAGAATTGCTTTCGTCGTTTCAAAAATCAACGGCGCGATGGCGCGCCGCTCGATCAGCGCCTTCCCTTGCGCGCGCCGCCGCCGAACGTCGCCCGGCAGGCGGGGCTGAGGTAGCGGCGGTAGTGCGACATGCAGGCCGAAACCCGTTGAACGTCGGGAACATACTGGTTGCAGAGCCGCATCGCGTCTGGTTCGCAGGCCGCTCGTTGCTCCGGGGTCCACTGCTGCGCGGCCGCGGGCGAGGACGCGAAAGTGAGCGCGAGCCCGAGGAATGCTGCAAGTCCGAGGACCGGTCCCAGACGACGTTGTGCGGTGCGAATTCCCATTATCAAGGCTCCTTTGGGTGTTTGTGGTTTGTGGCGGTACTTCTAGTCAATTCAACAGCCATGGCAATAGCAGCGGCACCAGCAGCGCCGTCAGCAGGCCGTTGAGGCCGAGGGCGATGCCAGCGAAGGTTCCGGCCAGCGGATCGACCTGGAAGGCGCGCGCGGTGCCGATCCCGTGCGAGGTCAGGCCGGCGGCGAAACCGCGCGCCGCATAATTCCGCAGCCGCAGCGCATTCATCAGGGGGGTGACGATGATGGCCCCGGTGATCCCAGTGAGAATCGTCAACACCGCAGTCAGCGCCGGATCGCCCCCCATCTTTTCCGCGATGCCCATGGCGATCGCGGCGGTGGCCGATTTCGGCGCCAGCGCCAGGATTTCGGCACGGTCGAGCCCGAATGCGCGGGCGAGCCATATGGCGCAGGCGATGGCGGTTGCCGACCCCGCGACCAGCGCCACCAACATCGGCACCAGGGCACGGCGCACCTGCGGCAGGTGACGTACGAGCGGAACCGCGAGCGCGACCGTCGCCGGGCCGAGCAGGAAATGCACGAACTGGGCACCGGCGAAATAGGCCGGAAAGGACGTGCCACTCGCGACCACGACGATCGAGACGAACGTCACCGCGATCAGAACCGGATTGGCGAGCGGATGGCGGCCGCAGGCGGCGGAGATCGCATCCGCCGCGAGATACGCGAGCAGCGTGGTGGTGAGCCAAAGGAGCGGGGAGCCGGAGAGATAAACCCACAGATTGACGAAGTTGGTCATGGTCGCTCGCCGCTCTCGGGTTTCCCGGCCGCAAGCGCATCGGCATGCAGCAAGCGCGCCAGGGCCGCGAACACGAGCGCGGTCACCGCCAGCGTGATCAGGGTCGTCAGCACCACGACGGCCATGAGTCGCAGCCCTGCGCCGCTGAGCAATTCGAGATGCTGCACCACGCCGACGCCCGCCGGCACGAACAGCAGCGACAGATGCTGGAGAAGACCATCGGCGGTATTGCCGAGCGTGACCGGGAGCGGCGCACGCGCCAGCATCAGGACGAACAGCAGGATCATGCCGACCACCGGCCCCGGGAAGGGCAGATCGACGGCGCGCACCGCCGCTTCTCCGATAAGTTGGCAGACGAGCAGGGCGGCGATCGCGGCCAGCATGCGGGCACCTCGCTTGGGACTTACGCGGAGCGAGCGTGCAGTTACCCTTGCTTTTTCGCAAGCCGCAACCCAGTTGCTTTGCAGCAAGTCCATATCATCGAGGTCGGCATGATCATCGATCTGAGCGGCAGGCGAGCAGTCGTGACGGGATCGACGTCAGGCATCGGCTTCGCGATCGTGCGCGGGCTAGCCGGCGCGGGCGCATCCGTCGTCATCAACGGCCGCAGCCCCGGCACCGTGAAGGCGGCGCGACAGCGACTCGAGAAAGAGATCCCGGGTTGCAGCGTCGAAGGGATCGCCGCCGATCTCGCCAGCGCGGAGGGCGTGACGGAGTTCGTGCGGCTCGCTGGGGAGGCCGACATCCTGGTGAACAATCTCGGGATTTTCGAGCCGTCGCCGTTCGAGGCGATCACCGACGCCGATTGGCAACGCTACTTCGATACCAATGTCATGAGCGGAGTGCGCTTGTCGCGTCACTATCTCCCGGCGATGCTGGCGCGCGGATGGGGGCGGGTCGTTTTCATCTCCAGCGAGTCGGCGCTGAACATTCCGGTCGAGATGATCCATTACGGGATGACTAAGACCGCGCAGCTTGCGATCTCGCGCGGCCTTGCCGAAACCGTCGCCGGTACCGGCATTACCGTGAACGCGGTGGTTCCCGGCCCGACACGGTCGGAGGGCGTGGCGATTTCTTCGGCAAGCTGGCCAAGGAGCGGGGCATGTCTGAGGAGGAAATGGAGGCGCAGTTCATCGCCCTGAACCGTCCGACATCGCTGCTGCGCCGGCTCGCGACGCCGGAGGAGGTGGCCAATATGGTCGTCTACGTCTGCTCGCCGCAGGCCTCGGCCACGACCGGCGCCGCGTTGCGCGTGGACGGCGGCGTGATCCGCTCGATTGCGTGACGCGCTTTGCGGCGGGGAACGTTCGAGGCTAACAATGGCTTTGCGCGCAACCAGGTAGGGATAAGATCAGGATGCGATTGCCTTTGACCGGTGGATGCCAGTGCGGAACCGTGCGCTACCAGATCACGGCGGCACCGCTCGCCGTGTATGTCTGCCACTGCACGGAATGCCAGCGCCAGTCGGGAAGCGCGTTTGCGCTCTCGCTTGCGGTGCCGCGCGATGCTCTCGCCGTCGTCGACGGCGCGCCCGCGGTCTGGCGCCGTGAGCTCGAGGGCGGCCGCATCATCGACTGCCTGTTCTGCGGCGACTGCGGTGTCCGGCTGTTCCACAATCCGGAGCGCAATCCGCGGGCCTCGATCGTCAAACCCGGCACGCTCGACGACACCACATGGCTCAAGCCGGTGGGACACATCTGGACCAAGAGCGCGCAATCCTGGGTCCCGATCCCGAATGATACGGTCAACTACGAGGCGCAGCCGCCCGACCTCTCCCGCCTGATCGAGGCGTGGCAGGCGCAGCAGGCGAAGTGACGGAACGCGCCGTGTCCCGGGCGCAGCGCAGCACGAAATGATGCGCTTCAGACCCGGGGACCGTTACGTAGCGAATTCTTTGCGGTCCCGGATCAGCGGTGCACCGCTCCACTTCGTTTCGCGCTGCACCGCATCCGGGACGCGCAGTGGCTCCGTTCTCAATACCTGTTGGCGATCGGCAGCTCTTCCGCCGGGAACAGCGTGATCACGCGGCAGCCCTTGTCCGTGACCACGACCTCCTCCTCGATGCGGGCGGCGGAGTAGCCGTCGGTCGCGGGGCAATAGGTCTCGAGCGCGAACACCATGCCCTCCTTGATCTCGGTCGGGTGGTCGAGCGAGACCACGCGCGAAATGATCGGCCGCTCATGCAGCGCAAGCCCGAGCCCGTGGCCGAATTGCAGGCCGAAGGCGGACATCTCGTCGGGAAAGCCGAAGTCCTGCGCCTTCGGGAACACCTGGCAGACCTTGTCGGTGGTGACGCCCGGCTTGATCAACGCGATCGCCTTGTCGAGCCATTCGCGTGCCTTCTTGTAGGCGTCGTGCTGCACCGGCGTCGCGCGCCCGACATTGAAGGTGCGGTAGTAGCAGGTGCGGTAGCCCATGAACGACTGCAGGATATCGAAGAACGCCTGGTCGCCCGGCCGCAGCATGCGGTCGGTGAAATTGTGCGGATGCGGGTTGCAGCGCTCGCCCGAGATCGCGTTGATCGCCTCGACGTCGTCGGAGCCGTGGCGATAGAGAAACTCGTTGACCTTGGCGACGATGTCGTTCTCGCGAACGCCCGGCTTGAGCTCCTCGTGGATGAGGTGATAGGCGCCGTCGACCATGGCGGCAGAGCGGTTGAGCAGCGCGATCTCGTCGATGTTCTTGAGCTCTCGCGCCTCCAGCATCACCTGCTGGCCGTCCGCGATCTTGAGTCCCGCCTTCTCCAGCTCGAACATCATCGGCGGCTCGATGATGTCGACGCCCACCGCCATCTTGTCGACGCCGGCCTCCTTGATCAGCGAGGCGATTTCCTTGGCGTGGCGCTCCATCAGCCCGAACGCCGGGTTGACGGTGCCGCGCAGGCCGATGAGACCGGCCTTGCAGTTCTCCGGCTTGAGCCAGGGCGTGTAGAGCTTGTGGTGGACGGCGGCCGAGCCGAAATCCCACAGGATGGGATCGCCGTCGCGGGTGAGCAGCGCCCAGCGGCAGAGCTTGTCGCGCTCCCACTCGCCGATCTTGGTCGACGTGATGTAGCGGATGTTGTTTACGTCGAAGACCAGCAGCGCGCCGAGCTCGGATTTCTCCAGTGCCTGCTTGACGCGGCTCAGACGGTAGCGGTGGAGGCGGCGGTAGTCGACCCGTTCCTCGAAATCGACCCCCATGGTGCCGAGCGCCGGCAGCGCCCGGCCCCAGTTGTAGCGTGGATTGATGTCGTCGGCGCTGATCTTGCGGACCGTATCGTCCATGGGATTCTCCTGCGATCGTTCTTGTCTTGTGGCGGCGCCCGCTTGGCGACCGGGGTGATGGTCGTGAGTATAGCCAGCTTTTCATTGCGATAGTGATCGGCCGCTTGCATAATTCGCGGCAGAACAAGTGCCGGTTGCCGGCCCACGACTTTCCGAGGACGCCCAATGGCTCTGGTCGACGTCGCCGTCAAGTCCGCTGGCGCGGTCGATCCGCGCGCGGCCGTGGAGGCGATTCCCCGTAGCTACAATTTTGCCGCCGACATCCTGGAGCGCAATTTAGCGGCCGGGCGTGGGCAGAAGCCGGCCTTCATCGATCCGCGCGGAAGCTGGACCTACGGCGAGCTTGCGGAGCGCGTCGACCGGTTCGGCAACGTGCTGCGCGCGCTCGGGATTCGCTGCGAGGAACGCATTCTGCTGGCGCTCCTCGATACCATCGACTGGCCCACCGCGTTCCTCGGCGCCATCAAGGCCGGCGTCGTCCCCATTCCAGTCAATACGCTGATGACCGAGGACGACTACCGCTTCATGCTCGCGGACAGCCGCGCCAAGGTCCTGGTGGTGTCGGAGGCGCTGCTGCCGAAGTTCGCCAACCTGATCGGATCGAGCCCCGATCTCACGCAAGTCATCGTCGCGGGAAAGAATGCCGGCGGGCATCGCCTGTTCGAGGATCTGATTGCGAATGCCGACGCCCGGTCTACGACCGCGGCCACCACGCGCGATGACATTTGTTTCTGGCTCTACACCTCGGGCTCCACCGGCCGGCCCAAAGGCGCGGTGCATGTGCACGCCAATCTGCGGCTTACCGCCGATCTCTACGGCGGCGGCGTGCTCGGCCTGAAAGAAACCGACGTGTGCTTTTCCGTGGCCAAGTTGTTTTTTGCCTACGGGCTCGGCAACGCGCTGACATTTCCGATGGCGGTCGGCGCCACCACTATTCTCTCGCCCGACCGTCCGACGCCCGATGGCGTCACCGCGATCCTGCGCCGGCACCCGGTCACGGTGTTCTATGCGGTGCCGACCTTCTATGCCGCCATGCTCGCGAGCCCCGACGCGCCCCAGCGCACGGACGTGAGGCTGAGATATTGCATCTCCGCCGGGGAGGCGCTGCCGCCGGACGTCGGGCGGCGCTGGAAGGAGCGTTACGGCGTCGACGTGCTCGACGGCATCGGCTCGACCGAGATGCTCCATATCTTCATCTCGAACTATCCCGGCGAGGTGAAATACGGCACGACCGGCAAGCCGGTGCCGGGCTACGACATCCGGCTGGTCGACGACGACGGCCATGTGATCGAGACCAGGGGCGAGATGGGCGAGTTGCAGGTGCGCGGGCCGACGGCCGCGATCATGTACTGGAACAACCGCGAGCGAACGCGCGAGACGTTCCTGGGGGAATGGACTCGCTCCGGCGACAAGTACGTGCAGGACGAGGACGGCTATTTCGTTTATTGCGGCCGCCGCGACGACATGCTCAAGGTCGGCGGCATCTATGTGTCGCCGTTCGAGGTCGAAGGCGCGCTCTGCACCCATACGGACGTGCTGGAGGCCGCGGTGGTGGCGTGGCCGGACGAAGACGAGCTGATCAAGCCCAAGGCCTTCGTGGTCCTCAAGTCGGCCGACAATGCCTGCGAGGAGCTTGCGCGCGCGCTGCAGGAGCACGTGAAGACCGCGCTTGCGCCGTACAAGTATCCGCGCTGGATCGAGTTCCGCGCAGAGTTGCCCAAGACTGCGACCGGCAAGATCCAGCGCTTCAAGCTCCGGGCCGAGAGCGTGCGCTAACGTCGGCGGCCTCTACCGAAAAAGGAAGCAGCACGACGTTATGCGAAAGACCTTCCTGGGCCGCACCGGGCTCGCCATTTCAGAGCTTGCGTTCGGCGGCGGCGTGACTGGCGGCATCCTGGTCAATCCCGCCGAGGCCGTCAGGCACGACGCGCTGCAGCGCGCGGTCTCGGCCGGCATCAACTGGATCGACACCGCTGCCATCTACGGCGACGGCGCATCGGAGGAAACGATCGGCCGCCATCTGCGGGCGCTGACCCCGCAACCTCATGTCTCCACCAAGGTCCGGCTCGAAGTCGAGGACATGCACGATGTGGCCGGCGCGATCGAACGCGGCCTGGAACAAAGCCTGCGGCGCCTGCAGTCGGATTCGATCGCGCTGTTTCAACTGCACAATCACCTCGGCCACGGTGTGGGCGAGCGCCTCGCACTGCCGCCGGAGCAGGTGTTGAAAAGTGGTGGGGTCGCCGACACCTTCGACCGCCTCAAGGAGCAGGGGCTCATTCGCGCGTGCGGCATCACCGCGGCCGGGGACACCGCGGCCTGCCTCGACGTGATCAACAGCGGTCGCTTCGACACCGCCCAAATCTATTACAACGCCATCAATCCGAGCGCCGCATGGGCACGCGTGCCGCCGGGGTGGCGCGGCGGGCAGGACTTCTCCGGCCTGGTGGCGGCCTGCACCGATCAGGACATGGGCATTCTCAATATCCGCGTGTGGGCGGGCGGGGTGTTGGCCAACCCGGTACCGCCGCAACGGCTGTTCGTGATGACCTCGGGCACCGACATGGAGAACGAGATCCGCTGTGCGGCGTCCGTGCGCTCGGCGGTTGGCGGCGACTACGGGTCGCCGGCGCAAGCCGCGCTGCGCTTCGTGCTCGCCAACCAGGACTTCGCGACCCGGGTGATCGGCATCACCGAACTCGCCCAGCTCGACGCCGCGGTCGACGCCGTGACGAAGGGGCCGCTGCCGGTGGCAGCCGTGTCCAGGCTCGAGGCACTCTGGGCCAACGGGTTTGCGAGCGCATGATCCCGGAAAGTTGCAGACTTTTCCGGATCGGGTCGTGCGACCGATCGCTCGCGGTTTTGATTTTCCCTCGTGGTCGAATGGATCGCGATCGGGCATATTGAACAGATCAGGAGAGGTCCGCCCGATGCCGATCCAGCATCCGAACGCCAAGCGCGCGTACATCACGCATGAAGGCCGGTTCTTTGCGCATCCGTTCCGGATGGTGCTGGTCATCGAGACCGATCTGCATACCAATCCGCAGCATCCGGATTTCGACGCGCAGAAGCTCAACGACCTCATCAACGCCGGCCAAGCCTATGTGGCCGCGCAGAGCCGGCAGATCGACGGCTTTCACATTATTCCGACCGACGATCCGATCTGACGAAGACAGGGCGGGGCCGGGAGGTCGCGGCCGTCGGCCGTCTGGACGGCGCTTGACGCCGTCCTGTTATATGCACTATAGTGCATGAATTATAATTCCTATGGTGGAGCAGCTTTGTCTTGCCCGATCTGAAGGCGAAATCGAAACGCAACGATGGGCACGGGCCGGCGGCCGAGCCTCCCGACGCGGTCTTCGTCACCGGCATCGGCCGGCTGGTGCGGCTCTCGCGCGCGAAACGCGGCATGACGCGGCGGCAGTTGGCGCAGGAGTCAGGCGCGTCCGAGCGCTACCTCGCGCAGATCGAGAGCGGACAAGGCAATCCGTCCGTGCTCATCCTCAAATCGATCGCGCAGGCGCTCGATGTCCCGATCATCGAGCTATTGCCGCGCGCGAACGGTCGCCCGGCAGCGATGACCCATGTGCTCGACGTGCTCGCCCGCACTCCGGTCGCGGAGCTTCCCGCACTGGCCGAGCTGATCGAAAGCCACGCCGCCCGTCATGTCGCGGCCGACCGCGCCCGGCGCATCGCGCTCGTGGGGTTGCGCGGCGCCGGGAAGTCGACGCTGGGACGGCGCCTTGCCGATGAGCTCGCTTGCCCCTTTATCGAGCTCGACCGCCTGGTCGAGCAGGATTACGGCGCGTGCATTCCCGATCTGATCGAAATCGCTGGGCTCGCGACCTTCCGCCGCTACGAGCGCGCCTGCCTCGAACGCGTCATCGACGAGCACGACACGGCCGTGATCGCCACCGCCGGCGGCATCGTATCGGACGCGGAAACCTATGCGCTGCTTCTGCGCCGCAGCCACACGGTCTGGGTCAGGGCAAGTCCGGACGAGCATATGAAGCGGGTGATGGAGCAGGGCGACTTCCGGCCGATGGCGCAGAACCGCGAGGCCATGGCCGACCTCGTCGCCATCCTGGAGGCGCGCCGCCCCGACTATGCGCGCGCGCAGGCCGAGCTTGATACCTCGGGCGACACAATCGAGTGCAGCTTCGGGAAACTGCAGGACCTGGTGAAGCGTTGGCTGGACGGCGAGCGGGACATCGCTCGGCCATCGGCGCTTCGGATCGAAACGGGAGCAGGCGGACATTGACGCCATGACCAGGCTCGCCGATCAAGGCTTCCTCCAGCTCGGCCAGACGCGGCTCGAATACCGCATGATCGGCCCGCGTCCGGACGCGGCGCCGACGCTCGTGCTGCTGCACGAGGGGCTCGGCTCGGCCGACATCTGGGGCGGTTTCGCGCAAGAGCTCGCCACCGCCACCGGAACCGGGGTTTTCGCCTATTCGCGCGCGGGCTACGGCCAGTCGTCGCGCTCGCACCTGCCGCGTCCGGTTTCGTTCATGCACGACGAGGCGCGCGACGTTCTTCCCCTCGTGCTCGACGCCATGGGCTTCCGGCGCGGGCTCCTCGTGGGCCATAGCGACGGGGCATCGATTGCCGCGATCTATGCCGGCAGCGTCCAGGATCATCGCGTGCGCGGGCTCGCACTGATGGCACCGCACTTCTTCACCGAGGACATGGGCATTGCCGAGATCGCGCGTGCCAAGATCGCGTTTGAAACCGGACCTTTGCGCGCGAAGCTCGCGCGCCTACATGCCGATCCCGACAATGCGTTCCATAACTGGTCCGGTCCCTGGCTCGATCCCGAATTTCGCAACTGGGAACTCAGCGATGCGCTGGCTCATATCCGCGTGCCCATCCTGATCGTGCAGGGCTTGAACGACCAGTACGGCACCATGCGGCAGATCGAGATGGCGCAGCAGGAATGCTATTGCCCGGTCGAGGTCGCGATGTTGCCGGATACCCGGCACGCGCCGTACCGCGAGGCGCCGGAGGCGACGTTGCGCGCGATCTCGGACTTCGCGAACCGCCTGCTGCGCGATCATCACGAAGGCGACATTGCCGCTCACACTGAATCCGGGTCCGCACGAGCCCGGTCACTATAGGCGACCGCAATCGGAAACATCCGATGTCGGCTGTTGAAGGACGTTCGAGGAAACACCCATGGCTGATGCAGAGCGCAAGTTGAACAACGGCAAGAGCCGGATCGATTTCCAGACCGATCCTTCGAAGTATCGCCATTGGAAGCTCGAGGTCGACGGCGACGTCGCGACGTTGCTCATGGACGTCGACGAGAAAGGCGCGTTGTTCGAGGGCTACGAGCTCAAGCTCAATTCCTATGATCTCGGCGTCGACATCGAGCTTGCCGACGCCATCGAGCGGCTCCGCTTCGAGCATCCGCAGGTGAAGGTCATCCTGCTGCGCTCGGGCAAGCCCCGGGTGTTCTGCGCCGGCGCCAATATCCGCATGCTGGCCGGCGCGACCCATGCGCACAAAGTCAATTTCTGCAAGTTCACCAACGAAACGCGCAACGGCCTCGAGGACGCGAGCGAGACCTCGGGTCTCTCGACCATCTGCGTGATCAACGGAACCGCGGCGGGCGGTGGCTACGAGCTTGCGCTCGCAGCCGATCACATCATGCTGATCGACGACGGCTCGTCGGCGGTTTCGCTGCCGGAATTGCCGCTGCTTGCGGTGCTGCCAGGCACTGGCGGGCTCACCCGTGTCACCGACAAGCGCAAGGTGCGGCGCGATCGCGCCGACGTATTCTGCACCACCGAAGAGGGCATCAAGGGCAAGCGCGCGGTGGAGTGGCGGTTGGTCGACGAGGTGGTGCCCGGCTCCAAGCTCGAGGAGGCGGTGGCGCAGCGCGCCAAGGACTTCGCCGCCAAGTCGTCGCGCGCGGCCGGCGCCAACGGAGGCGCGCTCAGGGGCATCGCGCTCGGTCCGCTCAAGCGCGAGCGCTCCGCCGACGGCGTCGAGTACGGCGCGGTTTCAGTCGAATTCCAGCGCGGCGCGCGGCTCGCGACCATCACGCTGCGCGGGCCCGATGCGCCGCCGCCGGCGTCGGCGGACGCCATGGTCGAGCAGGGCGCCTGCTTCTGGCCGCTCCAGCTCGCGCGCGAGCTCGACGATGCCATTCTCGACATCCGGGCCAACGAGTTCGACATCGCGGTGGTGCTGTTCAAGTCGTCCGGCGACCCCGCGCAGGTGCTCGCCTATGACCAATTCCTCGACGCCAACAAGGAGCACTGGCTCGCGCGTGAGATCAGGAGCTTGTGGAAACGCACGCTCAAGCGCGTCGATCTCACCTCGCGCTCGCTCGTGGCCCTGGTCGAGCCCGGCTCGTGCTTCGCCGGCACCCTTGCCGAACTCGTGTTCGCGAGCGACCGCTCGTACATGCTGATCGGGAAGCTCGCCGGCGACAACAAGCCGCCCGCGACCTTGGCGCTGGCCCAGGTCAATTTCGGCGTCTTTCCCATGTGCAACGGGCTGTCGCGCCTCGCCAGCCGTTTCCTCGCGGATCCCGCCGACGTCGACAAGGCGAAAGCCGCGATCGGCAAGATGCTCGACGCCGAGGCCGCGCAGGATCTCGGCCTCGTCACCTTCGCACTCGACGACATCGACTGGGAGGACGAGATCCGCGTGTTCCTGGAGGAGCGCGCGAGCTTTTCTGCTGACGGCCTCACCGGGCTCGAAGCCAATCTGCGCTTCGGCGGTCCCGAGACCATGGAATCGAAAATCTTCGCGCGCCTGACCGCCTGGCAGAATTGGATCTTCCAGCGTCCCAATGCCGTCGGCGAGGAAGGCGCGCTCAAGCGCTACGGCACCGGCCAGAAGCCGACCTTCGATACGCGCAGAGTTTGATCCGGTATCCGTCCGGACATAGGAGTCAGCCATGAGTGACATCGTCAACGTCGATTACTCGACCAAGATCCCGAACAACGTCAATCTCACCGAGGACCGGCAGGTGCTGCGTGCACTCGAAGGCTGGCATCCCGGCTACATCGATTGGTGGAAGACCATGGGCCCCGAAGGCTTCCAGGAGGCGCTCGTTTATCTGCGCACCGCGGTCTCGGTCGATCCCAAGGGCTGGGCCAAGTTCGACTATGTGAAGATGCCGGACTACCGCTGGGGCATTCTTCTTGCTCCGCAGGAGGCGGATCGCAAGATTCCGTTCGGCCAGCACTTCGGTGAGCCCGTCTGGCAGGAGGTTCCCGGCGAATACCGCGCCATGCTGCGCCGGCTCGTCGTCATCCAGGGCGACACGGAGCCGGCCTCGGTCGAGCAGCAGCGCCATCTCGGCAAGACCGCGCCCTCACTCTACGACATGCGCAACGTGTTCCAAGTCAATGTCGAGGAAGGCCGGCATCTCTGGGCTATGGTCTACATCCTGCAGAAATATTTCGGCCGCGATGGTCGTGAGGAGGCCGAGCAGCTGCTGCAGCGACGCTCCGGCGACCCCGACAAGCCGCGCATGCTCGGCGCCTTCAACGAGGCGACGCCCGACTGGCTCTCCTTTCATATGTTCACGTTCTTCACCGACCGCGACGGCAAGATGCAGCTCGAGAGCCTCGCCCAGTCCGGCTTCGATCCGCTTTCGCGCACCTGCCGGTTCATGCTCACCGAGGAAGCGCACCACATGTTCGTCGGCGAGACCGGAATCGGGCGGACCATCCAGCGAACCTGCGAGGCGATGAAGGCCGCCGGCATCGAGGATCCGAACGATATCGGGAAGGTCCGCGAGCTCGGCGTCATCGATCTCCCCACCATGAAGAAGAAACTCAATCTCCATTACACGCTGTCGCTCGACTTGTTCGGCTCCGAGGTCTCGACCAACGCCGCCAACGCGTTCAACGCCGGCGTCAAAGGCCGTTTCCAGGAGACCAAAATCGAGGACGACCACCGGCTGGAGAATTCGACCTATCCGGTGCTCAAGTTCGTCGACGGGGAGATCAAGCGCGTGGACGAGCCGGCACTCACCGCCATCAACATGCGGCTGCGCGACGACTACACCGCCGACTGCCAGCGCGGGCTCGACCGTTGGAACAAGATCATCGAGCGGATCGGCGTCGATTTCCGGTTCGAGCTGCCGCACGTCGCCTTCCATCGCCAGATCGGCGAGTTCAAGGACATCAAGGCGAGCCCGACGGGCGAGCTGGTCGACGACGCGACCTGGAACCGGGAGAAAGACAAGTGGCTGCCATCAAAGGATGACGGCGACTTCGTCCAGAGCCTGATGCGCCCTGTCACCGAGCCCGGCCAGTTCGCGAGCTGGATCGCCCCACCCCGCGTCGGCATCGACAACAAACCCGGCGACTTCGAATACGTGAAGATCGCCGCCTAGCCCCCGTTAGGGTAGCCAAAACGAGGCGCGTGCGCGCGTTCGGGGCGGCGAACACGTCCGATCGACCCGACGCTGAGGAACGCGCGAAATGCGCGTCTCGCAGTTCGAGGCGACCTCATCCCTCGAGGTGGCGCCCCTGGGTCAAAATCGCGCGCCGGATGCCGGCATCAGTTTACCGAAAAATAACCTCCCGACGCTTGTATCGGCCCTCGGCTAGAACGCCGGCCTCGTGAGTTCGCGCCCACTGCGCGGTGCCGAGGCCCCGTCACGTTGATCTGCACGGCGCTGTCTGTCTGGAACCGGACCCTCACGGGATCGTGAATCCGCAGCGGCGTCATCGTGTCCGCCCGCGCCGTAGCTGCGCCGAAGCGCACTTTCCGGCCAAGTGTGAGCCGGTTCGCCGAACAGAAGTGTGAGGCGCTTCGCAGAAGAAAGTGCGCCAAACGCAAAGAATGCAGTCGGCTTCAGATTCCAACGAATCCGAAACCGATCTGGCGGGTCCGATCAGCCTCATGGAGGACGCACGGTAATGCACCAGGTGACCGCCGAGACCCCGGCCCCCGCGGTGCGCGGCTTCTGGCGCCTCGCCCGCGGCTTCTGGGCGCGCGGGGGGCCTCCGCTGTCACGGATGTTCTCCGTGGCGCTCCTGCTCATGGTCGTTCTCGGCCTCGCCGCCTCCTACGGCATGAACGTCTGGTATCGCGTCATCTTCGACGCGCTGCAGAGCCGGGAGTCCGGCACGGTCCTGTCGCTCTCGTTACTCTACCTGCCGCTGCTGGCGGGGAGCGTGCTCGTCAGCGTCATGCAGCTCTGCCTACGCATGTCCATGCAGCGGCGCTGGCGTGCCTGGCTCAACCAGCGTCTGCTTGATCGCTGGCTGCGCGACGGCCGCTGCTACCAGCTCGATCTCGCCGGCGGGGCGCACCGCAATCCCGAGGGTCGCATCGCCGACGACGCGCGGATTGCGACCGAGGCGCCGGTCGACCTCGCGATCGGACTGACGACGGCGGTACTCTCTGCGGCGACCTTCATCGTGGTCCTCTGGACCGTTGGCGGCGCTGTCACCATCGAGATCGCCGGCGCGACCGTCACCGTCCCGGGTTTCCTCGTGGTCGCAGCGGCGATCTACGCAGTCCTGGCGAGCGGAACCATGTTCCTGATCGGACGGCGTCTGATCGCCGTGTCCGAGCACAAGAATCAAGCCGAGGCGGAGTACCGCTACGGGCTCACCCGACTGCGCGATAACGCCGAAGGCGTTGCCCTGCTCGGAGGTGAGGGCGAGGAGCGCCGCGGAGCCGAAAAATCCTTTCTCGCGGTGTTTCGTGCGTGGCGCGATGTCTGCCACCAAAGCATGCGTACAACCGTGGTCTCGCAGACCAGCGGCTATATAGCGCCGATCCTGCCGATCATCCTGTGCGCGCCAAAATTCCTCGACGGCGCGCTCACGCTCGGCGAGGTGATGCAGGCAGCGTCGGCGTTCGTGCTGGTGCAATCTGCCCTCAACTGGATGGTCGACAACTATCCCAGGCTCGCCGAGTGGGTCGCCTCCGCGCGGCGTGTCGCTGCGCTCGACGCGTCGCTTGCTGCGCTCACGCGCGCGGACGCGACGCCCGCTGGCAGGATCGAACGCGGCGATCACCCGCATTTTGCGTTGCGGCTGCGCGACGTCTCGGTCCTGCGCGAAGACGGCGCCGCGTTCGTCGCCGGTGCCGAACTCGCGGTCATGCCGGGAGAGAAGCTGCTCCTCACCGGTGCCGCCGGCACCGGCAAAAGCATGCTGGTGCGCGCGCTCGCGGGCGCCTGGCCGTGGGGCGGGGGTACGATCGAGGTCCGTGCCGGCGCGAAGCTATTGGTGTTGCCGCAACGGCCCTACCTGCCGGCCGGCTCGCTGCGCCGGGCCGTGAGCTACCCGGACGCTGACGACCGGCACAACGCGGGCGAGATCGCCGCCGCCTTGCATAAGGTCGATCTCGGGCATCTCGCTGCGCGCCTCGACGAGGAAGCGCCTTGGGACCGGACCTTGTCCGGTGGGGAGAAGCAGCGTCTGGCGTTCGCGCGCGTCTTCCTCCTGCGTCCGGACATCGTCGTGCTCGACGAGGCCACCGCGGCGCTTGATCTGGTGAGCCAGGAGCGACTGATGAAGCGCCTGTTGCACGAGCTCAGGGACGCGACCGTTCTCAGCGTCGGCCATCGTCCGGAGCTCGCGGCGTTCCACCATCGCATCGTCACGCTCGTGCCCGGCGCGCGGGGTGCGACGCTCGCGAGCGATCTCCGTCATCGCCCGGAGCCCGGCCGCGCCGGGCGTCCGCGGGAGGCGGCGCGCAGCGCCGGCGATCCCTGCCTGTTGCCGCCGCATGGATTGCCGCGGCGGCGCGACGCGTTCGAGCCAGCCGCGCTGCAGGGATAAAGCCTTGTTGCGAGTCGCGGTAAGGTGGGCAAAGGCGCGAGCGGCGAGAGCCTGCCTCAGTCCCCCGACTTCGGCGCCCAGCGGCGGATGATCGTGCTCAGCTTGGGCTCCCGTACTGTTTCGGCCGCTTCCTGCGCGGATACCCACTTGACCTGGCGCTCTCCGCTTTCCGGCCACCGCTTGCTCTGTCGCAGCACCCGGAGCGCGTAGACCTCCACTTCGCAGTCGACGACGCCGCCGTTCTTGAGGCGCTTTTGGTAGGGAAACGTTCCGACCGGGCGGCTGTCGATGACCCCCTCGACGCCGGCCTCTTCGAACGCTTCGCGCGCGGCGGAATGGTGGGGTGCCCGGCCTTTCTGCGGCCAGCCCTTGGGGATGATCCAACGCCGCGTATCGCGCGACGTGACCAGCATCACTTCGGTCCGGGATCTGCCCATCAACCGGTAAGGTAGCGCGGCGTACTGGACGCGCTTTACGACGGCTGCTGAACGACTCATCGAATCTACCCCCAGATCCCGATTCCTTTTGAACGGTAAAAACGAGAAAAATGCGGCGGCCAGGCGGCTTTCAGCGGGAGGAAGCCAGGCAGACCGGGCTATTCGGCAGGAATCAGCCGTTGCGGGCGCAATTCGCCCCATGCCTGCCGTGTCACCAGCGCCGCACCCTGAAGCGCGAGGGCGGCCATGATGGTTGCAACGACGAGGTCGGGCCATCCCGTGCCGGTGCCGAACACGCCGGCAGCCGCCAGCAGCACCGCCAGGTTGCCGACCACGTCGTTCCGCGTGCAAATCCAGGCCGACCGCATGTTGGCATCGCCTTCGCGGAAAGCCCAAAGCAGTGCGAACGACGCGGCGTTGGCGACGAGCGCCGTGATGCCAACCGCGCCCATGGTGAAGGCGCTTGGCAATGTCCCGTGCAGCGCGTGCCAGATGACCGTTGCGATCACCCACAGCCCGAAGGCGCCCATCGTCGCGCCCTTCGCCAGCGCCGCACTCGCGCGATAGCGCAACGCCATGCCGACGACTAGGAGGCTGATGGCGTAGTTCGCGCTGTCTCCGAGAAAATCCAGCGCGTCGGCTTGCAGCGACGCGGAGCCGGCCGCCAGGCCTGCCGCGATCTCGATCAGGAACATGACCGCGTTGATCGCCAGCACCGCCCAGAGCACGCGGCGATAGGCGACGTTGCCCCGGTGGGGGTCCGGATTGAACGGCGGCGGAGCGCAGCAGCAGTCGGCCATGCCCCTCAAGCTATGCAACGGGACCGCACTTCACAACCGCGGCGCTGCCAGCGGCAGGTGTGGCTCGGCCAATGCGCGACGACTGTGCGGCGCGCGCAGCCGCGGTCATGCCGGCGGCATCACTCCGCGGCTTCGCCCCGCAACACGCCGTCCCACCACGGGCAGACGCCGGGCGCGAGCTTGTAGTTGCCCTCGAGCACGTTCACCGGCTTGCGCAACCCGCTGGCGGCGGCCTCGACGCGGATCGCGCGCGCTTCGACGCGTTTCTCCGGTGTCATCCACAGCCGGTCGTGGCCCCACATGCTGGGACCGAAGGTGACCTCTTCGGTCTGCCAGCTGTCGACCTCGATGACGCGCCCGCCCCAGCCGTACTCGACCATGAACCCCGACGGCGAGTTCGAGTAGAACGAGGTGACCTCGTCGTTGATGTGGCGGCCGAGCGTGACGCCGATACGGTCCTGCTCGCCCAGCGCCAGGTCGTAGCACTGCCCGACGTCATCGAGACTGAACAGCTCCACCATCAGATGGTGGGTGGCATTGCGGCCGGTTTCGATGAAGGCGATAGAATGGTGGCGCGGATTGGCGTGGAAGAAATAGGCGTTGAACGGCCGCAGCATGTAATCCGAAAGCTTGAAACCGAGCACGTCGCGATAGAACGGCACGGCGTCGTTGATGTCCTTCACGTGCAGCACCGCGTGACCCATGCCGAGCGGCCCGGTGCGGAAGCCCGAGATCGAGCGGCCGGGCTTGAAGGCGTCGGTGGCGGTCTCGGCGCCATGGAAGATCTCGAGGCGGTTGCCGAGCGGGTCGGCGAGCACGATGAGGTCCTTGACGCGGCGCTCGTCGGCGAGCGCGCGCGAGCCGCGCGCGACCTGCACCCCGGCCTTCTCCAGCCGTGCGCCGAGATCCTGCAAGGTGGCCGCGTCCGCCACCTCCCAGCCGTAGAAGCCGACGCCCTCGCCGCCGTCCTCGCTCACCACCACGCGCTGCTTGCGGTCATCCATCCGCAGCGCCAGGCTCTTAGCGCTCCGATCGGTGAGCTGCATGCCGAGAAACCGGGTGCCGAAGCTCGTCCAGTCCTCGAGCGATTTGGCGCGAACGCCGACATATCCGAGACCCTGAATGTCCATGGGCGGCCTCCGTCATGGCTCGATGCTGCGGGCGAATATGGTCTTTCGCCGCGCGCTTGGCAATTCCGCCGATGCCCGCATGTCCCGGCCCACGAACGACATCGCTTCCGCGCGGACACATCGGGGCCCGCTCCGCGCCATCGCGATATCCCTCGCTTCCCCGCGCATAGGAACAAGTCCTGCGGAGCGGACGTTTCGCCAGTGAACAGTCCTCACAGGAGTCAGAGATGTCAGACCCCCATGGTGATCCCTCAAGTCTTGACCCAACGCGCGACCGGTATGTCCGCCAGCGCAACGCCGCCCGGAGCTGGTCGCTCGCCATCGTGGCCGTCGCCGTTGTGCTCGCCGTCGCGTACTACCTGCACGGCCCGTTCACCGGCTCGTCCGCACCTGCAAATGACCCCGCCGTCACTGCGGCTCCCGCTCCCGCCACCGGCGTTCGCCCGCCGACTCCGGAAGAAACCACCGGACAGCGTGGGCCCAAGGCGCAGTAGGGAAATCTTTGCTACGCGGCCCCGTTTCGGCGAGGCTGTCTGTCTGCGCCGATGAGATGATTTCAGCTCGACGAAGGCGCGTGTCGTTCACTGCGCTCAATCAGGTTTTTGGGATTGCGCCGCGGCCTTGTCCTGCAGGTGCTTCCAGATCTCGGCGAGCTGTAGGAGCGCGGCCTTGTCGGTCAGCCGCGTTAATTTCGCTCTATTGCCAGGCGACAACGATGTCTCCGCGCCAGTCCTGATCCAGATCACATCCATCTGGCCCTCGAAAGGCCGGCGACCGACTGGGCTCTCTTTGGTCCACTCGTCCACTCCAAGACGATAGGGAGTCAAACCGGAGGCATACAGCTGGTCCAGCATGCCCTCATACGACAAGCCGCCGGCTTGGCTTAAACCCGGCGAGTGTTCGACGACCACCACTCCGGCACGTGCCAGCGCCTGTTTTGCGCCCGCTACCACCTCCGGCTCATAACCCTCCACGTCGATTTTCATGATCAGGATCGGCCGGTCGGCCAGACCGAGAGTCTCGAGTTCCGTATCCAGGTCGGTAATCGGCACCATTTGCGACCCGTGCCCGTAATCGGCCAGGACGGAATGGCGGCCGCGATTGGATCCCTTGTATTGGTGCAAACGGACGGAGCCGCGTCGTGCGCCGACGGCGCAGGTCCTGACAATGACGTTGTCGATGCCATTGAGCGAGAGATTGCGACCAAGCAGCGATGCGTTGAATTGGTCAGGCTCGAAGGCGACCACGGTCTCTACGGCATCGTGCTTGGCAGCATGAACCGCATACCAGCCGAGATTGGCGCCGACATCGACGAAGATGCCCCGTGGCGATGTAGCCAGGTGATCGGATATCCACTCGGTCAACAGCGGCTCGTGGGCGCCATATTTGGCAATGTGACGCCCGATGATGTCGCGTCGATTCACGAAGAAGGACAATTTCGATTGCTTGGCCCGGGCGCGAAACGCCGGACGCCAGGGCGTGAGCCAAGCCAGCAGAAAAAACAATGTTCCGACCGGACGGACGAGACGAATCACGCGCGGCGTCACCTTCTTCTTGCGAACATGCGACTCATCGCGCTCCGCAGCCTCGTGTCTGCCGCAATTCTTAATGGTGCGCGGCGTTCGTGCCTAGGGGGAGGGGGGGCAAAAGGTCGAGCGCTCCATTCCGCCGGACTGTCTTTCGCGAATTCCCGCCTGCTGATAGCGTTCACGTGGCATCGCCGGTTAACAGGCGAATCCAGCTCAACAGGGAGGCATCCATGAAGACGGCCGTGTTGGCAGCGCTGTTGTTCACGTCGACCCTGACCATAGGCACGGTGGCCGCGCAACCGGCCCCGTACAACGAGATCGGCGTGACCATGGGTCACTGGCACATCATCTCGAAGGACGTGGAAGCGAACAAGAAGCTCTTCCTCGGCATGGGCGGCAAGCTGTTCATGCCCGGCGGAAACCCGCTGATGATGTTCCCCGGCATCTATATCAACCTGAACCTGGGGACCGAGAAAGGAGACGGCGGCACCCAAGGTTCGGTGGTGAACCACGTCGGCTTCATCGTCGACAATGTCCAGGAGCGGGTCGCTCAGTGGAAGGCCGCGGGCGTGCCGGTGCTGCCGGGCAACAACAACCGGCTGGACCAGGCGTTCGTCGAGACGCCGGACGGCGTGCGCATCGAAATCCTGGAGGATAAGACGCAATCGATGCCGATCCGGCATGAACATGTTCACTTCTTCCTGCCCGAAGCCGAGATTCCCAAAGCTCAGGCCTGGTACGCGAAGACCTTCGGCGGCAAGGCCGGTACCCGCAACAACGCGCCGGTCGTCGACGTTCCGGGCGGTCAGCTCCGGTTTGCCAAGGCCGACACGAAACAGGCGCCGACCCGCGGGCGCGTGCTCGACCACATCGGTTTCGACGTGAAGGACCACCAGGCCGTTGTGAAGAAGATCGAGGCGGAAGGCATCACGCTCGACGAGCCGGCTCGCAAAAGTCCCACGACCGGCAACACCGTCACATACATCACGGATCCCTGGGGCACCCGCATCGAGATCATTGAACGGGCGCCCTTGGGAGCGTTGGTGCAGTAGCTCTAGCTCTCAAGCGTGGGTGGGACGTGCGCCAGCGCGCGCCTCCTCGCGGGGGGCAGGCGCGCACCTCGGCTCCATTCCAAGGCGGGTTTCGGTCAAACCCGCTGGGCTGTGCACTCGATGTCCGGACCATTCGCGGAGCGCCTCCGGGGTCAGGGAGGGATGCCATAAGACTTATCCGCAGGCGATTTCTGCATCTGGCAGCGGGTGCTGCCGCGCTTCCGGCCGTTTCGCTCATTGCAAGGGCGCAGACCTATCCGGCGCGGCCGATTCGCATCGTGGTTGGGTTCTCGGCCGGCGGCACCGGTGACATCCTCGTGCGTCTGATCGGCCAGTGGCTCTCGGAGCGTCTCGGCCAGCCCGTCATCATCGACAACCGGCCGGGGGGCGCCGGCAATATCGGCACCGAAGCGGTCGTGCGGGCGCCGCCCGACGGCTACACGCTGCTCCAGGTCGGCACATCCCACGCGGTCAATACGACGCTCTTCAAGCTCGACTACGATCTGATCCGGGACATCGCGCCGGTCGCCGGGATTGCGCGCACGCATCTGGTCATGCTGGTCCATCCCTCGTTTCCGGCCAGGACCGTGCCCGAATTCATCGCCTATGCCAGAGCCAATCCGGGCAAGATCAACATGGCGTCGGCGGGCAGCGGAAGCTCGCCGCGCTTGGCTGGCGAGCTGTTCAAGCTCATGACCGGCGTCGACATGCTGCACGTTCCCTATCGCGGCGGCGCGCCCGCGATGAGCGATCTCATTGCGGGCCAGGTGCAGGTGATGTTCAGCAACCTTCCCGCGGTCGAATACATCAAGGCGGGTAAGCTGCGCGCGCTCGCGGTGACCACGGCCACACGCTCGGACGAGCTTCCGGATGTCGCGACCATCGGCGAGTTCGTGCCGGGCTATGAGGCGAGCGCGTGGTATGGGCTCGGCGCGCCCAAGGGCACGGCCGCCGGCATCGTCGACAGGCTCAACGGGGAAACCAACGCCGCGCTGGCCGATCCGACGATCAAGGCGCGGCTTGCCGAATTCGGCGGCGCGATTCTAGCGGGCTCGCCCGCCGACTTCGGGA
>Ga0207691_10001550_pt1 | contig 22813 bp, 22 predicted proteins | sample KBSM13metaG_FD_184327 | JGI IMG/M metagenome (GOLD analysis project Ga0207691, IMG submission 184327) | Miscanthus rhizosphere microbial communities from Kellogg Biological Station, Michigan, USA - KBS M1-3 metaG (SPAdes) (version 2) | ecosystem: Host-associated > Plants > Roots > Rhizosphere >... | reverse complement strand
CGCCGCTGGGCGACGGCGAAGATGTCGCGCAGCGCGGCACCGTCGCGGCTGGTGATGACGGCAACGCGGCGCGGGTGCTGCGGCAGACGGCGCTTGCGCGCTGGATCCAGCAGACCCTCGGCGTGGAGTCGCGCGCGCGTCAGGTCGAGTGCCTTCCGCCACAAGCCGTCGCCTTCCGCCTCCATTCGCGTGACGGCGAACTGCATGTCACCGCGAGCCGCGTAGACAGTCAACTGGCCTAACGCGGCGATCTGCATCCCGTCATCGGGGCGGGCGGGGATGCGGCGGTCGCGCGCCCACGCGACGCAGCGGATCTGGGCGTCGGCGTCGCGGAGGGAAAAGTACCAGTGGCCGTTGCGATGCGCCTTGAAGTCGGAGACCTCGCCTCTGACCCAGAGCGGCATGAACGCCCCCTCGAGGACGTCCTTCGCCGTGCACGTCAGCGCCATCACCGAGACCGCGGCACCAGCAGTCGTTCCGGGAACGGCCTCCTCCTCGCGCACCATGCGTTCCACGCGCGGTGGTGGCGGGGGCACGGCCCGCGACGATCGATCAGCCGCGCGCGATGTGTCGCGCTTCGTCTCACGCTTGGGAGGAGCCGGCGACTCGGCTCCGAACAGCTCCAGCTCGCCTAACGAGGCGGACGGCGAGGCGCCGCGACGCCGTGCCGTCACACGCCGGCGATCTGCGCCGCCGCGCGAACGGTATTCTGCATGAGCATGGCGATCGTCATCGGACCGACGCCGCCCGGCACAGGCGTGATCAGCGACGCGACGGCGCGCGCGGACGCGAAATGCACGTCGCCGACGATGCGATAGCCTTTCGCCACCGAGTTGTCGTTCACGCGATTGATCCCGACGTCGATGACCACAGCGCCTGGCTTGATCATGTCGCCGGTGATCATCTCCGGCTTCCCGATGGCCGCCACGAGGATGTCCGCGCGACGCGTGTGCGACGCGAGATCGACGGTGCGGCTGTGACACACGGTCACGGTAGCATTGCCGCCGGGTGCGTCCTGCATGAGCAGCGCCGCCATCGGCTTCCCGACGATGTTGCTGCGCCCAACGATGACGGCATCCTTGCCGCGCGTGTCCACACCGCTGCGAACGAGCAGTTCGATCGCACCCGCGGGGGTGCATGGGAAGAAGCCATCACGCTCGCCAATGCTGAGCTTCCCAACGTTCACGGGATGAAAGCCGTCGACGTCCTTCTCCGGACGGATGCGACGGATAACCTTGTCCGCGGACATGTGACGCGGGAGCGGCATCTGGACGAGAATGCCATGCACCCGTGGGTCGTCGTTCAGCGCATCGACCTGCGCGAGCAGTTGCTCTTCGGTTGCGTCGGCGGGCATGCGAATCGTCTCGCCGTGCATCCCCGCCTCTTCGCACGCCTTGCCCTTAGAGCGCACGTAGACGGCGCTCGCGGGATCGTCGCCGACGAGAACGACCGTGAGTCCGGGTACGACGCCGAGTGCCTGCAGTCGCGCGACGTCGCGCGCAACGTCGGCGCGTACGAGCCGCCCTATGGCTGCGCCGTCGATGAGCGTCGCAGAAGCTGTGTCCACCGTGTCCGTGTCAGCGCGCAAAGTCCACCGCCCGTGTCTCGCGAATGACCACGACCTTGATCTGTCCAGGATACTGGAGCTCTGCCTCTATCCGCCGCGCGATCTCCTCGGACAGCGATGACATGCGCACGTCGTCGACATCGTCCGGCGTGACCAATATGCGAATCTCTCGCCCAGCCTGAATGGCGAACACTTTCTCGACGCCGCGGTAGCTCGATGCAATGCGCTCGAGACCTTCGAGTCGCTTCACGTACGTCTCGAACGCTTCGCGACGCGCACCAGGCCGCGATCCGGAGATTGCATCAGCGGCCTGAACGAGCACCGACACTTCACTCTCGTGCGGAACGTCGTCGTGGTGCGCCGCGATGCAGTTCACCACGAGCGGGTTCTCACCATACTTGGTTGCCACCTCGACGCCAAGCTGTACGTGCGTTCCTTCATGTTCGTGCGTGAGCACCTTGCCGATGTCATGCAGGAGCGCGCCACGCTTCGCCATCGTGACGTCGAGGCCGAGCTCCGCCGCCATGATCCCGGCGAGAAACGCAACTTCCTTCGAGTGCGCCAGGATGTTCTGCCCGTAGCTCGTGCGCCACTTCATGCGCCCGATGAGCTTGATGATCTCCGGATGCAGACCCGTGACGCCGGTTTCATACGCGGCCTGCTCGCCGGTCTCGATGATGCCGACCTCGACTTCGCGCTTCGCCTTGTTGACGACTTCCTCGATGCGACCCGGGTGAATGCGGCCGTCGGACACGAGCTTCTCGAGCGCAAGTCGCGCAACTTCGCGGCGCACCGGATCGAAGCAAGACACCACCACGGTGTCCGGCGTGTCGTCGATGATCACATCGACGCCGGTCGCGAGCTCGAACGCGCGAATGTTGCGTCCCTCGCGCCCGATGATGCGGCCCTTCATCTCATCGTTCGGAAGGCTCACCGCCGAGACCGCGATCTCGGCAGTCTGCTCGGCCGCGATACGCTGAACGGCGAGGGCGACAATCTTTCGGGCCTCTCGCTCGGCGTTGCGTTTGGCGCTCTCGCGGATCTCTCGCAGCCTGTTGGCCGCATCTGCTTCCGCCTCCGCCTCGAGCCGGTGAATCAGCTCCGCCTTCGCCTGCTCCGCCGAGATACCAGCGAGGACTTCGAGGCGGCGCCGCTCTTCGCCCATCAAGCGCTCGAGCTCCTGCTCACGTTCGGCGATGGTTTTCTCTTTCCGACCGAGCTCGCTGCCGCGTCGGCCAACATCCTTCTCGCGTCCTTCGAGGACGTCGAACTTCCGGTCGAGCACAGCCTCGCGGTCCTGGACGCGCTTCTCTTCGCGTTCCACTTCCTCGCGGCGACGTCGCGCTTCGACCTCCCAGTTTTCGCGGAGCTTGATCAGTTCTTCCTTGCCCGAGATCACTGCGCTCTTCCGCAGTGATTCCGCTTCGCGCTCGGCTTCGCCGACGATGCGCGTTGCGGTCTGTTCAGCGGTTCCCTTCGCGAGTGCCTGCGCCTGGCGTTCCGCTGTGTGGCCCAGACGTTTCCCAAAAAAGAAAAAAGCTGCGGAGGCGATTATGACCAATACGCCGAGCGCAGCACTGAGTGCCGTTGAATTCATGTTTGATCTATGCTCCACCCCGGCTAGTGCCGAGGAGATAAAGGGAACCACTGCGCGCTGTGGTCTCCCGATACAGGGGCAATCCGAGCCGGCACCGGCGAAGGGCGCGGGATGGGACGGCCTAACTGCAAAGGGTACTTGGACCTACAGCTCGACTGGTCGCTTGCGAGAAGCTACCCTGCGCTGGGCCCGAGCGCAATCGCGCCCTAACGCGCTCCGGTGCGAACTGTCGCGTTCCGCGTCGGCATCAGGGGCTGACAGGGTCCTTCAGCCGACGGTGCCGGCTCGCTTGGCTGGAGGAAGCCAGCGTCGGACCTCGGAGCTGAGCGATTGCATTGACTCGTCGAGGTCTCGCTGAGCAGCGCGCGCACGAAACAGCTCATCAGTGATCTGAAGCGCGGCGAGAATCGCGGCTCTGCTGGACTCCACGGCAGCGCCGGCATTCATGATCCCACGGATCGTCTTGTCGACGTACGCCGCCACGTCGCGCGTGTGCTCCGGGCTGGCTTCGCTGCGGATAGTCAGCTCCTGCCCCACGATCGTCACCTTCACGGAACTGCGCTTCTCGCTCATCGATCGCTCCCGGCTCGCTCGTGCTGTTGGCGAAGAAAGCGCAGCTGGGCCACGACCTGATTCGTGCGCTCGGTCGCGGCCGCCAGTCGGCGCTTCAGGTCCGCGTTCTCCTGCTCGGCGGCAGCGAGACGCTCGTGCGAGAAGAGATCGGCAGGGCCATTCATCGCCTCGAGCGCCCTGAGCCGGGTCTCGGCGGAAAGCGCTCGCTTGCGAAAACCCGCGAGCTCGTCGCCGAGGTTGCGGACGAGCTGCTCCAGTTCGTGGAACGACCCCAGGTCAGGCGCTGCGCTGTCGGACACCGAGCTCTCCTTCCAGGGCACGTAGGATTTTGTTGGTGCGGCCTTCGATCTCCTTGTCGCGTAGAGTGCGCGTTGCGTCGCGGAACGTCAATCGCCACGCGAGGCTTCGCGTCCCCGCCGGCAGACCTTGGCCACGGAACTCGTCGAACAACGACAATCGCTCCAGCAGGTCGCCTCCGTTGTTCCGGATCACCCGCTCGACCTCCGCGGCCTGCAGCGATTCCGGCACGAGCAGCGCGAGATCGATCTGAGCCGCCGGCGTCGACGGCAACGGCTTGAACTGCGCGTGCTTCAGCGGCGGGGATGTCGCAGTCTGTCCGTGAATCGACTTGCCCGGAGCCGCGACGTCCGCCGATTCGACGACACCCAGGTCCAGCTCGATGCCGTAGGCTGTTGAGGCCCACACAGGTGCATCGAGCGCCACCGTTCGGACTGTCCCTCGCGCATTCCCATCGAGCTCGATTGTCCAGAGCGCTCCCTCTGCCTGCGACGCGGCGTCCGCCGGAACGAAGACCGCGCCCGCATCGGGCACCGCCACCTCGACCAACTTCTCGGCCAGGGCCTTGGCATCCCACTGGTCGTAGCGCGGTGGCTTCGGATCGGTGAAATGCGGCGGGCGCCGATCGCCCATGACAATCACTCCCACGCTCCTGCGCTCGAGCGGGAGTGCGGATCCTACCCGAGGCGCGAACACGGCACCCACTTCGAACAGGCGCACGTTCCCTTCCATGTGCGACAGATTGAACTCCGCGCGGCTCGTGAGCGTCTCGAGGATGGACGTGCGGAGGTGCCCCTCGTTCTCAGCGAGCGGATTCGCGACGCGGACGTGAGTGGCGTCGTCGCCAGCCACGAACGGCAGGGGACGGACCTCGAACAGTCCCTCACCTGCGAGCATATCCTGGATGTGGGAGTCCAGATCGAAGTTTGGCGCGTCGGGAACATTGCCGACGCGAAACGGACGCAGCTGATCCGAGAGGGAGTCGTAGCCGTGCAGCCGAGCGACCTCCTCGATCACGTCGATTTCGGCCACGATATCTTGCCGCCACGTTGGCGCGGTCACGACAATCTCTTCGTTGCCAGTGAGCATCTCGGTCCCGGGGCGAACCTCGCCGGCGAATCCGATCGAGCGCAGCAACTGCACGATGCGAGCGGCAGGAATCGGTTCGCCGAGCACTTGCTTGACCCGTGCGACGCGGACGACGAGCGGCCGTGCGACGCCCGGCACCGGATAGACGTCGACCGCGGGCTCCGCTGCCCCTCCCGCGAGCGCGATGATAAGCGCGACGGCCTGCTGCAAGCGTTCAGGCGCTGACGCGGCATCGGTACCACGCTCGAAGCGATAGCTGGCTTCAGTAGAAAGTGAGAGTGCGCGGCGCATCTGTCGCACGCGCCGCGGGTTGAACGACGCGACCTCGAGGAAGATGTCGGTCGTCTCGGACGAGACTTCGGAGTCGCGGCCGCCCATCACGCCCGCCAGTGCCTGTGCGCGCTCGCCGTCAGCGATAACGCACATGTCCTCCGTCAGCGAGCGTTCAATTCCGTCGAGCGTTACGAGCTTCTCGCCGGCCTTTGCACGGCGCACAATGATCGCGGGGCCCGCAAGACGCTTCGCGTCGAACGCGTGCATCGGCTGGCCGAAGCCGAGCAGCATGAAGTTCGTGATGTCTACGACGTTGTTGATAGAGCGAACGCCCGCACCATCAAGCCGCTGCACCAGCCAATCCGGGCTTGGTCCGACGCGGACGCCGCGGACAACCGCTCCGAGATAGCGTGGGCAGCCGTCCACGTCTTCGACAGTGACGCTGACGCCACCCGTGACGCCCGTGCGCGTGGTCGACCCGATGGGAACCGGCGGACGGGAGGCATTCGCGATCTGGGCCGCCGCGCGCTGCATCTCGAGTGGTTTGCCGAGGGCCGCGGCGACCTCGCGTGCAACGCCCAGGTGCGAGAGTAGATCGGGTCGGTTGGCGCCCACGTCGACGACGAGGCGCGCGTCGGAGACCGACGGAATCGCGTCGAGCAGCGGCGTCCCGGGTGGAACGTCGACGTTGAGCTCGAGGATGCCGTCCTGCTCCTCGCCCAAGCCGATCTCGCGCGCCGAGCACAGCATCCCGTTCGAGACCGCGCCGCGGATCTTCCGACGCTCGATCGTGAAGCCTGCGGGCATCTTCGTTCCCGTCTTGGCGAACGGGTAGAGCTTGCCGGCCTGAACGTTAGGCGCGCCGCACACGACGTCGAGCAGCTCGCCAGTGCCGGCATCCACCTTCGTCACCGAGAGGTGATCACTGTCGGGATGGCGTGCACACTCGACGACACGCGCGACGACGAACTGCCGGAGATCGTCGCGCAGCGACTCCACGGCGTCGACGGTAGCCGCTCGCGACGTGATCAGGTCACTGAGAGCGACCGGGCTCAGGTCGATATCGACGAAATCTTTCAGCCAGTTGTACGAAACGTTCATCGCGCCAGCTGCTCCAGGAAACGCACGTCGGAATCGTAAAGGAGACGAATGTCGGGAATGCCATAACGCGACATCGCGATGCGGCCAGGACCCATGCCGAACGCCCAGCCGGTGTAGCGCTCGCTGTCGATGCCCGCCGACTCGAGCACAGCCGGATGCACCATGCCGCTGCCGAGGATCTCGATCCACCCAGTGCCTTTGCAGGTCGGGCATCCCGAACCACCACACACGCCGCACTGCGCGTCCATCTCGGCCGACGGCTCCGTGAACGGGAAGTAGCTCGGACGGAAGCGGGTGCGCGCGGTACCGAAGAAGCGCCGCGCGAAGTTCGTGAGCGTGGCCTTGAGGTCGACGAAGCTCACGCCCTCGTCGACGGACAGCCCCTCGATCTGCGAGAACATCGGAGCGTGCGACGGGTCGAAGAAGTCGCGGCGATAGACGTTACCGGGGGCGAGGATGCGAATGGGCGGCGCCCAGCGCTGCATCGTGCGCACCTGCACGGGCGATGTGTGCGTCCGCAGCAGCGATCCGGGTCCGAGGTACAACGTGTCGTGCGCATCCATGGCCGGGTGGTCCGGCGGGAAGTTCAGCGCGCCGAAGTTGTACCACTCGGTCTCGGCCTCGGGGCCTAACGCGACCGTGAAGCCGAGCTCGCGGAAGATCTCGCGGATCTCGCGAATGACGAGCGTGACGGGGTGTCTGCCGCCGCGCCAACGCTCGCGCGCGGGCATGGTGAGATCGGCCGCGACCTGCGCTCCAGAGCCGGTCGCGGCAGCCTCGCGTTGCGCCATGGCATCTTCGAAGCCGCTGCGAACGCGATTCAGCGCGATGCCGGCGTCGCGCCGCGCGTCAGGCGGGACCGTCGTGATGGACTTCTGCAGCTGATCGAGACGTGCGCGCCAATCACGCAACTGGCCCTTCACGACATCGATGCGCGTCGCGGGCTCTATCTGTTGCAAGCGCTCGTCGAGCTCGCGCTCGAGCGCCTGGGCTTCATCGAGATAATCCTGGATGGTCACTATCGGGAATCGGGAATCGGGAATGGGATGCAGGGGACAGGCGGGACGCAGAATGCGAACGGCGGCAGCAATGACGTTAGGTCATGCTGCCGCCGCGTTGCTCGAGAGGGTTGTTGGGGCGGACTACCCAGTCCCCAATCCCCATTCCCCAGTCCCGTAGTGTTTACGCTGCGCTCAGCGCCGACCGCACCTTGTCGACGAGCGTGGTAAACGCCGCCGGGTCGTGGACGGCGATGTCGGCCAGGATCTTTCGGTCGACTTCGATGCCGGCCTGCTTCAGCCCGTGCATGAACACGCTGTAGCTCATGTCGTTCTGATGGGCGGCAGCGTTGATGCGCGTGATCCAGAGCTTCCGGAAGTCGCGCTTCTTGTTGCGGCGATCGCGATAGGCATAACGCCAGCCGCGCTCGACGGTCTCCTTGGCCGGTCTCCACAGCTTGCTCCGTGCGCCGAACGCACCGCGAGCGGCCTTCATGATTTTCTTTTTGCGCTTCAAGCGCACGACGTTCGATTTGACGCGAGGCATCGGTGTTCCTCCCTAGGCGAGAAGCAGGCGCTTCAGGTTCTTGGCTTCTCCATTCGTGGCGACGGTCGTCGAGCGGCGAAGATTCCGCTTCCGCTTGGAGGTTTTCTTCGTGAGGATGTGGCTCTTGAACGCTTTGGAGCGCTTCACCTTGCCCGTCCCTGTCACCGAGAAGCGCTTTCTCGCTCCGCGGTGGCTTTTCATTTTCGGCATAACGCGCACTCGCTCATTTCGGCGTGAGAATCATGGTCATCGATTTTCCTTCCATCTTCGCATCGCTCTCGATCTTCGCGACATCCGCGAGATCGGCAGCGACTCGCTCGACCACGGCCCTCCCCAGCTCTGGGTGTGCGATCTGCCGACCGCGGAACATGAGGGTGACCTTGACCTTATTGCCCTCACCGAGAAACCGGCGGGCATGGCGCGTCTTTGTCTCGAAGTCGTGTTCCTCGATCCCAGGGCGGTACTTCACTTCCTTGAGATGGATCACGTGCTGCTTCTTCTTGGCCTGGCGAGCCATCTTGGCCTGTTCGAATTTGAACTTCCCGTAGTCCATGATGCGGACGACAGGCGGTCGCGCGGTTGGCGCTACTTCGACCAGATCCAAGCCTTGCTCTTGTGCGGCTGCCAGCGCGGCATCCAGATCCAGAATTCCCATCTGACTCCCGTCTGCCGCGATGACGCGGAGGGGGCTGATGCGGATCTGACGATTGACGCGGACGCGCTTCGTGTTGTCCTGAATAACCGTGCTCCTCGAGAGGAATGGCGGCCGTGTGCCTAACGCGAGTTCAGCGAGGTGACGGCCAAAAAAAATGCGGACCCCCGCACGGAGCCCGCTAGGCGCCAGCCTCAGGACGAGGCTGGCGCGCTTCGAGAACTCCTGCAGCACTCGCCGGTCGGCGACTAACGAGGCCAGAGGGTGAGAGCGTCTTCGCTCTGCTTACCACATTGTAAGGCCGTAACTTAGGAGTGCCTGAACGGATCGTCAAGGCGCCAGGCCAGAGGAAGGAGGCCGTAGGAAGGAGGCCAACAGCGGCCGGAGGGCGGAGGGCGGAGGGCGGATCAAGACTCCAAGGCGAAGCCCTTGCCGTCAACCCGCAAACGGCCGGATCCCACCTTCGCGTCGTGTTCGAAGATCACCAGCCAGCCGTCCCGGGCCGCGTGGCCGAGCATCGCCCGCTTGGTCTCCAGTGTCACCAGGGGTTCGACGTCGTACCCCATGATCCACGGCAGCGGCAAATGCGACGCCGTCGGCACCAGGTCCGCCGCGTAGAACGCCGTCTCGCCGTCGGACTCGATCAGGACCGACTGGTGAAACGGCGTATGACCGGGCGTAGGAACGACTCGGACCCCGTGCACGATCTCCCGCTCGCCGTCCACGAAATCGAAACGGTCGGCGGCGACGACCGGCGCGTAGTTGTGGGCGAAGTAGCTCCCGGCCGTTCGCTCGTTCGGGTGCGTGGCATATACCCACTCGCCACGCTGCACGATGTAGCGGGCGTTCGGAAATGACAGCCGCGGCTCCCCGCCCTCTTCGACGTACGTGTTGCCGCCGGCGTGATCGAAATGGAGGTGCGTGTCGATCACGATCCCGATGTCCTCCGGCCTAACGCCGATCTGCGACAGCCCGTCCTCGAGCAGCGTCCGTCCGTTCGCGCCGGCGTTCTCGAGGCCGTAGATGTCGTGGAACTTGGATGTCTCCTTGTTCCCGGCGCCCGTATCGACGAGGACCAACGTCGATTCGTGCTCGATCAACACGCAGCGCATGCCGAGCTGGATGCGATTGCGCTCGTCCGGCGCAATGCGCCGTTCCCAGAGCGGCTTCGGCACGACCCCGAACATCGCTCCGCCGTCGAGCTTCTGCCCGCCCGCCTGAATCGTGTGAATGCGAAGCCGGCCAACGGCCAGCGTGTCGACGAGCGGGGCGAGTGTGGTCGTCATACGAGTGGTGCCAAGTGCGGGAAGATCAGGCCGTCGTGTCGCGATCCATCGGATGCGGCATTGCCTGGCGCCGGCGACGACGGCCGCGCGTCGGCGTGCGAAGCAATGTCTCTAACTCGGGCCATGTATGGCAACCGCGATCTCGCGCGTCCTTCAGCATTCGGAGAAGGCAGTGAGCGGTCGCGACAGCGTCTCCGCCCGCGCGATGGCGCGCCGTATTCTCGACGCCATAGAACCGACTCACGTGATCCAGCGAACGGCGCGACAACTGGGGTAGCAGTCTTCGGGCAAGCCGCACCGTGCACAGCTGGCGCCCCTCCAACCGCTCGCCCGTGGCTCGCGCGATCTCGGCGGTGACGAAGCGCCAGTCGAACCCCGCGTTATGCGCGACGAAGACGTGGCCGCGGAGTGCGTCTGCCACGTCATGCACGATGTCGCGAAACGTCGGAGCATTCCGGACCATGTTCCACGTGATGTTCGTGATCGACGTGACCATGGGCGGAATCGGTCGCTGCGGGTTCACCAGCGTCTCGTACACGCGCTTGATCTCCCCGCCCTGCACGATCACTGCTGCGATCTCCGTAATCCGGTCGGCCCCGTATGGCTGACCGCCCGTTGTCTCGACATCGACCACAACGTAGGAAAGGTCCGCGAGGCGATCGGCGACGCTGCTCGCTGCGGTGTGCCGAGGAACCGCCGGGACCGACGACCGTCGGGGTCTGCCGAGTTTCGGCGGCAGCGGCCCTTCCGGTAATGGCGCATTGGTCGGGGCGGGTACGGACGGCGCGTCGTACGCGCTCCGCTCGCCGGCCGACGCGAGCTTCCAACGACCATTGCTCTCACGCGCGAATTCTTCCCACGGAGCGAGCAGTGCCATGGCCATGTGGTCCGCCACAAATCGCGGGGGTCCAGGCAACTGGCAGACGTGGGCGATCAGGTCGACAGCGTCGGACGGACCCGCCGCGAGGAAGTCTCTCGCACGCGACACGAGGACCTGCTCTGCGGGGCGTAGTTGGAGGCCTGACGTCATGCGCGCCAATATATATGTGGCTTTTGTTCGGTATGGCTACCTATTCCCGATTTCTCCCACCGCGAATAACTTGTGAATGATTTCACAAGCCATCCCGCCGTGAGACGAATCGCCGACTCCACCGTCCGACGCCTGTCGATCTATCTGCGATTTCTCGAGGAGTCCGCTCAACGAGGAGTCGTGACGATATCGAGCGACGACTTGGCGCGACGCGGGGGAACGACGTCGGCGCAGGTGCGGAAGGACCTCTCCTTCTTCGGGTCGTTCGGAAAGCGCGGACTCGGCTATTCGGTCCCCGAGCTCACCGACTCGCTGCGCGAAATCCTCGGACTGCGCCGGGAGTGGCAGGTCATCATCGTCGGCGCGGGGAAGATCGGCACTGCACTCGCCCAGTATCGAGGATTCCGCCAACGCGGCTTCCGCGTGATCGCCGTCTACGACCGCGACCCGAACAAGATTGGGACGACGTGGGATTCGCTGACGGTTCGTGGCATGGACACGATCGAGCGGGACATCGCCGAGGAGCACCCCGATATCGCGGTGGTCACGACACCTGGCGATGAAGCGCAGGCTGTCGTCGATCGGCTGATCGGTGCCGGCATTCGCGCGCTCCTCAACTTCGCGCCGGTGCAGATCCAAGTCCCCGCCGATGTCACGCTCAAGAACGTGAACATGGCGATGGAGCTGGAAGGACTCTCCTTCGCGCTCACCAACCGCGAACGCTGACCGAGTCGGCGACGTTCAACGTCGCGCCTCGCCAAGCGCACGCAGCAGCCGAGCGAAATCGTCAGGCGCAAGAGTCTCCGGACGACATTCGGGGTCGATGCCCGCGGCGTCGAGCACTCCCTCGCTTGCCTCGACATCGAGATGGGCGACCGTCCGCATAACGCGACGCATCTGCTTCCTGCGAAGTCCAAACGCGCTCTGCACGAGTGTCCGGAATGCGCGCTCGTCTGCTGCCGCAACAACCGCATCAGTCCGAGGCGTGACACGAAGGATCGCTGACTCCACTTTCGGCGGCGGCTTGAATGCGCCCGACGGCACGCGGCCGACCAACTCGGCATGCGCGAAACCCTGCACGTTGACAGAGAGCGCGCCGTACGTGCGCGACCCAGGCGGCGCGACGACTCGCTCGGCGACCTCCTGCTGAACGAGATACACCGCGCGGACCGCGCGCGGCGGTTGGAGCGCATGAAAGAGGATCGGGGTCGTGATGTAGTACGGCACGTTCCCGGCGAGCAGAAATTCCTCCCCGGCAATCTCGCCGAGATTCACCTCGAGTACATCGCGCTCGATGATCTCGACATTCCCCGCTGCGCGGTAGCGGTCGCGAAGATACGGCGCGAGATCGCGATCGAGCTCGATGGCGATGACCCGTTTCGCGCGTGCGCACAGCAGATCGGTGAGGGCGCCCCGCCCGGGGCCGATCTCCACGACTGTGTCGTCCTTGTTAGGCGCCAGCGCGTCGGCGATACGTTCGAGGGCGGCGCGGTCGACGAGAAAGTGCTGGCCGAGGCGTTTGCGCGGGTGCGGGAGGTCGACGCTCATCTTGTGGTCGGCGCGCGATCACCGCCATCACGCATGCGCATCGGTCGCAGACTCAGTTACGAACGATGACGAGGGCCAGGTCGTCAGGGCGCGGCGACTCGCCGACGTGCGCGCTGAGGGCCTCGAAGACGCGGTCGAGGATCATGGCCGTAGGCTCCGTCCGATGCTGCAACACGATATCGAGCACCGGCTGCTCGCCGAGGCGCACGCCGGCGTCATTCTGTGCGTCGCTCACCCCGTCGGTGAACAGCAGCAGCAGATCCGAGCCGCGGCGCCACGGTCGTGACGCGCCATCGGGACGCCCAGTCGTCATGCCTAACGGGGGATCGAGCGCCGGCAGACGCGAGACCGTTCCATCGGCCGTGATCACGAACGCGTGCGGGTGCCCCGTGTTCGCATAGCGCAGCACACCGACGGTCGGGTCGATCACGCCGTAGAAGACGGTGATGAACATCTCGGTCGACTCCAGCTCGTCACGCAGGGACGCCAGAAGGGCGGCCAGCGTCTCGGCCGCATCGACCGTCGTCTGCGCGTGAATCGCGGACGCGCTCATCGCGAGTGCCATGATGAGCGCCGCCCGATAGCCGTGGCTCGACACATCCCCGATCATGACGCCGGTGCGACGACCACCGAGTCTGAACAGATGGTAGAAGTCACCGCCGACGCTTTCCGCGGGGAGCACGCGTGCGGCGACCTCCGCTTCTGGCGCGACGACAGACGTTGCGGGCAGGAGCTTCATCTGGAGGTCGTGCGCCAGACTCATCTCGTATACGAGCCGCTGCTGGTTGAGCGACGCGCTCACGAGACGAGCGTTCTGAATGGCGGTGCCGATCTGCGTCGCGATGGCTTCCACCAGCTTCTGATCGCCGGCGGAAAACGGCTGGCCCGACCGCCTGTCCGACAGGTTCACGACGCCCAGCGGTCGCGCTCCGTCAGGGCCCGTCCACATGATCGGCACGGACAACATCGTACCGCGCCGGTACGATTGCTCCTGGTCGCACAGCATCTCGCCATCTTCGGCGATCATCGATTTCCGCGAGCGAAAGACGTTCGCCGAAACGCTGCATTCATCGCCCAGGTCGATCGCCGGCGTGGCCGCGCCCGCGACGCCGAGCGCGGCGACGACCTGCAGCGTGCCGCCAACTTCCTCGTGCACGAGAATGGAAGCGCGACGGGCGCCGACGGTCTCCGAGATCTCGTGCAGAATGGTCGCCGCGGCTTCTTCCAACGACACCGTTCGACCGAGAATCTCGCTCGTGGTGTAGAGGAGATTGATCTCCTCGTAGCGCTCCGCGAGCTCGTTCGCGGCGTGCTCGACTTCGAGAGACGCTTGCCGGTAGTGCGTCACGACCGGCAGCAGGAACTTGAGCCAGCCGCGCGACGGCGCGACACGATTCGCGCACGGCCCCAGCGCGAGCCACGCGCGGCGCGGTCCCGGCAGCGATTGAACAAGCATGCTGCCGCTCGGCGTGTGCACCTCCACCGCGGCGGCCGCGCCGGCGGGGATGAGCTCGACGATGGCGGGAGGATCGCCGATGGGCGAACCTACTTCCGCGGTGAGCGCGCCTCCGCCGGGCGGCTGCGTCCAGACGACGGCGCCGCACTGCGTAGCCTCGCTGAACGAGGCGAGCACCGCGCCCAGTTCTTTCACAAGCGGTTCAGAGTCAGGCGGACCACGTTGTGGGCGTTATCGCCAAAGCGCTCGACGCGATCCATCAACGACCGCATGAGAAACAGACCGCGTCCGTCTTCGCGCTCGAGATTGCCCGGGCTCGTCGGATCGATGGTACAGGCGTCGAGGTCGAAGCCAGTGCCTTCGTCGGCTACCTCGAGCACCAGCGCGGTATCACTCACGACGGCTCTCACGCGGACCTGCTTGTCGCGCGCGCCCCGATTGCCCCGCAGGATCGCGTTGCTGAGCGCCTCGGTAAGGGCGACGGGAACGTTCAGCGCGCACTGGCGCGCTGGCAGCGCGAGCACGCGGCATTCGCGGGTGACCTGCTCGACGATCGGTTCGATCTCGCGGACGTCGCTCGGGATCAGCCTGTCGAACGCCACACGGACGTGTGTGTCGCGGGCTCGCTCGTCGCTCTCGCCAGCAATCATTGCGTAGGGGTTATGGAATGAGGCGCAGCGCGGCCTGGACTGCTGCCGCGCTGCGCCTGCGTGCCCGTGGAGACCGCCGGGGGCGGTCGGACGTTTTCAGAAGCTTTCGAGGGCCCGTTCGCGTGTATCCGCGATCTGGAACAACGTATCGAGCTTCGTCAGTTCGAACAGGGTCTTGAGGTCGTCGTTGAGATTCGCGAGGCGAAGCTCGCCCCCCTGCTCGCGAATTTTCTTGGAGAGCGACACGAGAACGCCCAGACCCGAGCTATCGATGTATCCGGTCTGACTGAAATCGATCAGAAACTTCTTCTCGCCCTTCTCCAACTCATCGAGAACCTTCTGCTTCAGCTCCTGCCGGTTACCGACGATGAGCTGACCTTCGACATCAACCACGCAAATCTCTCCCTGCTTCTTGATCGAGAAGCTCATGTCTCCGTTCTCCCAGAGGGCTGATGCTCCTAAGTGACGCCATGGTCTGCCTGCAGCGCAGTGATAGCGGCCACGTTGATAATGTCGTCCGGTGAGGCTCCGCGCGAAAGATCACTGCAGGGCCGGGCGAGCCCCTGAACGATGGGCCCGATGGCTGCTGCACGTGCGATTCGCTCCACCAATTTGTACGCGATGTTACCGGCGTCGAGCGATGGGAACACCAGGACGTTCGCGCGACCGGCCACAGGACTCCGCGGAGCCTTCCGATTCCCGATGGACGGAATCAGCGCGGCATCCCCTTGCAATTCTCCGTCCACCACGAGCGACGGCGCTTTCTCACGAAGCAGAGCCACGGCGTTGCGCACGAGATCGACCGACGGCCCTGCCCCGCTTCCCGTGGTCGAGAAAGATAGCATGGCCACGGAAGGCTCGTCGCCAACGATGCGCCGTCGATCCGCCGCAGCGGCGAGCGCGATGTCGGCGAGTTGCTCGGCCGTCGGGTACGGGACGACGGCGCAGTCGGTGAACGTGAGCACCTCCGACGCGTCGCCACGGAACGGGGATGCGACCATGTAGAACGCGCTCGAGATCGTTCGAACGCCGGGCGCGGGGCCGATGAGCCACAGCGCCGCTCGGAGCACGTCGGCCGTCGTGTAGACGCAGCCGGCAACACAACCATCTGCCTCGCCGTGAGCGACCAGCGAGTCCGCGAAGTACAGCGGATGCGTCGCGAGGTCCGCGGCCGTCGCCTCGGTGAGACCTTTGCGAGCCCGGGCAGCGAGCAGGTCCGACGCGGTGCGCACGCGTCGCGGGTCGCTCGTCGGGTCGACGGTCTCGACGCCGAGCGCGTGCACGGCAGCATGGGTGTCAGGTGCCGCAGGATCGAGGACGAGAACGGGCTGGACGATGCGCTCCCGCGCGAGCAGGGCGACCGCTGACCGCACCCGCAGGTCGGCACTCTCCGGGAACATGATCCGTCGCGGGTTCCGCGCCGCTTTCACACGAAGGAGATCGATGAACCGTGGAGTAGACGACTCAGGTGCGCTGATCATGTGACCGCCACTACGTCTGGAGCCTCACGCGCAGCGCCTCGGCGACGTCGGGATGCACGAGGTCTTTCACGTCTCCGCGAAAGCGCGCGACTTCTCGCACGAGGCTCGAGCTGATGTACGTCGTTTCGAGCGACGGAACCATGAACACCGTCTCCAGTCCCGGTGCGAGGTGGCGATTCATGAGCGCCATCTGGAACTCGTACTCGAAGTCGCTCACAGCGCGCAGGCCGCGGATGATCAGGCTCGCACCGACCGTCCGCGCGAAATCAACGAGCAGGCCGTTGAACTGGCGCACGTCCACGCGCGGGTCGTCTCCGATCGCCGAGCGGATGAACGCCACGCGCTCCTCGAGGGTGAAAAGCGGCTGCTTCGACACGTTCGTCGCGACGGCAACGACAATGCGATCGACGAACTGGAGGCTCCGCTTGATGAGGTCCTCGTGTCCGCGCGTGATCGGGTCGAAGCTGCCAGCATAGACCGCGGTGCGTACGATGGGCACGGGGACTAGGGACTGGGGATTGGGGACTCGGCACGATAGAACGTGATCGACGTCGTGCCGTACTTCCTCGTGTCACCTGCGGGCAGCTCTTCCTTCGAGCTATGCTCGATGCCAAGACGAGATGCGAAAGGGACGGCAAGCCAGCGTTCCGCGACAGCCGTCGCCAGTCCCTGGCCGTACGGTGGGTCGGCGAACGCGACGTCGAACGCGCCGGCGTCGAGCTTCGCGATGAAGCGAATGGCATCCGCGCGATGGACGCTCAACGCGCCCCCTGCACCAAGCGTCTCCGCGTTCTCCTTGATCGCGCGCACGCCGGCAACGCTGACCTCCACGCAGTCGGAGGACGCCGCCCCGCGAGACAGCGCTTCCAGGCCTAACGCGCCCGATCCGGCGAACAGATCCAGCACACGCGCGCCGACGAGGTAGGGCTGGACAATGCTCATCCACGCCTCTCGCACACGATCCGCGGTCGGGCGGACGCGGTCATCGTCGGGTGGGCGTATGCGCCGGCCGCGCCACCGCCCCGCCACGATACGCATGCCTAACGGCTATCCGCCGCCGGAGCCGTCCCTGCCATCCGGATGTCGGCAATGCGCAGCTGCAACCGACTCTCGCCCTGATACGTGTCGCGCTCGACCCGGTACGCGAGGTCGACCAACATGCCCGGCGACAGCTCCGGCGCGAGGTCGCCCATGCCCCAGCCTAACGCGTCACGATCGTGTGGGGAGCCGGCGAGACGGATCTTGAGTCCATCGCTGCCGACCACGCGGGGCGGCGTGGCGATCCGCGCTCCGCGCGAGACGAACACCGGCGACGGGTTGCCGACGCCGAACGGCTCGAAGTGCCGGAGCATTCCCTCGAGGTCGTCGGTCACCTGATCGATCGAGATCTCAGCGTCGATCCTGAGCTCTGGCTGCAGGTCTTCACGACGCAGCGTCGCGCGAGCAACCTCGTTGAAGCGTTCCGCGAATGCATCCACGCGCGACGCCTCGATCGTCACGCCGGCCGCCGCGCGGTGGCCGCCATACCGAATGAGCAAGTCGCGACACTCGGTGAGACCCGCGTGCAGGTCGAAGGGCGAGGGGGCTCGACCCGAGCCTTTCCCCTGATCGCCGTCGAGCGCAATCATGATCGTCGGCCGCCCGGTCTCCTCGACGATGCGCGACGCGACGATGCCGATCACTCCCGGGTGCCAACCCTGTTCCGCCAGCACGATGCCGAACGTGTTGTCGAGATCGAGGGCGTCGACGCGACGGCGCGCTGCTTCGAGTGTGGCGCGATCGATCTCCTGCCGCTTCCTGTTCATTTCCTCGAGCTCGCGCGCGATGCGATTCGCCTGTGGTTCCGAATCCGACATCAGCAGCTCGACGCCTTGCATGGCGTGACCGATGCGGCCGGCGGCGTTCAGACGCGGCGCGAGGATGAAGCCGACGCGGCCGGCGGTGAGCGGTTTGCCGTCCATGCCTGACGCGCGCATGAGCGCGCGCAAGCCGACGTGCGGCGTCTCGGCCATGAGCTTGAGACCGTACTTCGCGAAGATCCGATTCTCACCGCGAAGCGGCGCGACATCCGCGATGGTCGCGAGCGCGACCAGGTCCAGCATGTTGTACACGAAGTTCGCATTCGCGCCGAGCTTCTCCGCGAGCGCGAGCATGAGCTTGAACGCGACGCCCACCGCGGCGAGATCCTTGTCGGGATAGTCCGACCCGTGTCGTTTCGGGTTCAGCACCGCGAGACACTCGGGCAGCGGACCGCCCGGCAAGTGATGGTCTGTGACGATGACGTCGACGCCCGACTCACACAACGCCTGGATGGGCTTGAGCGCGCTCGTGCCGCAATCGCACGTCACGACGAGCTTCGCGCCTGCCTCACGAGCCGCGCGAACGCCAGCTTCGCTCAGGTCGTAGCCGTCCTCGAGGCGGCGCGGAATGAACGGGACGGGGCGCGCACCGAAATAGCGCAGCGACCTCGTGAGTAGCGTTGTGGCGCAGATGCCGTCGACGTCGTAATCGCCGTGGATGAGCACCGTTTCGGCGTCACGCGCGGCGCGGACCAGTCGCTCAACGGCAACGGCAGCGTCGGGCAGACCATGCGGCGAGTGCAATCGCTCCAGCCGGGGGCGAAGGAAGTGCTTCGCCGGCTCGACCGCCGAGTACCCGCGGACGAGCAGAAGCCGACAAACGGTCGTTGGCAGATGCAGCTCCGCGGCGAGCGCCTCGACAGCGGTCGGATCAGGCTCCGGCGGAAAAACCCAACGCGGCTTGAGACGTGGGCGAATGGGGGGCGCGGTCACCCGGTCAAGCTATTGGGGACCCATACCCCCAACAAGCATCATGGCGTTGCATACAGAAGCACTCCGCACGCCTCGCAGACTTCGATCGCACCGGTGCCCGCCATTTGATTCCGACGCTGCAGCGGAATGGCGGTGTCGCAGTGCCCACACGATGGCCCGCGCAGAGGGAAGATCGCGCGCTCACCTTTGCGACCACGGATTCGATCGTACTTGGCGAGGATGGATTTTGGAACGTGGCTGGACGTCTGCGTTCGCTTGGCGCGCGCTTCCGCGAGAGAGCCTTCGATTTCGGCGCGCTCCTGCCCGAGCACCTCACGCTCGGCAGCCTGCTCCTCGTCCTGCGCCGCGAGCGCTTCGCGGTGAGCGGCGATCGCCTTGTGTCCATCGGCAATGCGACGCGCCAGCGATTGCAGCTCCGACTCTTCCTCGATGAGAATCTTTCGCGCCTGCTCGACCTGCGCCATCGCGGCGGTCGCCTCGCGCATTCGCTTCACCGAGTCGAGGTGAGCGAGGTTGCGCTCCTGGCGCTGCTTGTGGTCGGAGAGCCGACCTTCGAGCTCGCGATGTTTTCGCTCGTCCGCGGCGGTGCTCGCCTCCGCGGCGGCAAGATGATCGACGATCGCTTTCCGTCGACGCTCGAGCTCGGAGAAGCGCGGCCCGAGCGCCCTCAGCTTGCCGTTCAGTTCATCGATCACATCGTCATCGGCCTGCACTGCGAGCAGCGCCTCGAGATCCTGATGCACTCATGCCCTCCCTGTGGAGTGTGCGCCGTGGTGACACGGCGTTTGATTCCGCGACCGTGATGGTCTGCGCGTCGCGCTTGGTAACATCATGGCGCCCGTGACTGTAGGGCCGCGGCCTGTCGCCGATTCGCCGCAAGCTCCGCAAGAAGCGCGTTTTCCTCGGCGGGGCCGCGCGCGGTCGCCATGAGTCGGATCAGCTCCGCATTCCTGTGCTTCAACTCGCGCGTCCGAACCTTGGCGATCGTGTCACGGTACGTCTGCTCCAGATTGACAATGGACTCGGGCGGCTCGCCGAGCATCTGGTCGTATGCAGCCGCTGCATCTTCCGACAATTCCTTGATCACAAGCTCGGGTGGAGCGTCCGCGCCGAGTGTCGCGAGCGTCTCGTAGATCTCCTTGTAGCGCGCGTCCTGAAACGTCGCTGGTCCGACGTCCGCTTCAGCCGCCAGCTCGAGATACGCGGGATGCGCGAGAATCACACGGAGCAGATATCGCTCGACTGAGGGCCCGACGCGAGGTGGTCGTGAAACCGGCGGATCGCGGCGATCGCCGGCACGCCTGTCGCCCATGCGAAGGTCTGGCTGCTGCTTGTCAGGCGGTGGAGCGGACGGGGCAGCCGTTCGGGGTCGCGAATTCCGCGCGCCGCCATCGTTGGCGGCTTCTCGCGCGAGCACCGCGCGATCGACACCGGACGCCTCACTCGCACGAGCGATGTACATGTCGCGCGTGACGGGATCGGCAGTGACTCGGATGGTCGGCAGCAGACGGTCGATGGCGCGGCGTCGACGATGCAGATCCGCGAACCAGCCCTGGCGCTCGAGGATCTGCACCTTGCGATCGAAGACATCGACGGCCGCCTCGATGTGTGACTCGAGCGCCGCTGGACCATGCGTGTCGACGAACGTGTCGGGATCCTCGCCGTCGGGCAGGGTCACCACACGAACGGAAACTCCCTGCGACAGGAGCAAGTCACCCGCACGGAACGTGGCCTTCTGCCCCGCCGTGTCACTGTCATAGAGCAGAAACACGTTCTTCGTCTGACGCGCGATCATCGACGCCTGCTCATCAGTGAGCGCGGTGCCCAACGGTGCGACGACGGTTTCGATGCCCGCGAGCACGAGACGCACGACGTCGAAGTAGCCCTCGACGAGCAACAACCGCTCGTCCCGACGAATCGCATGGCGAGCCCAGTTCAGACCATACAGCAAACGACCCTTGGTGAACGTCGGGGAGTCCGACGAGTTCAGATACTTCGGTTCACCGGGGCCGATGAGGCGCCCGCCGAATCCAGACGGTCGTCCTGACGCGTCATAGATGGGGAACATGAGGCGCCCGCGAAAGCGGGGACGTGGCTCCTCGGCCTCCTCTCGCTGCACGAGCAAGCCGCCGCTCAGGAGACGAGCATCGTCATAGCCAAGCGTATTCAGATAGCTCCGCAGCAGCCCGATCTCGCGTGGGGCAAAGCCGAGGCCGAACCGCTGCCCCGCCTCACGCGAAACGTTTCGCTTCGCGAGGTACTCGCGCGCCGGCTGGCCGATGTCCTCATCCCACAGCATGCGCTGGAAATACTCGGCCGCCGCTGCGTTGAGCTCCCAGACGGGCTCGCGCGGGTCTGGGCCTTCGCGGCGAGTCTCGACCTCGCGGATCTCGATGCCGGACTTGTCGGCCACTGCTCGCACGGCCGAAGGCCAGTCCATCCCGAGTCGCTTCTGCAGAAAGTTGAAGACGTCGCCGCCGGCGTGGCAGACGAAGCAATAGTACATGCGCTTCTTCGTCGACACCGAGAAGTTGCGATGCGTGCCCTGATGAAACGGGCACGGTCCGCGCCAGTCCGTGCCCACACGTTTCAGGCTAACGTGCTCGCCGATGATCTGCACGATATCGGCGTTGTCGCGAACGCGCTCGACGTCCTCGTCGGGGATCATGCGAACGGCCTGGGCACGGTCAGGCGAACTCCGCGAGCGTCACGCCGGTGCCGCCTTCGTTCCACGCGCCGAGACGGAACGATTTCACCCGCGTGTCCTTCCGCAGCATTTCGGTCACGCGTGCTCGCAGCGCACCGGTTCCTTTGCCGTGGATGATGCGCAGCGACTTGAGGTCTGCACGCACAGCGGCATCCACCGCCTGCATGACCAGATCGTCGATGTCGCCGACGCGCTGGCCGCGCAGATCGATCTCGCTCGCGATGTACTCGTCAGGCACGTCACCCAACAGCGGAACGGTCTCGCGTTCGCGCGGCTGCTGTTTCCGGGACCGACGCAGCGCAGTCAACGGCAGCGTCATCTTGATGCCGCCGACGGCCACGACCGCATCATCATCGCGCCGCTCGAGCACGCGGCCGAGCCTGTCATCGAGCGTCGTGATCTCGACGACATCGCCTTCGTTAGGCAGCCCGTCGTCGGCCTCGACGCCGTCGTCGTCCGCGCCGGTGGCATTTCGTTCACGCCGGTCGATCGCGGCGAGCGCATCTCCGTGCTGCGCGGCAAGTCGCTCCACACCCTGACGGGCCATCCGGGCCTGCTCGTCGAGGCCTGCAGCGCCCGCCTCGCGCAACTCACGGATCGCGCGCTCGATCTCGTTGCGAGCGTCCAGGAGATACCGGCGAGCACCGGCGCGTGACTCCTTCTCGAGCTCACGCTCGCGCTGGCGAATGCGCTGTTCGCGCTCCGCGAGTCGGTGCGCACGCGCCTGCACGTTCTCCTCGTCGATCGCGACGTTGCGCTCGCGTTTCGCCATGTCGGCGTCGCGCACCTCGAGGTCCGCGAGCAATCGATTGACGTCACGCTCGTTCTGCGGGATCCGCTCCTCCGCGCGATCGAGCACGTCGCCGCGAAGTCCCAGGCGTCGCGCGATGCTGATGCCGTAGGAACGCCCGGGGACGCCCTTGATGAGCCGGTACGTCGGCGCGAGCGCCGCCGCGTCGAACTGCAACGACGCGTTCACGACGCCTGGAACCTCGGTCGCGAGCTCCTTGAGCGCGCCAAGGTGCGTCGTCGCGATCGTGATGGACCCGCGTCGCGTCAGCTCCTCGAGGATCGCCCCGCCGAGCGCGGCGCCTTCGATCGGGTCGGTCCCCGATCCGAGCTCGTCGACGAGCACGAGCGACTGCGGTGTCGCGGCAACGAGAATCTCG
>Ga0207691_10001549_pt1 | contig 22817 bp, 17 predicted proteins | sample KBSM13metaG_FD_184327 | JGI IMG/M metagenome (GOLD analysis project Ga0207691, IMG submission 184327) | Miscanthus rhizosphere microbial communities from Kellogg Biological Station, Michigan, USA - KBS M1-3 metaG (SPAdes) (version 2) | ecosystem: Host-associated > Plants > Roots > Rhizosphere >... | reverse complement strand
TGCACGGACGAGGGGTCCATGCGGATCTGGCCATCCCAGTCGAGGGTCATGAAGCGGAAGGTCGGGTCGACCGCGGTGTTCACGACCTCGAGGTTCAGCTTGTATCGCTCGCCGATCGCGCCCCAGTACGCCACGCTGGCTCCGCCGAGCGGGTCGACGCCGAGCTTCAGGCCGCTCGCCCGGATGGCCTCGAGGTCGACGACCGAAGGGAGGTCGTCGACGTAGCGATCGAGGTATGGGTGCGCATGGACCGTCGGCGCGTGGCGCGCTTTCACGTACGGCATCCGCGAAACGCCGCGCAGCCCGTCCGCGAGAAACGCGTTGGCCTTCTCCTCGATCCACTTCGTGGCGTCCGTGTCGGCGGGGCCGCCGCTCGGCGGGTTGTACTTGAAGCCGCCGTACTTCGGAGGATTGTGCGAGGGCGTGATGACGATTCCGTCGGCGACATCTCGCTCGCCGGTTTTCCCCCGGTTGTGGGTCAGGATCGCGTGTGAGATGACGGGCGTCGGCGTGTAGCCGCCGGCCGCGTCGATGCAGACATCCACGGCATTGGCCGCGAGCACCTCGAGCGCGCTGGCGAGCGCGGGCTCCGAGAGCGCGTGCGTGTCGATTCCCAGGTAGAGCGGCCCGCCATAGCCCTTCTGCTTCCGGTAGAGACAGATCGCCTGCGTGATCGCGAGGATGTGGGCTTCGTTGAAGCTCGCGTCGAACGAGGATCCGCGGTGCCCGGACGTGCCGAACGCGACGCGCTGGGAGGGCAGCAGAGGATCCGGAATTTCGGTGAAATAGGCCGTGACGAGCTTCGCCACGTCCACGAGGTCGGAAGCGTCGGGCGGTTTACCAGCGAAAGGACTGATCGCCATTGAGCGATCAAGCTATCGCGGAAAGTCGAAATGTCGAAGTGTCGAAAGGTCGAAATGTTAAAGGTTGAGAGTCCCCCAACCCTTCGACGCTTCAACGTTCCGACATTTCGACTTTCAGAAATACCCCAGCTCTATGGCTTTCAGCATTGCCCGGTTCCGATCTCGCACCCCGAGCTTCTGCAGGATGTTGTGCACGTGGTTCTTGACGGTGCCTTCGACGACGCCGAGCGCTTCGCCGATTTCACGGTTCGAGAGGCCCGCCGAGAAAAGGCGCAGGACCTCCCGCTCGCGCGCCGTCAGCGGCTCCGGCACTTCAGACGCCTCGAACGTGCGGGGCGATTCGGAGAGACTGCGGATCGCGCGGTCGGTCATTCCGGGCTGGATGAGACGGCCGCCCCCCGCCACCTCTCGAATGGCGTCGGTCAGGCGCTCGAACGTCACGTCCTTCAGGAGGAAGCCGCGCGCCCCCGCCTTGAGGGCGTCGAGCAGCAGGGCGTCGTCGTCGAAGGTCGTGAGGATGAGCGTCGGTGGCAGCCGGCCGCGGGAGGAGAGTGCCTCGAGAACCTCGAGGCCGTTCTTCTTCGGCATCCGGATGTCGAGCAGCATGACGTCCGGAGCGGCTTTGGCGACGGCCTCGATGGCGGCCTCGCCGTCGGCCGCTTCGCCGGCCACTTCGAGATCGCCGGCGTACGCCAGCAGGCTTTTGAGGCCCTGTCGGACGATCGTCTGGTCCTCGACGAGGAAGACCCGGATCCGGCCCGACGGCGACGACGACGACTTCAAGGCACCCATACGCGGGCCTCGAATCCGGGCGGGCCGGGGAAGACGCTCAGCCGCCCCTGCAACGCGACGAGCCGTTCGCGCATGCCGGCGAAGCCGTTGCCTTCGGCGAGAGCGGCGGCGCCCTGACCGTCGTCACGGACCGAAAGGTCCAGCCCGCCGTCGCGGAGCACGAGCTCGATCCAGAGGTTCTTCGCGCCGGAGTGGCGGATCGCGTTGGTCACGCATTCCTGGGCGCACCGGAGGATCGCGAGGGCGCGCTCCGCGTCCACGGGAGGCAGGTTCTCGGGGACATGCAGGTGGATCACGGGGTGCGGGATCGCCGCGACGAGCGCAGCGAGGGCCGCCGAGAGGTCCGTCGCGTCGTCCTTGCGCAGGCGGCTCACGACCGAGCGCACCTCGGAGAGCGTCGTGCGCGTCAGGTCGCGCGCCGTGTCCAGGGCGTCGGATTCTTTTCGCGCAGCGGCTCCGCGCTCGAGCGCCGCGGCCTCGAGGTTCAACGACAGTGCGCTCAGGTGATGTCCGAGGACGTCGTGGAGCTCGCGGGCGATGTGCAGGCGCTCGGCCGCCCGGCTGCCGTGGATCGCGAGCTCGCGCGTCGCGAGGAGCTCCCGGTTCGCGAGGGCGAGCTCCGCGTGCGCTTCGCTGGCCCGGCGCATGAGGTGCGCGGCGAGTACGGCGAAGGCCTGCAGGCCGGCGAGAGCGAACGTGTTGGCGAGCCAGATGGAAAGCGGGATCGCGTGCTTGGGATGGTTGAAGGAAAAGGGCACCATCACGAGCCCGAAGGCCGCGGTTTGAATGGCGATCCAGGTGATCACGCGCTTGAGGCTCAGGATCTGAGCGGCCTCCCACGCCACGAAGACGAGGGGCAGGCCCCCGAGGTGGGACGGCCACCACCGGTTGACGAAAACGACGGACACGCTCGCGACCGCCAGAAGCGCGAGCACGGCCCCGCGGCTTTCGGGACGCTGTCGCCAGGCCATTGCCGATGCCGCGATGCCGGTCACGAAGCCCACGACCCACACCCACAGGCAATAGTCCGAGAAGAGGTCGCGCTCCTTCGCGTACTTGGCGAGCACGGCCACACCGATCACGCCCCATGTGAGGAGGCTCGTGATGCGGAGGGCGCGCGTAATGCTCACGCCCGGAATTCTAGGGGAATCGCCGGCGCCGGAACCGTACCGAAAGGTACAGGCGGGGGATGTGCCTTCGGGTACTGGGCGGCCGCTTCCGCGGAGGGCAAGATCCGGACCCGACACAGGAGGATGCATGACACCGATCCTGGCTCTCTCCGCATTGCTCTGGCTCGTCCCGTCACCGTCCACGTCGACCTCCAGCGGAGATCGCTCCGCGATCGAAACCACGATCGGCCACTACTTCAAGGCCGGAGACACCTCCAGCTCGAGCGAGCTGCGCGAAGCCTTTCACCCCGCCGCGATGATGTTCTTCGTCAAGGACGGCGCGCTGACCGGCGTCTCGCAGCCGGAGTGGTGGGCGCGCTCGGACGCGAACAAGTCGCCGGTCGCCGCGTCGTCGCGGCAGATCCCGGTCGTCGACGTCGCCGGCGACGCGGCCTTCGCGAAAGTGGTCTCGGTCTATCCCACGCACCGGTTCGAGGACTACATGTCGCTCATGAAGATCGACGGGCGCTGGTGGATCGTCGGAAAGATCTTCCACCGCACCGTCCCGCCCGACACGCCGCCCACCGCGGCCGCCGCCGTCGCGACGGAGCGCGAGGCCATCCGCGCGACGCTCGAGACGCTCCACCGGGCGCTCGCGGACAACGACGCCGAGCTCGTCGCGAGCGTGACCGACCCGCGGGCCATGGCCTACGCGATGATCAACGGCCGGCTGGTCGGCATCTCGGCGGCCGAAGGCGAGGCGCGTCTCGCCGCGCGGCGCACTGCGGGCGAGACCGTCAAGGCGACGCGTCGGATCACTTCCGTGGACTCCGAAGGAGACGCGGCGGTCGCGCGGCTCGAGCACGATCTGCCCACGGGCCACTGGATCGACTACGCTTCCCTGTTGAAGGTGGGTGGTCAATGGAAGATCGTGGGACTCCTCTACTCGAGACAGGAAGCCGCACGGTGAGCGCCGTTCTTCCGGCGACGCGGCGGGACTTCCTCCGCATTTCCGCGATCTCGGCCGGAGGGCTCGTTCTCGGCGTCCGGTTGGGGCGCGCGGCCGAAGACGCGGTCGCCGACTTCCGTCCGAACGCGTGGGTGCGGATCGATCCTTCCGGCAAGGTCACGCTGACCGTCGACAAGTCCGAGATGGGCCAGGGCGTGCGGACCTCGCTGCCGATGATCCTGGCCGAGGAGCTCGAAGTGGACGTCGACACCGTCGCGCTCATCCAGGCCTCGCCGGGGCCCGAGTTCCAGGACATGGGGACCTACGGGAGCCGCAGCACGCGCACGCTCTGGATGCCTCTGCGCTCCGCGGGCGCAGCCGCGCGCGAGATGCTCGTCGCCGCGGCGGCGGCGAAGTGGGGCGTCGCGCCCTCGGCCTGCCGCGCGGAGAAGGGCCGTGTCTTTCGCAAGGAATCGCACGAGTCTCTGGGCTACGGCGAGCTCGCCACCGCGGCGAGCCGCCTCCCGGTGCCGGCCTCTCCCGCCCTGAAGCCGAAGGCGCAGTGGCGCGTGATCGGGAAGGACCGGCGGAGGATCGACGCGCCCCGCATCGTCGCGGGCGAGTCGCTCTTCGCTTCGGACGTGCAGCGTCCGGGCATGAAGATCGGGAGCGTCGTCCGCTGCCCGGTCGTCGGTGGAAAGCCGAAGTCCTGGGACGAAGCGAAAGCGAAGGCGGTGCCGGGCGTCCGCATGATCGCTCCGGTCTCGGCGGGACTGGCCGTGATCGCCGACGACACCTACGCGATGCTCACGGCGCGCGAGGCTCTCGAGCCGACCATCGTCTGGGACGAAGGCGCGAACGCCGCGATCGGTTCGGCCGGGATGCTCGCGACCCTGGGAAGCGCTTTCGAAGGTTCGGGCACGCCCGTGCGCCGGGGCGGCGACGTCGCGGCGGCGCTCGCGACGTCCGCCCGAAAGATCGAAGCCGAGTATTTCTATCCCTACCAGGCCCACGCGCCGATGGAAACGATGAGCGCGGTCGCCGACGTACAGGCGGGGCGGTGCGAGATCTGGGCCGGCTCGCAGGCGCCGAACCGCGTCCAGACCGACGCGGCGAAGCTCCTCGGCATTCCCGAATCGGCCGTGACCGTGCACGTGCCCCTCCTGGGAGGCGGCTTCGGCCGTCGCGGGAGGACGGATTTCGTCCTCGACGCCGTCGAGTGCTCGAAGGTCGCGGGCGCTCCGGTCCGCGTCATCTGGACGCGCTCCGACGACACGCGCAACGGCGACTTCCATCCGATCTCGCTCCATCGCCTTTCGGCGGGACTCGATGCCTCCGGGCAGCCCGCGGGCTGGCGGCATCGCGTCTCGGTGGGCGTCTTCTCGAAGATGACCACGCCCGACGCCGAGGCGGTCCGGGCCGCGCTCCGGGGCGCTTACGACACGCCGTATGCGATCGCCGCCTTGGAGGCCGAGCTGATCGAGTCGGCTTCGCCCGTGCGCACCAGCTCCTGGCGGGGCGTTCAGCACAACCACAACGTCTTCGCCTCCGAGTGCTTCGTCGACGAAGTCGCCCGCGCTGCGGGCAAGGATCCTCTCGCGTACAGGCTGGATCTGCTCCGTCGCGAGGCCCTCGTTCCCGGCGGGCGCGAGGGCGCGCCGGTCGACCGCGCTCGCCTCGCGACCACGCTGTCGCTCGCGGCCGAGAAGGCCCGGTGGACGAACCCTCTCAAGGCGGGCCGCGGCAAGGGCGTCGCGTGCGCGTCCTACGACGGCCGCACGCCGGCGGCCGTGATCGCCGAGGTGACCGTGGGCGCGGCGGGCGACTGGCGCGTGGACCGCATCGTCTGCGCGGTGGACTGCGGCGTCGCGATCAATCCGCTCGGCGCGCGCGCCCAGGTCGAGGGCTCGGTGGCGTGGGCGCTCTCCGCGCTCTCGGCCGAGATCACGCTCGACCGCGGGCGCGTCGTGCAGTCGACGTATCGCGATTTCCCGATCCTGCGGTTCCGCGACATGCCAAAAGTCGAGACCTACATCGTGCCGAGCGACGCCGCCCCGACCGGCATGGGAGAGCCCCCGGTCCCGATTACGACGGCCGCGGTCGCGAACGCCCTCTTCGCGGCCAGCGGGCGGCGCGTGCGTCGGCTTCCCGTGCGCGCCGACGATCTGAAAGGAGCCTGACGTGCCGCGTTACACGATCGAGGTCAACGGAAAGAAGCGGGAGATCGACGCTCCCGAGGACATGCCGCTTCTGTGGGTGCTGCGCGACCGGCTCGGTCTCACGGGCACGAAATACGGCTGCGGGGCCGGCATCTGCGGCTCCTGCACGGTGCACATCGGCGGGGAAGCCGCCCGCTCCTGCCAGACGCCCATTTCCGCCATCGGCTCCGAGCGCGTCACGACGATCGAAGCGCTCGCGGCGGAAGGCTTGAAGCAGGCCTGGATCGCCGAAGACGTCGCCCAGTGCGGGTTCTGCCAGGCCGGCCAGATCATGCAGGCGGCGGCGCTACTGGGAAAGACTCCGAAGCCGGCGGACGACGAGATCGACGCCGCGATGAACGACAACCTCTGCCGCTGCGGGACGTACCTGCGCATCCGCGCGGCGATCCGCAGGGCGGCCGAGATCGAGGGCAAGTATTACTGAACCTCGCCCGTCGTCCTGAGGAGCGGAGCGACGAAGGATCCCAGACTTGATCGCGTCGCTCCGAGTTCGGGATCCTTCGCTGCGCTCAGGATGACGGCTGAAGGTGACGGCGTCCGCAGAAGGGCGTACCCTGTACCGAGCTTGTCACGCTCGAAAGGGAGATCCTTCCGCCGCGCCATCGCGGCCCTCGCGCTCACGGCGGCGATGGCCATCGCCTTCGGCGACCCCGTGCCGTTCTGGGGGGCGAAGGAGTCTTCGCCGGTCGGCACGGCTCCGGCGAAGCTGAAGCCCGGCGATTTCATCTGGGACGCGGCGGCCGCACCGGACGGGCCGCTCGTGATCGTCGTCAGCCTGCCGGAGCAGATCGCGCGGGTCTATCGGAACGGCATCCAGGTCGGCGTCGCGAAGGTCTCGACCGGAAAGCCCGGCCACCTCACGCCGACCGGCATCTTCACGATCCTCAACAAAGACAAGGACCACCGGTCCAAGACCTACGACAACGCTCCGATGCCCTATTCCGAGCGGCTGACGTGGGACGGCATCGCCCTGCACGCCGGAGGGGTTCCGGGCTATCCCGAGTCGCACGGCTGTGTGCACCTGCCGACGCGGTTCGCCGAGCTGCTCTTCGGGATCACGAACGTGGGGATGACCGTCGTCATCGCGAACGACGCGAGCGCGCCCGCCGACGTCGCGCATCCGACCTTCCTCTCGCCGGTCGGAGCGAAGGGGACTCCGGAGACCGCACCGCGGCTGCCGGAAGGAGCCACATGGCGCTGGCAACCCGAGCTCTCGACGGAGGGCCCGGTCACGCTCGTCGTCAGCGCCGCGGACCGGCGGGTCCTCGTCCTGCGCAACGGGGTCGAGATCGGTCGGGCGGCCATCGCGATCGCGTCGCCGGAAAAGCCTCTGGGGACGGAGGCCTACGTGCTCAAGGCCGATCCCGCCTCCGCGGGGAACCCGGTGAATCCGGGCGGAACGCAGTGGACCGGCATCGCGCTGCCGGGCTCGGGTGTCGGGGCCGGAGCGCCGATGGATCTGAAGGACGCGTCCCGCGTCGCCGTGCCGCCGGCGTTTGCAGCGGAGGTGCTCAAGAGCCTGACGCCGGGAGCGACGCTCTACGTGACCGATGCTCCCGTGCTCGAATCGACGACGGGACCGAAGTTGAACGTCCTCAACTCCGATCCGCCGGCCGCGAAGTCCTGACCCGAGCCTAAGGCGCCTTCAGGTACTCCGAGCGCGCCAGCCAATCGGCGTCCGGGTAGTAGGCGACCACCAGCGAGCCGCCCTGGATCGCCTCGAAAAGCTTCTGCGCGATCTCCGGCCGTACCGCCGGGCAGCCCCAGCTCCGGCCGAGGCGGCCCTGGGCCGCGATGATCTGGTCGTTCACGTAATCGGCGCCGTGCATCACGATCGTGCGGTCACGCGCGTGGTCGTTGAACCCCGGCTCGAGGCCGTCGAGGTGGAGGGAGATCCCGTGGTGGCCGTCGTAGGTGTCCGCCGCGCGGAAGACGCCCAGGCTGGTCATGCGACTGCCGAACTTGTTGGAGAAGCGCTCGGTCGCGTTCTCTCCGCTGCCACGGCCGTGCGCAACCCGCTCAGCGAACTTCACCCGCCCCGCCGGAACGTCGATGACGAAGAGGCGCGGCTCCGTCGAGGGCCGCGAGTAGTCGATCACGGTGAGGATTTCCGAGCGGCTCACCGCTCCGAAAGACACGGCGTGGCGCCACGCCGCGAGCCCCGCCTCGAGCGCTGCATGGGACTCCCGGGGCACCTGAACCCGGAGAGCTTCCAGGGCGGCCGAAGGCGTCGGCGGCGCGGGGGAAGGAGCGAGCACGCTCGCGACGAGCAGAAGGGCGAGGGACATGGTTCGGGCTCGCCCACAGAACAAGCCCGGGTGCGGGGTATTCCCGAAGTGTCTCGGACGTTGACGTATCCTTCGGCGTCGCCATGAGCCCCCCACGCTCGCGCCGCATTCTCCGCATCGCGCTGTTCGTGCTCGGGATCGGGGTCCTCGTGGCCATCCTGGCCATCGCGGGCTGGGACTCGGTGGCTGCCAATCTCTCCGCCATCGGGTGGTGGTTCCCGGTGATCGTCGTCGGCTACGGCCTTGCCGAGCTGGCGTTCACGTACGGCTACCGGGTCATCATCGGCCGGCAGCCCGACGGGCCGGTCCGCTTCGGAGACGCGTTCTCGGCGTACATGGCGTCGTGCTTCGTCAACTACTTCACGGCGGTGGGCGGCGAGCCCGTGCGGGCGAATCTCCTGGCCGGGAAGATCGGATATCCGCGAGCTCTCGCGGCGGCCACCGTCCACCGCCACGCCGAGATGTCGTCGCAGTTCCTCTTCCTGCTCCTCGGAGCCGGCTTCAGCCTCGTTCACTTCGAGCTGCCCGCCGCGTTCCGGTACGCCGCGCTCGCCGGCCTCGGCCTGTTCGGGGCGGTGATTCTCTGGATGACGATCGCGCTTCGCCACGGAGCTTTCGGCGCGCTGCTCGACCGGTTCGCGCGCGGCCCGCTCCGCCGGCTGGCGCGCTTTCGCCACACCGCCGAGCTCCTCGACGAACGGATCGGGGAGATCTACGAGCACCGACAGGAGCACTTCCTCGAGGCGGTGGGCTGGTGCTTCCTCGGCTGGTGCGGCGGTTTTGTCGAAACTTACGTGGTCATGCGCCTGCTCTCGCCCGGCGCCGGCGTCTTCGAGGCGCTGGCCGTCGAAACGCTCGCGATGCTGATCAACACGGTTCTCTTCTTCATCCCCGGCCGCATCGGAACGGCCGAGGGCGTCCGCACGGCGCTGTGGGTCCTCGTCGGCTTCTCGGCGGCCCAGGGGATCGCGTACGGCCTGGTACGCCGGGCCCGTGAGCTCCTGTGGCTCGCCCCGGGGATGGTCGTGCTGCTGAAGCACCACCTTCTCGACATCCGCCATCTGCACCTGAATCCCGAGGCCGGCGTACCCGCATCGCGCCCGGTTGAAGCAAAATAGGGTCGCTCGCGCAGGTCATCCCCCGAAAACCGGAACCGTTTCGCCCAGGAGGACACATGGACTCGGGCAACCGACAACTGCTCAGCGACGCTCAGCGCACCATGGCCCTCAGCGAGGAGCTCCACGGGCTCCCCCCGCCGGAAGCGGCCGAGCGCCTCCGCCGCGAGCCCGACGAGCTCGCCGGGAGGGCACTCGCCCTTCTGAACCCGGCGGAGGCCGTGGACGTGCTCGATCACGTCCCGCCCGAACGGCGGGCGCTCATCATCGCGGCGGCGCCCGGCGGTCGGGGCGAGCAATGGAGGATCGATCTCCAGTACCCGGAGACGAGCGTCGGACGGCTCATGGAGGCGCCGCTCGCTGTGTACGGGACGGACACGACGGTCCGCGACGCGATCGAGAGCCTGCGCGAGCTCGTGCAGAAGGCGTTCATCACCTACATCTTCGTGACGGATTCCGGCGGACGTCTCGTCGGAGTCCTCGCGTTCCGCGAGCTTCTCTTCGCGAAGAGCGACCAGCGGCTCGCGGAAATCATGCTGAAGGACCCGTTCTCGCTCAAGCCGGACATGCCTCTGGTGGATGCGATGCGCACCGTCGTGACGCGGCACTATCCCGCCTACCCCGTGACCGATGACTCCGGGCGGCTGGTCGGCATGGTCCGCGGCCAGTCGCTCTTCGAGCGGCAGGCCTACGAGATCAGCGCGCAGGCCGGCAGCATGGTCGGCGTCGAGAAAGAGGAGAGGGTCGCCACGCACCTGATGCGGGCCTTCCGCTTCCGCCACCCCTGGCTCCAGCTCAACCTCCTGACGGCCTTCGTGGCGGCCGCCGTCGTCGGAATCTTCCAGGACACCATCGATCGCATCGTCGTGCTCGCCGCCTTCCTCCCGGTCCTCGCTGGACAGTCGGGCAATTCGGGCTGCCAGGCGCTCGCGGTCACCCTGCGGGGGCTCACGCTGGGAGAACTGCGTGCGCTGTCTCCGCGCAAACTCGTCTTCAAGGAGGCGTGTCTCGGGCTTCTCAACGGCGGAGTGGTCGGGATCGTCGCCGGCGCGGCGATGTGGTTCTACGCCCGCTCGCAGGGCACGGGCCACGCGGTCATGCTCGGCGTGATTGTCTGGGTCGCGATGACCGCCGCGTGCGCGATCAGCGGCATCTCGGGAGCTCTCGTTCCGCTGACGCTGAAGCGGCTCGGCGCCGATCCGGCGACGGCCTCGAGCATTTTCTTGACGACGCTCACGGATGTCGCGAGCATGGGGATCATGCTCGGACTCGCGACGCTTCTGATCCGCTGAGGGCTCTTTACATTCGCTGAGGATCAGGACGGCGACTTGAGCAGCGCCTCGATCTCGGAGGCGAGGCGCTCTTCGGACATCCGGTAGGGCAGGTACTGTCGGACGACCCCTTTCCGGTCCACGAACGCGAACGTCGGCGTGGCCGACGCCCCATAGCGCAGCATGGCCTCGTCGCTGATCGGGGCCGCGACGGAATCCGCGAGGCCGTACGTGTCCTTCCAGGACTTCTCGATCCTGGCCTTCTCCGCGGAATGATCCTCGTCGTAGAAGCGCGTGGGCGCGACGAACGCCACGCCCTGCGGGGCGTACTTCTCGACGATGCGGCGGAACGCGGCGGCCTGCGCCTTGCAGTCGCCGCACGCTTCCCACCACAGGTACACGACGACGGGCTTTCCGCGGAGGGCGTCGAGGCTCTCGAACTCCGTCCCGACGACGGTTTCGGCGCGGATGGCCGGGGCCTTCTGGCCGATGAGGTCGACCTGGTTGCGTCGTTTCCAGATCCGGGCCCGCAGGTTGTACGGTGCGGTCTCGAGCTCCTTCGAGCTCCGCTCGAGAAAGCGGATCGCTTCCGCGTTCTTCCCCTCGTGCACGAGGGCCTCGGCCTCGACCTCGATGGCGGTTCCCAGCGCGTACTGCGCTTCCGAGTTGTGCTCCCAGCTCGGCGGCGTTCCGAGCTTCGCCACGGCGATCGCTCGCGAGGCCTTCGCGTAGCGCATCGCCGCCGGCCAGTCGTCCAGGAGCGCCGCCCCGCGCGCGAGCCAGGCGAGCCCGAGGATGTACTCGCCGTCCTCACCCTTGTCGGCGCGATGGACCTCGAGAATGGACTCGGCGCTCGGAAGGTCTCCGGCCGAGATCTTCATCCGGATGAATCGCAGGTTGTCGCGCGGAGACGGCGTCGGCGCGGGTGTGGGCGCGGGCGTGGGTTGTTGCGCGGAAATCGCGGTTGGGAACGCGAGACAAGCGAGGAGGAGCGACGTCACCTGGATGAGACGCTTCATCGGCCGGCTCCTTGTGTATACGTGCGCCCGAACGCGGGCCGCCGACGAGCCATTCCCGCGAGCCGCACTCATGGCCGGCGGTCCCGCCGAGCCGCCCGGCTTGAGGCGCCTAGGACTTCGGAGCCGGCGGGGTCTTCAGCTGGTCGAGCTTCTGCTGGGCGCTCTCGCGGATGAGCTTGCGCAGGTCGTCGTTTGCCGACTTGTCCGCGGGAAGAAGTGCCAGGGTTTTTTCGGCCGCTTCTTTCGCCTTTTGCCGCTGGCCGTCGGCGAGGTAGGCGTCGCCGAGGCTGTCCCACGCGTTGGCCGAGGAAGGATTGGCCTCGACGTTGAGCTGCATGATCGCGACGGCCGAGCGGGAATCGCCGAGCTCGAGGGCCTGATAACCGAGCCGATTCACGAAGCCGGTTTCGAGGGTGGCGGCCTTCGGGTCTTTCTTGCGCTCCGCCGACAGCGCTTCGGCGACGCGAGCGGCTCCGCCCGGCTCGTCCATCAACACCAGAATGCGGACCGTCGGGCCGGGCTCGGGCCGCGCCCGCTTCGAGGCGGGGACCGCGGCGCCCTTGCCGAGGAGCGTGGACTGGTACCACGCGACGATGTCGCCGGGCAGATCCGGATGGGCCTTGAACATTTCGGTGCCGTGGCCACCGGCCTTGTACTCGACGAACTTGTTCTGAGGATTCCCCGAAGTCGCATCGAGCCAGGCCATCTGCTCGACGGCGCCCCCGTCGTCATCGGCCGCCGACAGGAACAGCGGCAAAGAGGAAGCGGTCTTGAGAAAGCCTCGCCCGTCCTTGTTGGTGTTGCCCGAGAGCAGGACCAGGGACTTCACCTCCGGATGGCGGCGGGCGAGCTGGATCGATTGATTCACGCCGCAGCTCGCCCCGCCGGCGCCGAAGACGTCCCCGCGCACGCCCGGCTGCGACTTCAAGTACCCGAACGCGACGTCGACGTCGCCCGGCCACTTTTCGCCGACCGCCCTCTGCTGCGGAAACGTCAGCTGCGTGTACGGCGTGCCGTCGCTGTCTCCGTAACCCCGGTAGTCGAGTGTCAGTACGTGGAAGCCTTTGGCGGCGAGCTCTTCGGCGAGGGCATTCCAGCTCGATCGGTCTTTGTTGCACTGGTGGAAAAGCAGGATCCCGGGCCCCGGCCGCTCGCTCGCGTAATAGGTCGCGGCGAGCTTCGTGCCATCCGAGGCCTTGAGGTCCACCTTGCGGCCCGACGGCGGTTCCGCGGCCGCGGCCACGACCCCGAAAAAGGCGAGCGCCAGCGAAGCGCGCAGGACGTATCTCATGGAAGCCTCCGTTCTCGCTTACGGTGCAACGGAACAAAGGTTTGAGGGGTTATGAACGGCCAGACTCCGGATCACGTTCCAGGAAAGGAATTCCGATGACTTCACAAGAGAATCCGGCCGCGGAGCGCTTTCACCACCTCCACCGCGAAGGCCTCCTCGTGCTGCCGAACGCGTGGGACGCCGGCAGCGCCCGGCTGATCGAGAGCCTGGGGGCGAAGGCGATCGCCACCACGAGCGCCGGCGTGGCGTGGTCCCACGGCTTTCCGGACGGAGACACCCTGCCTTGGCCGCTGCTGCGGGCGACCGTGGCCGACATCGCGAGAGCGGTCCGCGTTCCCGTGAGCGCCGACGTGGAGGGCGGCTACTCAAACGACCCCGCCGCCGTCGGCGAGACGGTCGCGGCCGTGATCGAAGCGGGGGCGATCGGCATCAACATCGAGGACGGCGCCGGCGCCCCGGAGCTGCTCTGCGCCAAGATCGAGCGAGCGAAGAGCGCCGGAGAACGGCTCGGAGTGAAACTCTTCGTCAACGCTCGCACGGACGTTTACCTGCGGGGGCTCGCGACAAACGAGCGACGGGTCGAGGAAACACTGGCGCGCGCCGAGCGTTATCGCTCCGCGGGCGCGGACGGCATTTTCGTGCCGGGCCTCGCGGACCCGGAAGAGATCCGAGCCGTAGCGCAGGGCTCGCCGCTGCCGCTCAACGTCATGGCCTGGCGCGGCCTGCCGTCCGCGGCCGAGCTGGAAGCTCTGGGCGTTCGCCGTCTCAGCGCGGGAGCCGGCATCATCCAGGCCGCGTATGCGAAGACTCGCCGCCTCGCCGCCGCGTTTCTCGAGACCGGGGCATCCGACGCGGTGACCTCGGAGTCGAAGAGCTATCCGGAGATCAACGCCCTTCTGACGGACCGTCGCTAGCCCGACGAGGCTGCATGGGAGCGCTCACTCGGCGCGAAGGGCCTCGTTCGGATCGATGCGGATGACCTGACGCGCGGGCACAGCGCAGGCGATCAGGCCGACGACACCGAGGACCGCGAGCGCGGCGGCGAAGCTCCAGGGGTCCGAAGGCGCGACGCCGAAGAGCTGCGAGCGCAAGAGGCGCGCGAGGACCAGGGCTACGGCGAGGCCGACGGTCCCGCCGGCGACGATGATTCCCAGGTGGCGCGCGACGACCAGGCGCAGCAGCTCGGAGGGCCGGGCGCCGAGCGCAAGGCGGATGCCGAGCTCCGGACGCCGGCGCGCGACGGCGAACGCGGTGACGCTGGCGATTCCGCTCGTGGCGAGGAGCAGGGCCAGGGACCCGAACAGCGCGAGCAACGTCAGGCTGAATCGTCGCGCGGCCAGCGATTCCGAGACGACCTGCTCGACCCGCCGGAATCGCGGCGGAAGGGCAGGATCGATGGAGCGGACGACCTCGCGCGCCGAAACCATGACGGCGGCCGGATCGCCGTCGACACGCAGGACGGTCGTCAGCGTGGGAGTCTTCTGCGGTCTCTGGCGGAGGTTGACGTAGAGGATCGGCTCCAGCGCGTCCTCGAGGCTGTTCTGGCGGACGTCGCCAACGACGCCAACCACAGTCAGCGGCTGGAGATCGCCGTCCATGTTGCCGAACTCGATGCGCTGGCCGATCGGGTCGCGGTCCGCGAACCTCCGGCGCGCCAGGGCCTGCGAGATCACGGCCACATGCGAGCCGCTCCGCACGTCGCGCTCGTCGAAGACCCGGCCTCGGATCACGGGGATGCCCATGACCTCGAAGTAGGTCCCCGTGACCGCTCCGTAGCTGGCCACGCCGGCGCGCTCGGGATTGCGTATGAGCCGCTCGAAGTCGGCAATGGAAGGCACGGCGTCGTTGGGGCCGAGCAGGACGAACGTCCCGTCGGCCAGGCCGGATGCGAGCGGCAGCCCTCCGACGGCTCCCACGCGCGCGACTCCCGGAATCCGTGAGAGCCGCTCGTGGAGCGCGTCGAGCATCGCGATGCGCCGCGCCTTGTCGGGTTCGTCCTGCGGAAAGTCCGGGAACAGGTCCATGGCGACGACGCTCTCGGTGCGGAAGCCAGGCTGGACGTCGAGAACACGCAGGAAGCTGCGGGCGAAGAGGGCGAGTCCGGCCAGCAGAAGCGCCGTCACCGCCGCCTGGACGCCGAGCAGGGCGCTCTGGGCGCGCGAGCCCGCTGCGGCCTGCCCGGACCGTCCGGCGGCGAGGTCCCGATACCTCCCCTCCGGTGAGCGCCGCGAGGCCGCGACGGCGACACCCAGAGCGGCGGCGAGGCACAACGCCAGGCCGAATCCGAGTACCGGGGCGTCGACCGCGATCTCCGCGGCGCGCGGCAGACTCTCTCCCGAAAGCGACTTGATGGCTCCGAGGCTCCACGCGCAGAGCGCGAGACCCGCCACGGTCCCCGCGAGCGACAAGACGAACGACTCCGCGAAGATCGCCCGGAAGAGGTCGCCGCGCGTCGCTCCGAGCGCCGCCCGGACCGCGAGCTCGCGCCTGCGCGCGGCCACGCGGGCGAGCGAGAGGTTGGTGACGTTGGCCGCGGCGATGAGCATCAAAAACCCGACGGCCGACAGCAGCATGAGGAGGGCCGGCCGGACGCGGCCGACCATCGTGTCCCGGAGAGGCCGGATCGACGCGCCCGCCAGGTCCGCGGCCTCTCCGTGCTCGCGGCGGATGCTCGCCGCGATCGCCCCGAGATCGGCGCGGGCTGCCGCCAGCGAGACTCCGTCCCGAAGGCGACCGATGCCGCGCCAGTTGTGCGCCGAACGGCTGTCTTCCGGCTCGAAGCGCTCTCGTGGCGTCCAGAGCTCGGCCGCGTCCGGAAAGCCGAAACCGGCGGGCATGACGCCGACCACGCGGTAGAGGTCACCATCGAAACGCAGCGACAGTCGCGACAGGTCGGTCTCGCCGGAGAGGAGGCGCTTCCAGAAGCCGTCCGAGACGATGACGGCGGCCGGGCCGCCGGGGCTCTTCTCTTCCGGCGCGAAGACGCGTCCGCGGACCGGCTGCGTCCCGAGCGCTTCGAAGAAGTCCGACGACACGACGGCGCGGGTCGCGCGCACCGGTTCGCTGCCGCCGGAGACCGACGATGCCCAGGCCGTGTATTCGGCGAAGGCGGCGAGCGTGCGGTTCCGTTCCTTCAGGTCGCGGTAGTTCGGATCGCAGAGAGCCATCTCGCGGCCGTCAGCGGCGGTTTCCGCGACCGCGACGATGCGGTCGGGCGAGGGGTAGGGCAGCGGCCGGAGCAGAATGGAGTAGGCCACACTGAAGATGGCGGCGTTCGCGCCGATCCCGAGGGCGAGCGTCGCAGCGGCCGCGGCCGAATAGCCCGGACTGCGCGCCACGAACCGGAGCGCGTACTTCAGGTCCGCGAAGAACTGGGACATCCGCTCACCTCGTCTTTTGGAGAGCTACGCGCTGGCCTTTCGAAGGTTCCCCGAAAGCGGAGCCACGGAGGGGTCTATTCGGGCCGCGGGGTCGTCGAGGGCAGCCCGGCCAGGTTGCGATCCACCTCTCGCGCGGCCTCCGGATCCATGCTCACGAGCTTCTTCATGGCCGCGCTGTAGCGGTCGTCATCACCCATGGCGATGTAAGCCAGAGCGAGGTTCTGGGTGACCCAGACTGTCTGTTTGTGGAACCGCTCGCACCGGAGATAGCCCTCGACGGCAGCGGCGTAGTCGCCTCGCGCATGCGCATCGTAGGCCCGGGCCGCGACCCACTCGAAGCTCCAAGGGCACCAGGAAAGGGAGACGACGGTCGCGGCGAGGCTCAGCGCTCCCAGAGCGAGCTTCGGCCACCTCGCCCTCGGCACGACGACGAACGCCCAGCCGACCCCGAGGCCGAACAGAAGGCCTCCGATGTGCGCCGCGTTCCCGACCTTCCAGACGTCGAGGGCCGTGAGGACGACGCAGACCACGAGCCAGCCCAGGAAGAGCCGAACTGTCTGTGGGGGCAGGACTCGTGCGAACCCGGGATACGCGCGCCGGCCGACCCACATGAATCCGAACACGGCGTAGAGAACCCCGGAAAGGCCGATTCCCGTCGAGCCTGAGGCCGCGAGCTGGGCCGCCGAGCTGACGATGGCCGAGGCCACGAAAAACGCCAGCCAGCGCATCGAGCCGATCGTCGACTCCAGGACCCTGCCGAGAATCCAGAGCCAGTAGAGATTGAACGCGAGGTGCCAGATCGCAAGATGAACGAACACCGAGGTGACGAGCCCCCAGTACGCGCCGTGCCAGACGGTCTGCGCGGGCGGCGCTCCCCACCGACGCATGCCCTCCCACGACGACGCGTCTCCGCTCAGATTCACACCGACGAAGATCCCGACGCAGATCGCCGCGATGATCCATGTCAGCCACGGCTTCGTTTGGGTTTCGGCAGGGAATGGAGTGGCCGGGGCAGAGTCCGTCGCGACGGCGCCAGGCGACGTGATCGGATCCGAGGCGGAAGTGGAATCGTCGGACGTGTTGGGTGGATGGTAGCCCATCCGCAATCGAACTCCGATCAGCGGCCGGCACGGTAGTAGGCGAGGCGGCCGAAGATGAGCCTGCCGTTGCAAACCTTGACCGGGTTGCCGAAGCCAGCCTGGCGCAACCACCCGAGGATGCGGCTTTCGCTGTTCTCCTTCAGGCGGGCGTGGGTGTGCAGCAACCGCGCGAGGAGTCCGTCGGATCCCTCCGGGCCGGCGAAGTCCATGAGGTGGAACGAGCCGCCCGGTCTGAGCACACGGCGCGCTTCGCGAAGCATCTGCTCCTTGTCCGTGGTCTCGACGTGATGAAACATCATCGAGGAGAACACGCGATCGAACGAGGCGTCGGGGTAGGGCAGCGCGTCTGCGAAGCCCTGGTCGAATCGCACGGCCGCTCCCTCTCGTTCGAATTTCCGTCTCGCACGCGCGAGAGCCTTCGGGTCGGGATCGAGGCCGACGGTGGCGACGCTTGGAAAGGACTCACGGATCTGCAGGAGCAGCGTGCCCGTGCCGCATCCGACGTCCAGGACGTCGTTCCCGGGCGCGAGCGCCGCCTGGTCGATCAGCGTTCGACGGGCGCGGTCGCCGCCGAGCAGCTTCGTCAGCGGATCGTAGAGGGGCAGGAACAAATCGCGGCCGGCCGCGGGAAGGAAGTGTCGGTGCGTCCCGGCCTTTTCGCCCATGTGATGCAAAGCAATAGGCCTCCGGTCAGAATTCCGGATCGCCTCGTTCCTTCGAGCGTCCTCAGGAGGTCGCGAAGAGGCTACTTCTTCGGGTTCTTCGGGCGCTTCTTCTCGGCGGCCCGCTTCCTCGCCGCCTGAGCAAACGCGGCTTGACGCTCGGCCGGAGAGATGAACGTGGCGCCTCGAGCCTCCTCGGGATCCTTCACGACGGGCGCCTCGCCGCGGCGCAAGGCCTCGACCCGGGCTTTGGCGGCGGCCGAAGGGGGCAAGCGCACGCGCTTGGGAGCGGAGTGCTTCATGGGGCCAATATTACCTTTTCAGAGCGGACGTGCTCGCGCGGCATCAGCCCGGCAATTCCGTAGCCGACGAAAGCGGGTATTTGCGGTGGCGCCGGACTCGCGTTACGGCTCGCGCTCCCGAGGGGCTCTCCGTAGACCGGCGAGCCGTCGCGCCGTCAGTTGATGGTGATGGCCTTCAGTTTCGTGTTGTTGGTCTCGATCGTCTCCACCTCCGCGTTGCCATCGTCGGCAACCACGAAGAGGTTGTAGCTCCCCGTCGGCGTTCCGACAGGGATCACCACCGGCACGACTCCCCCGGACGAGGTATTCGGCGCCAGTGCCGGCACGGTGCGGGATCCGAGGAATGTATCCGGACCGCTCGGCGGTCGCAGGTAGATACTCGTCGTCGAGCCGACTCCGCTCGACCCGCCTCCCTGGTTCTTGGTCGTCGGCGTGACGTTGATCGTCTGACCTGGGTGTGCCGAGAGCGGCGTGGCGATGGCCGACACGATGAGGTCCGGGCCGATCGCGATCGACTTCGTTCGGGTGTTGTTGGTCTCGCTGGTTTCGAAGACGACGTTCGGATCGTCCGCCTTCGCAATGATGTACCAGGTCCCCGTGGCCGTCCCTGCGGGGATCGTCACGCTCGCCGAGCCCGCGCTGCTTCCTCCGGACGAGATCGCGCCGGTGGACCGGCTGTTCAGAAGAAGGTCGCCGCCGCCGAGGACCGCGTCGGACGAGAAGTAGTACGCCGTTATGGAATCGGGCACGTCGCTCCGCCCGGCGGCATTCGCCGTCGTGTCCGTCACCGTGACTTGCAGTCCCTCGCCCGACTTCGCCGGCGCCCCGAGCGCCGAGACGCTGAGGTTCGCGCCGATCACGATCACCTTCGCCATGGTGTTGTTGGCCTCGTTGCTCTCCGCGATGGCCAGGGGTCCATCCGCCTTCGCGATGATGTAGTAATTGCCGTTCGCCACGGAGGGCAGCGTCTGACTGGTCGTCAGCGCGTTCTGGGCCCCTCCCGCCAGATCCGGGACGCTGCGGCTGCCGAAGGGGATGTCGCCGCCGTCCCAGACGGCGTCATTGGAGAGGAAGTAGCTGGTCGTGGACGCGGGGGCCTGGCCGGCGCCGGGTAGGTTGCGCGTCGTGTCCGTAATCGAGATCGTGCGGTTCGCCCCCGAGGACGCCGGCACTGTCAGCGCGACGACTTTGAGATCCGGGCCCAGCACCGTGATCGCCTTGGCCTTGACGTTGTTGGCCTCGTTGGATTCCGGAACCGATCCGTCCGCGTCGGCGTTCGCGATCAGGAAGTAGCTGCCCGGCGCCTTCCCGGCCGGTATCACGACGTTCGTGGAGCCGGCGCTGGAACCGCCGGGGTCGAGCGAAGGCACGGCGCGGGTGCCCAGGAACGTATCGCCGCCGTCGAGGACGCCGTCGCTCGACAGCCAGATCTTCGTGTTGCTCGTGCCCGGAAACGCGGGCCCGCCGGTCAGGTTCTTGGTCGTGTCGGTCACGGCGATCGTCGCGCCGGCGGCCGTGGTTGCGGGACCCCCGAGAACGGAAACCGTCAGGTCGGGCTTCGTGTTGAAGGCGGCGGTGCAGGTTTTGTCGGCGTCGAGCGTGATGACGCCGTCCGCGCAATCGGCGTCCCCCGACCAACCGCCGAAGACGAAGGCCGCGTCCGGCGTGGGAAGAAGCGTCACGACGGTTCCGGTGTCGAAGCTCTTCACGCAGGTCGTCCCGCAGTCGATGCCCGCGGGCGTGCTCGTCACCGTGCTGGTGGCGGCGCCGGTTCCGGTCCGGGTGACCGTCAACGAACGCGTCGGCGGCTGCGGCGTCGCGCTCGCCTGGCTCGAGTCGGCGCTCTCGCCGCCTGCATCCGGGCCCCCGGTAAAACCTGCCGAAACCACGTAGTAGTAGGTCGTGCCGTTGGTGAGATTGGTGTCCACGTAACTCGTGCCCGTCGGGCATGCGATCCCCACGTAGGGTCCCCCGCTCGTTGGGGAGCGCTTGACGTGGTAGCCGCTGGCTCCGATCGATGCCGGCCATGACAGGGACACCTGGGCGTCACCCGGTGTGGCCGTCAAGCTCGCCGGCGGTGCGAGATTGACCAGAAGGGTGGTCGATGTCGTGTGCTCGAGCGCTCCGCTGGTGCCGGTGATCGTCAGGGAGAGCGCGAAAGGAACCGCGCTCGCGGTCGTGTTCATGGTGAGGGTCGAGGAGCCCGAGCCGCTGATCGTGGGCGGGCTGAAGCCGCCGCTCGTGACCCCCGCCGGGAAAGGCGACTCGCTGTCGACGGTCAGAGTCACCGTTCCCGCGAAGCCGGTGATGGGTGTGATCGTCACCGTGAACGTCGTCGCCTGGCCCGGAGCGACGACCTGCGCGGGCGGGCTCGAGGAGATCGAGAAATCGGGGGTTACCGGAGTCACCGTGATCGTGCGCGTCGGCGGACTGGGATCGGAGTTTCCGTCCGCATCGATGACGGTCAGAGAGGTGACGTAGGTGCCCGGGACGTCGAAGGTGACGCTTCCCGGGGCCTGCGCGACGGACGTCGTCGGCGAACCTCCGGGAAAGATCCACGAGTAACTCGCCGCCATGGTGTCCGTGCTGAACACGACCGATCCGCCGGCCGGAATGGTCACGTCGGAAACGGGTGACGCGATCGCGCCGGACGGTGGCGACGTGCTGTGGGCCGAAAGCAGTATGAACTGCGCCTGCGATGGGACACCGGCGCTGTCGAGCAGAAACAGCATGTAGTAACCGGGAGGCGCGATGTTGGCGTTCGGAGGGCTCGTGAGGCTCAAAGTGCCCCCGCCGGCGCTGCATGGGGGCTGCGGCGACGGACCGCACAGGCCGATCAGCCGCTGTTCCATGTCGAAAGCGTGCGTCACGGAGCCCGGTCGTACCAGCACCGCGGAGGCGATCGGCGACGCGCTCGAAAAGTTCACCGAGAACGACGCGTTGTAGCCGACGACTCCCGAAGAAGGTGTGACGGCAGTGATGCCGGGCCGGCTGGTGGTGATCAGTTGGTCGGCACTGTCGAAGAGGTAGGCCGGTGTGTAGATCTCGATGGCCGCTTCGTAGCGGCCGCGCGACCCGGGATTGCTCCCGATGCTCATGACTCTGGCATCCGGAAGGAGCAGCGCCGTGGAGTGATAGAGCCGCGAATAGGAGGCGGTACCGCCCGGGCCGAAGGTGCCGGTCGCGGGATCGTAGAGGTCGGCCGTTTTTCCGGGCCCGTTCGGGGCCTCGTTGTTCACGGAGCCACCCATGGCGAGGACCTTGCCACTGGGCAAAATGACCGCATCCATCTGGATTCGTCCCGTGGACATGCTGGGACCCGTCGTCCAGGCCGGAGGGGCCGCGGAGAGGTCGATGATCTCCGTTGAGCTCTTTGCCGGATTTCCGCCGCCCCCGAAGGCCATGACCTTCGGCGTGTAGGCCGGCGGGAGGAGAGGCAGGATCACGGCCGAGCCGTACGTCCGGTTCCCGGTCGTCGGAGCCGAGGCGGTCCAGGTCTGCGCCGACGGATCGAACATCCAGCCGCTGGTGTTCGAAGTACCGCTCCCGTGCCCCGTGTAGAAGATCTTGCCGTTCGGAAGCAGCATCATTCGCGGGTACAGAGGCGGGACGAAGGGCGCGGCCGGAGTCGGACTGCTCCATCCGGCTCCGGTGGTCCCGATGCCGTAGATCTCGACTGTGTTGTTTGTTCCGCCGGTGAGCTTGAGCCCGGAGAACGCCATGATGCGGCCATCGCCGAGCGTCGTGGCGGTCGCATACCAGCGGCCGTCCACCATGCTTTGAGACTGGACGAAGTTTCCCGTCGCCGGGTCGAAGAAAGACGCACGGTTGTCGCCAGTGAACGAGTAGTCGGACGTGCCCCCGACCACGAGCGGTCGCCCATCGGGCAGGGTGGCGGTGCCGCTGCAGAAGACGTCATAGGTGAGGTTCTGCACGGCGATGCTGCTTTGCGTGGTGCCCGTGGGATCCCAAACCGCCGCACGGTAACTTTCGGAACCCTCCGAGTTGTTGTGCGCATCGTTCTCCGATCCGGCGACGATCAACACCTGCCCGGTGCGCAGAAGGGTCGCGTTGATCGGATTGATCGGCATCTGGTAAGGCAGCGTGATCCATTGCCCGGTGATGTGCGGAACGTCGGTGACGCAGGATTGTGCTTTCGCCGCGGAGGGAAGCCCCGCGGCTGCTCCAACGACGAACAGCGGGATGAGCAACCGGCGTCGAGCGAACGCGATTGCGGTGGCCGTCGTCATCTGTTTCGTCATTTGTGGGGCCGGGTGGCCTTGACTGGCCAGAGGTACACTATGCCTGTCCAGAGGAACAGGTCAAGCCGCAGTTAGCTCAGACGAGGATCGAACCCGGTCGCGCCCGAAGGGGCGCGCTCAAAGGGAGACGCCTTGAGAGGGCTGCGTCCGGAGGACGCGGCATAGGACTCACGAAGCTGGCAGGATCTGGTAGCC
>Ga0207691_10001548_pt1 | contig 22826 bp, 16 predicted proteins | sample KBSM13metaG_FD_184327 | JGI IMG/M metagenome (GOLD analysis project Ga0207691, IMG submission 184327) | Miscanthus rhizosphere microbial communities from Kellogg Biological Station, Michigan, USA - KBS M1-3 metaG (SPAdes) (version 2) | ecosystem: Host-associated > Plants > Roots > Rhizosphere >... | reverse complement strand
GCAGGAGCGTCTCGGGCGCCCTGCTCGACGGAATCGACCGCAGGGCCTTCGAAACGGCCAGCGACTTCTTCAGACTCGTCACGACCTCACCCCCTCCCGCCGCGACTCCGAAAGAGCCTCGCGCAGGGCGTTGATTCCGCGATGCACATTCGACTTCACCGTTCCGAGCGGCTGCCCGAGCACGGTGGCGACCTCCTCGAGACGGAGGCCTTCGACGTAACGGAGCTGCAGGGCGGACCGGTACCGGTCGGGCAGACCGGCCATCACGCCGGCGATGTCCCGCCGCTCGCGTCGTTTCTCGTAGCGCCTGTCGGGCTGCTTCTCCGGACTGTCCGCGGCTTCCCACATCGCGTCGCTTCCCGGCGCGATGGGATGGTCCAGAGAGACCGTGCGGAGTTTCTTTCCGCGAAACCGGTTCCTCGCGGTGTTCAGCGTGATCCGGTAGAGCCATGGCCGCAAGGCGAGCCCGCGGATGCGCTCCGCCGGATAGGTCGCGAGGGCTTTGTACGCCTTCACGAACGCGTCCTGCGCGACCTCTTCGGCGTCCTCGCGCCGCGCCATCAGGCGCAGCGCGTAGGAATAGAGACGATCCTGGTAGGTGCGCACGAGCTCCTCGAAGGAGCCGTCGAGGTCGCAGGCGATGCGTTCCCGGAGACTGTCCTCGTGCGACATCGAGGTCCGTCCGCCCTTCCCCTGCTCCGGCTGACCCAGCACCAGCCGGAAATCCCCGCGCCCGCCCGGCCACGCCGACCTGTCGGACTCGGGAACGCATTCATGCCACATCTTGCCCTCCGCCGCTGCCTGAAACACGGCAAAGCGGCAAAGGGTTGCGGCCTCCGACACTTCCGACTAGTGGACCGCCCCCTGGAGTCGGCCGGCGATCGCGGCGGCGATCATGCCCGCGTGGTGCCGGCTGTTCTCGATGAAGATCTTGCCGATCTCGCGGCCGCCCAGGATTGCGCCCGCCAGATACAGCCCGGGAACGTTGGACTCCAGCGTCTCCGGGTCGTGCGCCGGAACTCGGGCTTCCCCTTCGAGGCGAATGCCGCAGCGCTCGAAGAGCGCGAAGTCCGGCTCGTAGCCGATGAGGGGAAACACGGCATCGGCGGGGATCCGCCCCTCCCCGTCCGGTGTCGCGACACGGACGAAATCCGGGCCGATCTCCCGGACGTTGGATCGAAAGAGCGCGGCGATCGCCCCGGCCGCGATCCGATTCTCGAGGTCCGGCTTGATCCAGTACTTGACCCGATCCGAGATCGCCGGCCCGCGGACGACGATCGCGACGCGGGCGCCGTGACGATAGAGATCGAGCGCGGCTTCGGCGGCGGAGTTCTTCCCGCCGATCACGACCACGTTCCGCCCGTGAAACGGATAGCCCGAGATGTAACGCGAGTGGACGTGCGGCTGATCCTCGCCCGGAACGCCCAGCCGCCTCGGGTTCGGAAAGAAGCCCGTAGCCAGGATCGCCGCCGGAGCATCGAACCGCTCGGACCCGAGTCGGGCCTGTGCCGCAACGACCACGCCGCCGCCGGGGCGCGGCTCGATGCGTTCGACCTCGGTCTCGGGACGGACGCGAACGCCAAACCGCTCCGCCACCCCGCGGTAGTAGGCGAGCGTCTCGAGACGCGTCGGGTGAGCCTCCGCCGACGTGAATGGCACGCCCGCGATGTCGAGCAGGTCGCGCGTGGAGAACCAGCGCATCTCCTCCGGAAAGTGGTAGATCGAATCCAGGATCGATCCACGATCCAGACAGACCGAAGCGACGCCTCGACGGCTCAGCTCGATGGCACAGGCGATCCCGGTGGGCCCGGCGCCGACGATGGCGACCGGCGTCGGACGAGCCTCGCCGCTCATCGAGACGCGGCGGCAGCGAGCTCGGCCATCGGGTACAGGGCGCCGGCCCGCATGACGAAGCGCAGCTTGCGCAGGTTTGCGATGTCCCGGGACGGGTCCGCGCCGACGACGATCAGGTCCGCGGACTTGCCCTTCTCGAGCGTGCCCGTGACCTTGTCGACCCCCATGGCGCGGCTCCCTCCCCGCGTCGCGGCGACGAGCACCTCCATCGGCATGAGGCCGGCGGCCTGCATCGCCTCCATCTCCGCGTAGATCGACGGGCCGTGCAGGGTCAGGGGATTGCCGGCATCGGTGCCCATCGCGACCGTGATCCCGGCGTCGGACACGCTCTTGAGATTCGCCGCCATCCTGCCGGTGGCTCGCGTGAGGTTCTCGTTCATCGGCGGGAGCCGGGCGGGGTCGGTCTTCGGCAGGCTCACGCTCTCCCGGACCTTGCGCAGCGTCTCCGCGTCGACGCAGCCGTTGGGATCGTCCACGGCCGGTGGCTCTGCGGCACCGCCGGCCTGCGCCAGCCGCAAGTAGCCGCCGAAGACGATCAGGGTCGGGCAGTAGACCACGCCGTTGGACTTCGCGAGCGCCAGGAACTCGTCGTCGACCGGCTGATCGTCGACGCTGTGAACGAGCATGTGCGCCCCGGCTTTGAGCGCGACCTTGGCCTCAGCGAGGCCCGTCGCGTGCACGATCAGCGGGATGCCCAGCTTCCGCGCCTCGTCGCCGGCCGCCATGACGGCGGGCGTGGAGGCCTCCACGGTCTGTTCGGGCGTCACGATGAACCAGACCTTCGCCGCGTCGGCGCCGCGCGCCGCCAGGTAACGGACGCCGAGGCGGGCCGCGTCGACATCCTTCAGGTGGATGAACTGGCGCTCGGCGGGAAGATTGAGCCAGAAGTCGATGGTGGAGAGCAACGGTCCCGCCGCCGCGAGGCGGGGTGCGGAAGGATCATCCCGCTCACGGTGCGCCACGTCGATCGACCAGGGATATCCGCCGACGTCGAAGACCGACGTCAGCCCGGAACAGAGCTGCGAGCGCAGGAACCGCTCGGGATGGGTCGCGAGACCGGATGCGACCTTCTCGTAGGGGTAGCGGTCGCGCACGTCGAAAGCATCCGGCCTGCCGTCAGCCCAGCCCGTCTGGCCGAAGTGGACGTGCGCGTCGATGAGGCCCGGAGCGATCCACGAGCCCATCACGTCGGTGACCGCGGCGTCCTTCGGCACCTTGCAGTCCTTGCCGGCGCACTCGATCTTCCCGTCGCGAACGACGACAGTCGCATGGGGCACAGGCGGCGCGCCCGTGCCGTCGATCAAGGTCGCGCCCACGAGAGCCTGCACGGAGTGACCGGGCGACGCCATTCCCGCCGCGAGGACGGCGAAGAGCGAGAGCACGAGCGACATCGAGCCGAGACTCTACACCGGCGCCGGCCGGGTCCCGGATGAAGGACTGACTACAGGCTCTGGATCCGGACCGAGCCTCCGCTCGTGTGGAGGCGCAGCGTGTTGCCGCCCTTGCCGAGCGTTCCCGAGAGGCTCCCGCGCGAGACCTCACCGCGGACCGCGAGCGGCAGGTCCGTGCGGACGGCATTGCCGTGCGCCTCGATCGCGAGGTCGGCTCCGGGGTCGATCTGCACTTCGATGCCTCCGCCGGACGTCGTCAGAGAACCGCCGAGCGAGTTGCCCCTCGCGAAGCTCGCCTCGATCCCGCCGCCCGAGGTGTCCGCTTTGACGCGGCCACCGGCCTCGACGATCGTGATCCCGCCGCCGGAGGTGTCGGCGTCGATGTCCCCGGTCACCCGCTCGAGCTCGATCGAACCGCCCGAGCTTTCGGCGCGGATCGAGCCCTCGATCGCCTTCGCATCGACGCCCCCGCCCGAGGTATCGGCCATGACGCGGCCCTTGATGTTCTCGAGCGAGATTCCCCCTCCCGAGGTCTCGGCGAAGACGTCGCCGGTGACGTTCGTGATGCCGATCCCGCCTCCCGACGTGTCCGCCTTGACCTCGCCCTGGATGCCCGTGATGTTGATGCCGCCGCCGGAGGTCTCCACGGAGACGCGGGTCTGCGCCGGAACGCGGACCTCGTACTGGACCGCGTTTCCGGAGCTCGAGAACCAGTCGAACTTGTGACGCTTCCGCGCGGTGATCGATACCAGGCCCGAACTCTCGTCCCAGCGGAAGGTCATGAGCTCTTCGAGGTCCTTCTTGCGCGAGGTCAGGACGACGTGGACGTCCGCGTCCGGAGACCCGACGAGGGTGACTTTGCCCATGTCGGTGTCGAGCCGAAACTCGCCGCCGGGGGCGAGCTTGAGAGTCTTCTCGATGCGCATTTCCGCCAGGGCCGGCAGGGCGATGCCGAGGGCGAGGGCGGACAGGGCGAACGCGAAACGGGTGGGGGCACGGTGCATGGAACTCCTCCCTGTCCCCAGTTACGCACCGCCCGGCTGAATGTTCCGCGGGCTAGCCGTTTCCCACGGGCGTCTGAAAGCGCCGGATCCAGGTCGCGAAGGCCGCCAGAAAGGCTCGGAGGACGCCGATCGTCGGCTCGTCCGTGAGCCGTCCCGCAGCGTCGAACTTTCCTCCGGCCTGCGCGATCAACACTTCGGGCTTGCCCAGAAGAAACACGTCCGCTCCGAGGGATTGCCGGAGGGCGGCCTGGGCCCGGATCGTTGCGCCGCGTCCGGGCGTCGCCCCCATGATCCCCACGGGCTTGCCGCTGTAGGCCGCCTGGCCCCCGGGACGCGACGCCCAGTCGATCCCGTTCTTCAGCACGCCCGGGATGCTGTGGTTGTACTCCGGCGTGGCGATGAGGATGCCGTCCGCCTCGCGCATCGCGGTCTTGAGGGCGACTACGGCCTCGGGGGTCCCACGGGCCTCGAGATCCGCGTCGTACAGAGGAAACTCTCCGAGACGTTCGAATGGCCGGATCTCGAGCTCCTCCGGCCCGTGCTCGATGGCCGCCCTCAGGAGCGCGCGGTTGTAGGAGCCTTCGCGGAGGCTGCCGGCGATCCCGAGGACCCGGAGCACTCCCCCGCCCTCAGGCGAGCGCCTGTTTCAGAGGCGTGTAACTCTTCCCCTGAGCTTCGGCCACGGCGCGATAGGTCAGCTTGCCGCCGTACGTGTTGACGCCCTCCGCCAGGTGGGTGTTCTCCTCCGTCGCGCGCTTGACGCCCTTGTTGGCGAGCTCCAGGCCGTAACGCAGCGTGGAGTTCGTCAGGGCGAAAGTCGAGGTCCGCGCGACCGCGCCCGGCATGTTCGCGACGCAGTAGTGGATGACGCCGTCCACCGTGTACACGGGATCCGAGTGCGTCGTGGCGTGGGTCGTCTCGAAGCATCCGCCCTGATCCACCGCGACGTCCACGGCGACGGAACCCTTCTTCATCTGGGAGATGAGCTCCCTGGTCACGAGCTTGGGCGCCGCGGCGCCCGGAATCAGCACCGCGCCGATCAGGAGATCCGCGCGGCGGCAGCCCTCCTCCAGCGTCACGGGGTTGGACGCGATCGTCTTGATGCGGCCGAGGAAGATGTCGTCGAGCTCGCGCATCCGATCCGGGGACATCTCGAGGATCGTCACGTCGGCGCCCATCCCCGCGGCCACCTTGGCCGCGTTGGTGCCGACGACTCCCCCGCCGATGATCACGACATCCGCCGGCGGAACACCCGGCACGCCCGAGAGCAGCACGCCGCGACCGCCGTTGGACTTCTGCAGGTAATACGCCCCGACATGGACGCTCATCCGGCCGGCGACTTCGGACATCGGGGTCAGTAGCGGCAGCGAGCCGTTTGCCGCGGTGATGGTCTCGTAGGCGACGCCCGCGACCTTGCGCTCGAGCAGCATGTCGGTCAGCGCCTTCGCCGGGGCGAGGTGCAGGTACGTGTAGAGGATCTGCCCTTCCCGAAGACGCTGGTACTCCGGGCCGACGGGCTCCTTGACCTTGACGATCATGTCGGCCTTCGCGAAGACCTCCTCGGCCGTGCCGAGAATCTTCGCGCCGACGGCGATGTACTGCTCGTCGGGAATCCCCGAGCCCGCGCCGGCGTCGTGCTCGACGTACACCGTGTGGCCCGCGGCGGTGAGGGCCTTCACGCCCGCCGGCACCATGCCGACGCGATTCTCGTTGTCCTTGATCTCCTTCGGCAGTCCGACGATCATGCGAGCCCTTTCCTGAGGCGACGGGCCTGGCCCGTCAGTGCGTGTCGATCTGCGCCTTCTGGAGCTTGCCCGAGAAGTCGACGTAGATCGACTTCCACTCCGTGAAGACGTCGAGGCCGGCGATGCCCGCCTCGCGGTGGCCGTTGCCCGTGTCCTTGATGCCGCCAAAGGGAAGGTGCACCTCGGCGCCGATCGTCGAGGAGTTGACGTAGAAGATCCCGGTCTCGAAGTCCCGCATCGCCGCGAAGGCCTTGTTGACGTCCTGGGTGTAGATCGAGCCCGAGAGCCCGTACGCCACGGAGTTCGCAACGCGGACGCCTTCCTCGAGCGAGGAAATCGGCACGACCGTGGTCACGGGCCCGAAGATCTCCTCGGCCGCGACCCGCATCTTCATGTCGGCGTCGGCGAAGACGGTCGGCTCGTGGAACCAGCCCCGGCCGAGATCTCCCGAGGAGAGTTTCTGGCCGCCGGTGACCAGGCGCGCGCCTTCGTTCTTGCCGATCTCGACGTACTTCGAAACCGTCTCGCGCTGCTTCTCGGAAACGCAGGGCCCCATGTCCACGTTCGAATCGAGCCCGTTGCCCACGCGGAGGGCTTTCGCTCGCGCCGCGAGCTTGTCCACGAACTCCTTGTAGACCGCCTTGTGCACGAGAAGACGCGAGGCCGCCGTGCAGCGCTGACCGGTCGTGCCGAAGGCGCCCCAGACGGCGCCGTCGACCGCGAGGTCCACGTCCGCGTCGTCCATGACGAGGATCGCGTTCTTGCCGCCCATCTCGAGGTGCAGCCGCTTGAAGGTCGGCGCGCAGGCCTGCGAGATCCGCCGGCCGACTTCGGTCGAGCCCGTGTACGACACGACTTTGACGTCGGGATGCTGGACCAGCGGATCGCCGACTTCGCCGCCCGAGCCCATGACGACGTTGAAGACGCCCGGCGGGAGCCCCGCCTCTTCGAAGACGCGCGCGAGCGCCACGACCGACGCCGGAGTGTCCGTCGCGGGTTTGATGACGATCGTGTTGCCGGCGATGAGCGCCGCCATGGACTTCCACGCCGGGATCGCCATCGGGAAGTTCCAGGGCGTCACGAAGGCGCAGACGCCGACGGGCTGGCGGATGCACATCGCGAACTTGTTCGGAAGCTCCGAGGGCGTCGTGAAACCGAACAAGCGCCGCCCCTCGCCCGCGGCGAGGTAGGCCATGTCGATGGCTTCCTGGACGTCGCCCCGCGTCTCGGCGAGGACCTTGCCCATCTCCCGTGTCATCAGCCGCGCCAGTTTTTCCTTGTCGCGCTTCAGGATCTCGGCGGCCGCGTAGAGGACCTCCGCCCGGCGCGGGGCCGGCGTGTTCTTCCAGCCGGGATAGGCCTTCTTCGCCGCGGCGACCGCGGCGTCGACGTCGCGCTGGTCGCTCTTCGGGAACAGGCCGACGATCTCGTCGCGATCGGCCGGGTTGCGGTCCTCGAACGTCTGTCCGGATGCCGCCGGCACCCACTTCCCGCCGATCCAGTTCTGCTGCGTTTCGACTGCGACTTCCGTGGCCATCTAGTTCTCCTCTGCCGTCTTTTTCTGCACCGGCGCCGCCGGCGCCGACATGGCGACGCTTCCCTGGAGCTGTGCTCCCTCGGCAATTACGACCTTTGGAGCGCTCACGTTTCCTTCCACAGCGGCGCTCGCCAGGAGCTCCGCCCGCTCGGAGGCCCGGATCTGCCCGTAAACCTTTCCGCCCACGATGACGGAACGGCCGTGCAGATCACCGCGCACCTCTCCGGACGGCGCGACCGTCACCCTCCGCTCAACCTTCACATTTCCTTCGAGGCGCCCCTGGACCAGGACGTCCTCCTCGCCGGAAACCTCTCCCACAAAACGGGCTTTCGGCCCGATGATCGTCTGCGACGACCCGCTCTCCAGCGGCGCCGCCGCCGGGCGGTCTCCCGCCGATACCTGTCCTGTGTCGGTCTTGCCGAAGATGGCCACCCACCCTCCGAAAGGCGGGCTAGTCTAGCAAAAGCCCCCGGGCGGCCTTTTCTAGGGCAGCGCGAACGTCGCGACGAGGAAGGCGGCCATCTGACCACGCGTCACGTTGTTCGACGGACAGTAGAGCAGTTCCGATGACGAGCAACCTGCTGTAATCCCGCGGCCGTACACATCCTCGATCCAATCCGCCGCGAAAGAGCCGACGGGCACGTCGCCGAAGATCCCGATAGCGGCGGGAGGTGTGTGGCTGGCTCCGAGCAGGGTTTTCAACAGAAAAACAGCCATCTGGGCCCGCGTCACGCTGCCGCTCGGACAGTACAGAGTCCCCCCGCATCCCGCCGTAATCCCACGCGCCGCGAGATCCTCGATCCAGGCGGCCGCGAAGCTGTCAGCGGAAACGTCCGAAAAGACCGTCCCCGTCGCTGGCGGCGGCGCATAGAACCGGCCGAGCAGTGATTTCAAGAGGAAAACCGCCATCTGCGCCCGGGTCGTCGAGGAGTTGCGGCAGTAGTACCAAAGGTCGCAGCCGGCCGTGATGCCATCGCGAAAGATCTTTTCGACGGCGGAGTGAAAGAAATCGGACTGCTCGACGTCCAGGAAATCCGCAAAGAACGCTCTGCCGAGCGAGCCTTCCGTGCCGTCGGGATTGTTGACGAACACGTGCATCAGCAGTCCGGGGTACATCGCCGGCGTCGTCGCCGTGATTTCGGTACTGCTGGCCGCGACGGAATTCACCGCGTCGCCGACCCCGATGGATACCAGGGCACCCGCCTCGAACTGCTGCCCGGTGATCGTGATCGGGGTGCCGCCGGCCGCAGGACCGGACGTCGGCGAGATCGACATCACCGGAATGACGGTCGAGGAATCGATGCGATAGATCGAGCCGGAGCCGTACTCTCCTCCGAGCTCCGTGCTGCCATACAGGTTGCCGTCCGTCCACTCGAGGAGCCCTGCGCGAGGCCGTCCGCCCGGGCCCGAGGGCTCCGGACGGAATCGGTGGACGACGGTCTCGTTCCAGGCCTTGTCGAACCGAAAGACCGTGCCGCCCCCGTTAAGGGCCCACGGCGTTTCCCCGCCGGACGTCGTTCCATAGAGGTAGCCGTCGGTCCCTTCGATGAGACGACCGTTCGTGTGGTCGCCGTCGCCGGCGGAGTACGGCGAGAACACGTACAGCAACTCGAAGTCTCCCGCGAGATTGACCCTGTAGACCGTCCCGGTGAGACCGAATAACGTCGTGACCGACCCTCCCTCAAGAGTCGTTCCGTAAAAATAGCCGTCGTCCAGCTGCAGCAGACCGCCGTTGGGCCCCGCGGCTTCCGGACGGAAGTCGTGGAGCACGGAATAAGTGCCGTCCAGTGACAGGCGAAACAAGCTTCCCTTCGCGTACGCTCCGCCGTACTTTTCTACGCCGTAAAGCGCCCCGTCCGCCCCCTGCGTGAGACCGGGTTCCGGAGCGAAACCCGGCGCCGTCATCAGTATCGTCGTGGTTCCGAGAGGGTCGATCCGCAAAATCGCGTTCGCCGACGATCCGTAGAAATTCCCGTCGGACGCGAGCAGAACTTCCGCCGGTGCGGGGTAGGAATCCCCGTCGCTGAATTCATGAAGAACGTCGACGTCTCCCGTCCCGCCATCCAACCGGAAGAACGTCCCCAGCCCCGTCGGTCCACCCAGGGCCGTTCCAAAAAAGTCGCCACCGATCATCCCAGACGCGAGAGTCGCGGAGCGTCCTTCCGGGCCGGTGAAGGCGTGGAACGTCTCGTACGCTCCGGACCCGTCGAAGCGAAACGCGCCTCCGAGGCCGTAGGTATCTCCCGTCGAGGTCGTCCCGTAGAGGAAGCCGTCGCCACCATCGATCAGCCCGGTATGTGGCGACCATCCCTCGTGCGCCCGAACGGCATGGACCGATTCGAGATCGACGCCGTCGAACCGCATGACGGAGCCCAGTCCCGTCTCGCCTCCCTGGCCCGCGACACCGTAGTGATTCCCATCGGATGCCAAGAGCCAGTCGATGACCCCGTAACCTTCGGCTCCGGATTCCGAGAACGTGGCCAGGATTTCGAAACCGCCCGCAGGATCGAACTGGTACACGGCTCCGTGCGTACCGACCTCCGAGGATCCGAATAGCGTTCCGCCCGCGCCGTTGGTCGGCCGGCCGAGGGGCCCCTCCCCGACCATCACCTGATAGAGACTCGTCAAGGTCCCGCTGCCGTCGACGCGAAAAATCGTGCCGTACCCGAGGCCTCCCTCCGATGTCACTCCGTAGAGGTTCCCGTCGCTCCCTATCGCTACGCCGACCGGGTTTTCGCCAGTGGTCCCGTTCACGACGAAGTAATGAACGATGGAGAGATCCCCGTCGAGCGAGAGACGGAAGATTTGCCCGGCGCCGAGCCCAACCGCAAAATCGTTGAGGCTGCCATAGAGAGCTCCGTCCGCGCCCTGCACCACGTTGCCGACCGGCTTTGCGGAAAGGGTGAACGATTCGAGAACGGTAAGCGTGCCGGCCGTGTCCATCCGAAAGATCGACCCGGCTCCGGAGTCTCCTCCGAGGAACGTGATGCCATAGAAGTTTCCATCGTTCGCAAGCATCAGGTCGTTCGGCGCGGAAGGGACCGAGAACTCGGCCACCGTCTCGAGGTTGCCGTTTTCATCGACGCGGAACACGGAACCGAATCCCTGCGACCCGCCCTCCGACATCGTGCCGTAAAGGAGATCGTCATTGCCCCGAACGAGGCCCGACGACGGATACTTTCCGTGAGAGTCGCCGGTGAACGTGTAGAGCGCGGTATAGGCGAACCCCCCGAGCCCGTCCGGTGTCAGAACAAAGATCTCACCATAGCCGAGCGGCCCGCCATTGGAGTCCACGCTTAGGAGGCTGCCGTCGGAACCCTCGAGGAGAGGCAACGAGGCCGCCGCGGCCCGAGCGGTGAACGAATGAACGATTTCGTGCGTTTGCCCCCCGGCGATCGCGGCGAGTCCACACAGGAGCACACCCGAAATCCAGCGCTGGAACGAAGGCATGTGGAGAACCATCATTCCACACGCGCAGAAAACGCCCGTTCGGGATCAGCGGATCATGGGAATCCGCCCCGCCGCGCTTCTTCTAGGGAAGCGCGAACGTTGCGACGAGGAAAGCGGCCATCTGGGACCGCGTGTTCTGCCGCGTGGGACAGTAGAGCAGCGGCGCCGCGCTGCATCCGGCCGTGATGCCGCGGCCGTAGAGGTCCTCGATGTAGTCGGCCGCGAACGCGTTCGGAAGAACGTCCCCGAAGATTCCGGTGGCCGTCGGCGGCGTATATCCCGGACCGAGCAGCGCCCGCAGAAGGAAGGCGGCCATCTGCGCCCGAGTGACGAAGCTTCCCGGGCAGAATCGGCCGTCGCCGCATCCGACCGTGATTCCCTGGGCCGTCAACTCCTCGATGTAGTCCGCAGCGAAGGCGGTCGCGGGCACATCGGTGAACACCGTACCCGTCGCGGGTGGCGGGACGTATCCCGCTCCGAACTTGGACCGAAGCAGGAAGACAGCCATCTGAGCCCGCGTGACCGGTTGATCGCCGCAGTAGAATCCAAACCCGCATCCGACGGTCACGCCCGCTCGGATGAGGCTTTCCACGGAGTCGTGGAAAAGGTCGGTTCCCGGCACGTCGTTGAAGTCGGCCAGCCACGCCTTCGCGAGCGATCCCGCACCGCCGTCCGTGTTCGTGACGAAGGCGTAATAGAGCTTTCCGGCTTCCAGGGCCGGCGACGTTGCGTCGATCTCGTCGTCTCCGACAACAGTCGCGTTGGGGGAAGCCGTCGTGCCGAACGACACAGTAGCGCCCGGAACAAAGACGCCGCCCGAGATCGTCACCGATGTCCCGCCGGCCGACGGTCCGGAGCTCGGATTCAGCGACTCCACGGACAGAACGGCGTCCGGATCAATTCGATACAGGGCCCCTCCGCCGTACTCGCCGCCGGCGACGGTCACTCCGTACAGGTGAGCGTCGGAAGCCAGGATCACGCCCGCATCCGGTTCGATCCCGTCATCTCCCCCGCTTCCGAAGGAGTGCACCACGGATTCTTCGCCCGTTGGCCGCACACGAAAAACGGTTCCCCGGTTGTGCACACCGCCCTGGACTGCCGTTCCGTAGAGGGATCCGTCAGCCCCCTCGATGAGCTTCGCGAACGGGAAGGAAGCGTCCCCGGAGCCGAGCCCTCCAAAGGTGCACAGCGTCGTCAGCGTGTCCGCGACCGGGTCGTATCGGAACACCGTTCCATTGCCCTCGGCTCCTCCCTGCGACGTCGTGCCGTAGAGGTTCCCGTCGCTTCCGAGCAGGAGGCCCGCCAGCGGCCGCGATCCGTCGTCGCCGCCTGTGAAGAGATAGACCTCTTCATAGATGCCCTCCAGGCTGACACGGAAAATGTAGGCGCGGTCGGGGAAAGAGCCCACGCCGGTTCCGTAGAGCCATCCGTCGCCGGCCTGCGCGAGCTCGGCATGGAAGGACTCCATCGGAGGCGGCGGCACGAAGACTTCGACGTGTCCGGAAAGGTCCATGCGAACGATGCCCGAGGCGTTACCGCCATAGAAGTCGCCGTCGCTCGCCTGAATGAGATTCCGCGCGGCCGGATTGACGTCGAGAAGCGTAAACACGCCGTCGAGCCCGAGCCGGAAGGTCGTCCCGATGTCGTTCACGCCGTAGCCAGCCGTTCCATAGAGGTTTCCGTCCGTCGCCTGGACGAGCCAGGACGCCGGATATGCCCCGTCGGAGTAGGAAAAGGTGTGCAAGCTCTCGAAGCCTCCGGCCAGGTCCATGCGAAAGAGCGTTCCGAGGCCGAGCGCGCCGCCGCCCGTCGTCGCACCGTAGAGCAAGCCGTCCGTCGCCTGCATCAGCTCCGAAGTGGGTTGGGCGCCTTCCGTCGGACCGAAGGATCGCAAGACTCCGAACGTCGACGGCAGGACGAATTGGAACAGGCTTCCGTAAGGACCCGGCCCGAACTGCGACGGACCGATCAGGGCCCCCGGGGACAGCTCCAGCAGCCGGCCGGTCGGGTTCTGCGGTTCCGCGCTCGTGCAGCTGTGCAGGAGCTCGAAATTCCCGGTCGTCGAGATGCGAAATATCGCGCCGTGGTCCTCGGCCCCTCCGTACAACGCCAACCCGTACAGCTTGCCATCCGAGCCCTCGATCAACGGCCCCCCGGGACTCGCGCCCTCCGCCGCCGTGAGGGTATGGAGGTGCGCGAACACGCCGGCCGTGTCGATGCGATAAACGTTGCCAGACGTTACCGAGCCCGACGCCACCCCGTAGAGCTTTCCGTCGGAGGCTTCCAGAAGAGGCCACACCGGCTCCGCGCCGTCCGTCCCCGAAAACGTGTGAATCACGGTCACCGCGCCGCCGAGCGTCATTCGGTACAGCACTCCGAAGCCCGTCCCGTCTCCCCACGCGGGGCCGTACAGAAGTCCGTCGCTCGCTTGAACAAATCCACCTTCGGGATGGCCTTCAGCTGCCGTGAAGGAGTGCACAGAAGCCACCGTGTCCGCGGAATTCAGTCGATAGGCGGTACCAAACCCGTTCGCGCCGCCGGCGATCGTCGTTCCGTACCAGCTCCCGTCGTCGACTTGCACGAGCCGCGCGATCGGATTCTGCCCGTCGCCGCCCGAGAACGAGTGGAGAAGCTCGAAATTTCCGAGCGTGTCGACGCGGAAGACCGTACCCATCTGATTGGCGCCGCCCCAGGCGGTCGTTCCGTAGAAGAGCCCGTCGTCTCCCTTGACGAGCGGTCCCCGCGGCTCCTCGCCGTCGCCGCCCGAGAACTCGTGAAGGGTCGCAAAGTCGTATCCGCCCACGCCATCCGGTGTCATGACGTAGACGGAACCTCTTCCGTACGAGCCGCCATGCAGGGTCACTCCGTAGAGCTTGCCGTCGGGCTCCTGGATCAGACCTCCGCCGGGTCCTCCATGGTCGAACGAGAACGAATGGACCGTCTCATACGCTTGAGCGGCCAGGGGACGACTGCAAGCGAGCCCCAGCAAGGCAATCGCGCAGAGCTGCGACGCATTGCGAAGCCGGTGAACCATTTCGTCCCCCTGCGGTGGATCCGTGCGGGACATCATCCCACACGCGTACGAGCCGGATCAGTCGGATCAGCGCTTGATCGGGCGCGCGACGTACCACTGGTTGCCCCAGGCGTCGCGGATGGCGGCGGTGCGGTGGCCGTAGGGCTGATCGGCGGGAGGCTTGAGCGACTCGCCGCCGGCGGCGAGCGCTAGTTCGTACGAACGGTCCACGTCCTGGACGTAGACGTAAAGCATGGCCGGGATCGCGGGGAACTCACCGTGCGCTTCGCCGAGCTCGATTGCGGAGCCTTCGACCTTCATGACGGCGTGGCGGACGATCCCCTCCGGATCGGCATGGCGCTCGGCGGTGGCGGCGCCGAACGCCGATTTCGCGAAGTCGAGCAGGCCGTCGACGCCCTTGATCTGCAGAAACGGAGTGACCGTCAGCAAGCCTTCCGGCACGTGCGAGGCCCCGCCCTTGTGCGTAGCGATGTACCAGGTGTTGCCGAACGGGTCTTTCACACCGGACTCGCGGTCGCCATAGAACTGGTCGGTCGGCGGGAAGATCGTCTGCGAGCCCTCGTCGACCGCGCGGCGGAACGTGGCGTCGACGTCGGGAACGTAGAGGTGGAGCGCCGCGGGCGTCTCCGGGAACGGCATCCCCGGCATGCCACCCATCATCACCTGGGCGTCGCCGATGCGGACCTCGGCGTGGAAGCCGCCTCCGGGCGCGGCGGGCATCCGGTAGAGGACCTCGGCGCCGAACGCGCGCTCCACGAAGTCGACGAGCTCCGGCGCGCGCTCGATGACGAGATACGGGACGACGGACGGCGATCCGGGAGGCGCGGTCGAGGCCGGCGCTTCGCCTTCCACCTCGAGTTCGGCCCCGCTTTCCGCGGGCAGCGTCGCGCCGACGAGGTCCGCCTTGAGCCGCGTTCGGAACTCTTCGCCCGGCAGGCCCAGCAGGTGCGCCGCGATCTGCGCGAGATCGCGCACTTCCTCGCCCACTCCGGACGGGACCTCCTGTCCGGCCACGATGGCCGACAGCGCGGCTTCGAGCTCGTCGACCTGGCGGCGCTCGCGTTCAGACATGGGCGTCCCTCATGCGCTCCCGCAGAGTTTGCAGGGCTCGGAATTGGAGCTGCTTCACGGCGCCCTCCGAGCGCCCCAGAGTCTCGGCCACTTCTCGGATGCTCTTCTCCTCGGCGAATCGCAGCTGGATGACGCGCCGTTGATCCGCCGGCAGCACGGCCACGTTCCGAAAGACCTGCGCGCGGCGGTCGGCGTCCTCGATCGCATCCTCCTGAGGCGGATCGGCCGGCGGCAGGTCCTTCTGCTTGGCCTCGCGCCGGTAGTGGTCGGAGATGGCGTTGGACGCGATCCGGAAAAGCCAGGCCGCGAACGGGACGCCACGCCATTCGAACTTCGGCAGATTCTCGAGAGCCTGGTGAAACGTCTCGGCGGTGATGTCCTCGGCCTCGGCGCGGCTGCCGACTCGACGCGACACGTAGGCATAAATTCGATGGAAGTGGCCGTCGTACAGCGCGGCGAACCGAGACGGGTCCCGCTTCGCGTCCTCGATGAGGAGCCGCTCGCTTTCCCCGTCCGGCCGGTTCGCCCCGTGCGCGTCGGCGCGCGGCTCCACCATGATCCGGAGGGTATAACCGGGACGCGAAGAGAAAGTTACGAGGCGAAAATCGTCATGGGCCCTGAGTCCGTCGAGCGGCCCGTCTGCCAGCTCCCAAGCCGCCGCTCGACGGACGTCAGAACCTCCTCTAGCTTCTCGAGCATTTCGATGACGTGCGTGGGACCCTCGACGATGCGGCAGGAGAACGAGACCGTCCCGCGCCCGCGATCGACCGGGAAGTTTCGAAGCACCCCCGCCTCGTCGCACACCGCGGCGTAGGCGCCGTACCAGGCCTCGTCGGGGCGGGCCGTCAGCGAGACGGTGTACCGCGTGTGCGTGCCGACCTCTTCGCTCCGCAGGCTCGAGTGATCGAGCCCCACCGGACTGGCCTTTGGAAGGCTGGATGAGCCGAAGGTTGAGTCCATGACGTACAGGTAGGGGCAAGACAGGGGCCAACCTTCCAGGTGTCTGGCGTGATTGAGCTTAGACGCCATGCCCCCGCGCGGATCGGCCGCGAACCGTTACCCTCGGTAACAGATCTACCTGTCCTCTGGGACAGGCACTTCGACTATGCTCGCGCCGACGTCGGGAAGTCGAGGGAAAGCAATTTTCGGATCCCTCGCTCGTCTTGAGATCGAACAACCACAAGCCACTTCTGTCGGGAATTCAGGGCCTCTCCCGCGGGGAGTCTCCCGCGATCCGCTTTTCTTCACGCTGGGAGCGCTTCTCGTCCACCTCGCGATCGCCTGGCGGCTCCGAGTCACAGCCTGGCCGGAAGTGACCACGCCGGGCTACCTGATTTCTCGCGGACTGCTTCTCTATCGCGACATCAAGTTCGTCCACACGCCGGGGCTGATGGAGCTTCTCGCGGGGGCGTTCGCCGCGTTCGGAGTCTCCGCGGAGACGGTCCGCGTCTTCGCGATCGCCTGGCCCCTCGCCGCGCATGCCGCGCTTCTCCACGAAACGCGCCGCTTCCGACTTCTGGACCGGTTCTGGGCGTCCGCCTTCTTTCTCTCAATGCTCTATGCCTGGCAAGGGAGCTCGCTGTGGCCGACGGTGGCGATCACCGCGCTGGCCATTCCAATCGCGAACGCGCTGGGGCGCGACCGACTCCGGGCGGCCGGGCTGTGGATCGGGATGGCGATACTCCTGAAGCAGACCGCGGCCCTCCTCCTCGTCGTGGTCGCTGTGCGATTTGCGATGCGCCGCCGCGCATCCGCGATCCCCGTCGTTCTCGCCTGGGCGTCCCTTCCCTACGCCGCGGCAGGCCTGATCTTCGCCGGGTTGGGGGCGGGCCCGGAGTTCCTTCATTGGACGCTTGTGATCCCCTTTCAGCTCCACGGAGAGATCCTGCTTCCCGCGACGGCTTCACTGACGGTCGCCGTCCTCACCGCCTTCACGCCGACTCTGCTCGAAGCTCTGCGAGAGCGCCCTGGGGAATACGACGTCTCCACGCGCTGGCATCTCGCGGTCGCGATCGGTCTTCTGCTGGCCGCGTATCCACGCTTCCACACTCTCGAGCTCGTGGCCTGCCTTCCCTGTCTCGCCGTGGGCGCCGCGCGATTCCTGCGGCGCCCGGAGTATCGGTTCCGCGCGCTCTCCCATGCCCTGCTCGCCGTCATCACGTTGCCGACCGCGATGCTCGTGCCGATGGGCGAACGATTCGACGGAAGGGTCGTCTTCTGGAACGACGATCCGACCATCGCCACCCTCGTCGCGCAGCTCCGAGTCCTGCCTCCCGACACGCCGCTCCTGCTGGACCTCTGGCCCAACGTGCTTCCCCAGGCGGGCCTGCTCCCGCCCCGGCGTCTCTACGTGCATCCTTGGCTGCCATATCTGTTCCGGTTCGACGACGTTCAGGCGACGATCACGTACCAGGCGCACTCCCGGCCCACCGCTTTCGTCGGCCGGTACGGAACTCGACTTGCGGGAACCCGCGTCGGGCCCTACCTGGTGGAATTCCCGCTCCGCTGACGGCCGCGCGCCGCGGACGAAGACGGAGCGCTCCGCGGCCTGGAAGTTAGAAGAGCCCGAAGGTCCTCATCAGGAACACCGCCATCGAGCCCCGGTTCGTGGGCGCATTCGGACAGTAGAGAAGCGGCGCGCTGCTGCAGCCGCCCGTGACGCCCCGTGCGTAGAGATCCTCGATCCAGGCCGCTCCGAATCCATCGAAAGGCACGTCGTCGAAGACTTCGCCTGTGGCCGGTGCGGGCTCGTACTGGGTGCCGAACAGCGTTTTCAGCAGGAACACCGCCATCTGCGCGCGGGTCACGATTCCGTTCGGGCAGTAGTTTCCCCCGCCGCAGCCGGCAGTGATCCCCCGCCTCACCAGGTCTTCGATCCACGCGGCGGCGAACGAATCCGCCGGCACATCGGGGAAGTACCCGCCCGTGGCGGGAACCGGTGCGTAGTTGCGGCCCAGTTTCGCCTTCAGGAGAAACACCGCCATCTGCGCACGCGTGACCTGTGCCGCCGGGCAGTAGTTCCCCAGGCTGCAGCCCGCCGTGATTCCGGCCCGGAAGATGCTCTCGACGCCTTCATGGAACTGGTGGGCCTGCGGCACATCCAGGAAATCCGCGAACCAGGCGGCGCCGGCGCCGCCCGCCACGGAATTCGGATTCACCATCTCGAGATCGTTCAGCGTTCCGGGAGAAAGCGCCGGCGCTGTCGTGTGGACGAGATTCGGCGTTTCGAACGTTGCGGCCGTCGGAGCGTCTCCCACGGTGATGGACACTCCGTCGGCGAAACCGAAGCCCGAGACATCAAACGGCGTCCCTCCGGAGGCCGGGCCCGAAGAGGGGATCAGCGTCCAGACCGCGAGCGCCGGCGGCGGGGTGAACCGGAAGATCACTCCCCCGCCATACGCGCCGCCCTGGGTCGTCGTCCCGTACAGGTCGCCATCCGGCGCCTGGACCAGCCCGCCCCGCGGCTCGTACCCGTCGGTCCCGCTGAATGAGTGGAGTGTCGTCACGCGGCCCGAGGGGTCTGCGCGGAACACAGTCCCTCCGAATCCCGTTCCGCCGATCGTGGTCACGCCGTAGAAGTTTCCGTCGCTGCCCAAGACCAGCGTGCCCGCGGGATACCCGCCCTCATCCCCGTTCACGACGAAGGCGTGGATCGCTCGCGCGCGGCCGTCCGTCCGAACGCGAAAGAGACCTCCGTAGCCGCTACCGCCGCCGTTGTCGCCGACGCCGTAGAAGTCGCCGTCCGCTCCGGTACGAATGCTCACCGGCGAGCCCTCGAAGCCTGCGAAAGACCGTACCGTAGAAAAGAGGCCGTTGGAGTCGACACGATAGAGAGTCCCGGCGTGGGAGGAGCCGCCGCCGTACGTCACGGCATAGAAGCTTCCGTCGCCGAGCCATTCGAGCGGACCGACCGGGCCGAATCCCTCGTCTTCAAAGTCGTGGAGCACGTCGAAGTCCCCGAGATCGTCGAAGTGAAAGATCGTTCCGTGACCGGGCCCGCCGTAGTACGTCGTGCCGAAGAGCGTCTGGTCCGGGGCCAGGCCCAGTCCGCTCGGACTCGCACCCTCGCCTGACAGATCGAACGCGTGGAGAAGCGAGAAGCCGCCCGAGTCGAGACGAAAGACGACGCCATCGTCGGTCGGAGGCGGCCCGCCCGAGTTTGCGCCGCCGTAGAAGACTCCGGGTTCCCCTTCGATCAGGACTGACGGAAACGCTCCGTCGGCCCCGGAAAACGTGTGGAGAACGGTGAGGTCGTCCGGCAGCTCGAGGCGGTAGACCATGCCTTTGCCGGCGGGCCCTCCGGCCGAGGTCGTTCCGTAGAACGCCCCGTCGGCGCCGAGCAGGAATGCGCTCGTGGGCTTGCTCGGGGCATCCGGAAGGAACCGGAAGACCAACTCGAAGTTCGCGCCGTCGGCATCGACGCCGTAGATCCCGCCTTCGCCCGGAGCGAACGGATTTCCGAAAGCGGGCCCGTAAATCCGGCCGTCGGCTGCACGCAGAGGGCGGCCGACGGGCGGGCCGTCTTCGGATTCGAGGAACGTGTGGAGCACGTCGAAATCACCGTTCGCCGCGACGCGGAAGACGGTTCCGACGTTCGCGCTGCTTGCGATGGTGTTGACCCCGTAGAGATATCCGTTGCCGCCGTCCACGAGCTCTGCGGGCTGTCGGCCGTCTCCGGTGGCGAAGTCATGCACGACCGCCAGGTTGCCCGACTCGTCCACCTGGAAGACCGTCCCGAGATCGTGCGCCCCGCCCCCCTGGGTGACCCCGTAGAAGAAACCGTCGGCCGCGAGGGCCAGGGCGGCGGAGGGGCCTCCGCCGTCCTCGAGAACCAGGTCGTGGATCACGGCGAAGTCCGACGGAGGTTCGAAGCGAAAGACGACGCCGATGCTGTTCGCTCCGCCCATGACCGTCACGCCATACAAGGCGCCGTCGGAGCCGACGACAACGCCGGTCGGAATGCCTCCGCCGATGCCGGCGTCAAACTCGTGCAGGACTGTCACGTCGCCGGCAAGATCCATCTGGAAAATCGTTCCCCAGTTGCCCGCTCCCCCCGAGAAGCCCGTGCCGTAGAAGAGCGACCCCACCTGGATCAGGCCGCTGGTGTTCTCCGCTTCGTCCGCGGTGAAGGAATGGAGCGTGCTCAGCTTTCCGGACGCCGCATCGACCCGGAAGGCGGTTCCCCGAAAGCTCGTCCCGTCTTCCCTGGTCGTTCCGTACAGGAAACCGTCGCTCGCAAGCAGCAGGCGCGTGGACGGCTTGCTGCCATCCGCTCCTCCCGGAAACGCGTAGATTTCGTCGAACGCGAAACCTCCGGAACCGTCGGGGGTCAGGACGAAAATGGAGCCCTTCCCCGCCGCACCCCCGCTCTGCGTCGTCCCGACGAGCTGCCCCGAGGGGAGCTCGGTCAGACCGGCCCAGGGGTTGCCTCCGCCGGTCGCCCCGACGAAATCGTGGACAACCGAGAAGTCCTGCGCCCGAACGATCGCGGCGATGGCCAGAAACGAGCAGAGAGCCACCCAACCCCGACGGATCGGTCTCCGAAGTGTCGTGCGCATGTGCCCTTCCCGAATGGCCGGAGTCCGGCCTTGCGCCTAGTCTATGACGACTCGGTCTGGGCCCTCGGAACGAACGCCTCGCATTCGCGCACCGGCTGCGGCGGGTAGATCTTGAGGATGGGACAGCGGATGAACACCGAGCGCTCGGTGCGGATGTAGCGCGGCGGCGCCGCGCAGCGGTTGCAGAGGCTGCCGGGAAACGGCAGCCCCCGCTCCTCGTCTTCGCTCTCGGGATCCCCTTTGGTCGGCGTCACCAGACCTTGACCCGCGCCTCCGGAGAGAGATACAGCTTCTGGCTCGAAAGCACGTCGAAGGCGCCGTACCACGCGTCGACGTTGCGCACGGCGTCCGCGCGGAACTCTCCCGGGGCGTGGCCGTCCGTCATGAGCTGCGACCGCATAGCCTCGGGACGGTCCTTCGTGCGCCACGCCTGGCCGTAGCCGATGAAGAACCGCTGATCGGCCGTGAAGCCGTCGAGATCCGGAAGCTTCTTGTCGGCATAGGCGAGCCGGTAGCCGTCGTACGCGGCCGCCACGCCGGCGACGTCGGCGATGTTCTCGGAAAGCGTGAGCTTGCCGTTGATATGCACGCCCGGCAGGGGCTCGTAGGCGTTGTACTGCGCGACCAGCCGTTCTCCCACGGCGTTGAAGTGCGCGAGGTCCTCGGGCGTCCACCAGTTCGCGAGGCGCCCGGAAGCGTCGAACTGGGCTCCCTGGTCGTCGAAGCTGTGGCTGATCTCGTGGCCGATGACCGAACCGATCGCTCCGTAGTTCCGGACCGGATCGCCGCCCGGATAGTAGAAGGGCGGGTTGAGGATCGCCGCTGGAAAGTTCATCGCGTTCTGCAGCGGGAGGTTCACCGCGTTGACGGTCTGAGGCGTCATGCACCACTCCGTCTTGTCCACGGGCTTCCCGAGCTTCGCGAGGCTGCGCCGGAACGTGAAGAGCTCCGCCCGCTGCGCGTTCCCGAGGGCGTCGTCCTTGCGGATCTCGAGCCCCGTGTAGTCGATCCAGTGGTCCGGGTAGCCCATCCCGACGTAGAGGGTGCCGAGCTTGGCCCGGGCCTTCTCCCGCGTCGCGGGCGACATCCACTCGAGCTTCTCGATCCGGCGGCCGAATGCGGCGACGATGTTCTTGACCATCTCCTCGGCCTGCGCCTTGTCTTCGGCCGAGAAGTACTTCTCGACATAGATACGGCCGACGGCGTCGCCGAGCGAAGCGCTCGTCGCGTTGACCCCGCGCTTCCAGCGGTCGCGCTGCTTCGGAGCTCCGGAAAGCGCGGTGCCGTAGAAACGGAACCGCTCTTCGGCGAACGCGGCGGGGAGGAGCCCCGACGCCCGATTGATCGCGGTGTAGGTGAGGTAGTCCTTCCACAACTCGATCGGCTCCCGGCCGGCGAGCGCCGAGACGCCGATGACCGCGCTCGGGTGCCAGACCATGATCATCGGCTGCCCCGAGAGGCCGGCCGCCTCGAAGTAGGCTGCCCAGTCGAGGCCCGGGGCCTTCGCCGCGAACTCGCGCAGGGGCCAGGGATTGTTGGCCTTGTGCACGTCGACCGAATCGGTTCGGCTGACGTGCGTCTCCGCGATGCGCCGCTCGAGGTCGTAGATGCGGGCGCCCCGGGCCGCGGCGTCCTTGAGGCCACCGAGCTCGAGCACGGCGACGATGTGCGCCTTGTACTTGCCCTGGAGCTCCGCCGATTTCTGGTCGGTCTGCAGGTAGTTGTCGCGATCGGGCATCCCGAGCCCGCCCTGGAGAAGGTAGGGCACGTATCGGCTCGGGTCGCCGAAGCCGGGAGCCGCCCAGAGCCCGAACGGACGGTCCGTATAGAAGTCGGTGCTGTTGAGCGCGTCGACGTCGGCGCGCAGGCCGCTCCCGAGCACGCGGGCCAGCCCGGCGCGATCCTTGATTCCGGCGATCGCGTCCAGGTCCGCCTTCAGGGGCGTGAGGCCCCGTTTCTCGATCGCCTTTTCGTCCATGTAGGCGTCGTAGTACGCGCCGACCATCGCGGCGGGAGAGCCCGGGGAAGCTCCGGCCTTGGCGGCGTTCTGGATCAGCTCGACCGTCCGCTTCTCGACGAGTTCTTCGACGAAGGTGAACGACGCGTAGACGGCGCGGTCGGGCGGGATCTCGGTCGTCTTCATCCACCCGCCGTTGGCATAGTCATAGAAGTCGTCGCCGGG
>Ga0207691_10001545_pt1 | contig 22860 bp, 15 predicted proteins | sample KBSM13metaG_FD_184327 | JGI IMG/M metagenome (GOLD analysis project Ga0207691, IMG submission 184327) | Miscanthus rhizosphere microbial communities from Kellogg Biological Station, Michigan, USA - KBS M1-3 metaG (SPAdes) (version 2) | ecosystem: Host-associated > Plants > Roots > Rhizosphere >... | reverse complement strand
AGCCCCGACCATGATCTTCCGAATCAGACATGGCGCCGATCCATGCGACGGGTGATTCGACTGAACCGGCTGCCCTTTCGCATCCCCAGTGAGGCCGTGGTGTTCCCAGGTTTCCTGGGGACCCACCGCATCGAGGTTCGCCCAGAAGTCCGTCGTGATCGCGTTATAGGTGAAATCCGTGACCATCCGTGTCTTCTTGCCGTTCTTGATTTCCCAGAACGCGTCGCCGCCGAACTGACCGTTGTAGCGTTGCTGATCGATGCTGTAGCTGCCCGCGCCGTCCACCAGGACGCCGTCCTTGACGTCCGCGATCATCTGGTCGACAGTCGGCGACCCCTTGGGACCCGGCTCGAGCTGGACGTTGGGCATCCGCAGGAACGGATAGTTGCGCCAGTGGTTCGCAAACGTGCAGCCGCGACTTTCCTTCTCGCCGATGAGATGCGCCGTCTCGCGGTTGGTCTGTAGACCGACGAGGATCCCTTCCTTCACGAGCGGCCACTTCTGCGCCTTCACGCCGTCGTCGTCGAAACCGACGGTCGCCATGCCGGTCGGGAACGTGCGGTCCGCTGAAACGTTGAAGTGCTTGGAGCCGTATTTCAGCTTGCCGAGGTCGGCGATCTTCACAAAGCTCGTGCCGGCGTAGTTTGCTTCGTAGCCGGCAATGCGGTCGACCTCGGTTGCGTGCGCGACGATTTCGTGGATGGTCAGACCGAGGTGCGACGGCAGCAGCACGAGATCTTTGAGCCCGCGCTCGACCGGCTTGGCCATCGAGTGCTCGACCGCTTCGGCGGCGATGCGTTCTGCGTGCCCGGGCATGTCTGCCTTCAGCAGGAACTCGTACCCCGCTCCGCCCAGCTGACCGTAGCTGCGAGCTTTGACCTGTTGCCCGGTGCGCGCCGTGGCGTCACAGTCGCAGGACGTGAAGTGGAACACCTGCTCGATGAACGAGCCTTCGCTCGTCGCCAGGTATTTCCATTCGTGCTCGAAGCTCATCGACGCGACAGCAAACATGACCGCCGGATTCTTCTGCATCGTCGACGTGACGGTGCGCAGGTGCTCGATTTTTTCCTCGAGCGGCACTTCCCATGGATTCTTTTCGATCGAGACCTCCCAGAACTCGTCGTACGCCGCAACGCCCGCCAGCTGTACATCGCGTTTTTTCGCGATGGCACTGGCGCGCGCGACGTCGGTGGCGATACCGGTGACACGCTTGATCTCCTCGGGCGTGACCAGCGGGCTGCTCGCGAACCCCCACACGCCGCTGTGAATCACGCGGACGCCGAAGCCGTAGGTCTCGGTCGCATCTCCACCGCCGAATCCGCCGCCGCCGCGAAGGATTTGCCCGTTGCGCACGCCAAACGATTGCACGCGGTTTCGGGTGAACCGGATGTCCGAATACGAACATCCGAGGCGTTTGGCCTCAGCGAGCGCGACCGTGGACCATTCGCGGTATTTCGGATCGCGCACCGGCGGCGCGGGTTCGCGCGTCGGATCGAACGTGCGCGCAAACGCCCACACCGGCGCGCCGGCGACGATGGCGCCGGCGCCGAGCGACTGCAGGAAATGACGGCGGGATCGAGGCATAGCTTCTGGAGATTAGCAGATCCCCATGCTACGATGCCCTCCTTCACAAGGGCCGCAGGATCCCGGAATGGTCAATCGATTGTTGAGCGACACCGCGCAGGCGCCTTCTCCGCGACTGGTGGGCGCGCTGGTCGCGGCGGCAATCGTCATGGCATCGGCCGCGCTGTTCGCTCGTCAGGTTGTTCCGGCGGAAACCGTTCGCGCGCTGTACGCGGCGGCAATCGAGGCCTACGACAAGAAGGACTACCCGGCGTACCTGAAGAACATGGAAGCGGCAATTGCACAGCGGCCGGTGCACCCGACCTTCCTCCGCCGCCTGGCGGGCGCCTACGCGTTGAACCGGCGAGCGGCTGACGCCGCCGGCGTTCTGCGGAAGATGGCGACGCTGTCGCTGTACTACAACGCGCTCGACGATCCGGACTTCGGCGCGGTGAGCGGCGATGGCTCGGTGCAGATTGCCGCGCGCGCACTCGAGGCGCTGAGAAGTCGTCGAATCGGGTCGAGTGAAGTCGCCTGGACGATCCACGATCGCCTGTTCGTGCCGGAAGGCATCGCCTACGATCCGGCAACCCGGGCCTTCTTTGTCAGCAGCCAGTTCAAACGCAAGATCGTGCGCATCGATTCGTCCGGCGCCGTCCAGGATTTCGTCACCAGCGGCCGTGACGGCCTGTGGATGGTGTTCGGAATCGCCGTGGATCCAACGCGGCGGCTGCTGTGGGCCGTCAGCACCGCCGAACCGGTGATGGAACGGTATTCCATGGTGGACGAGAACGCGACCGGGGTCTTCGCGTTCGACATCCAGACCGGAGCGCTGTCGCACAAGTACGTCCTGCCGGACCGATCGCCGGCGCACCGCTTCGACGACATCACGGTCAGCTCCACCGGCCGCGTGTTCGCTTCCGACGGCGGATCGGGCATGGTCTACACGGTGGCCCCCGGCGGCAAGTCACTCGAGGTCTTCGTACCTGCCGGGACCATCCAGGGGCCGAATGGACTCGTCACCACTCCCGACGGACGATGGTTGTACGTGTCGGACTATGCCGGGTTCATCTTCCGCGTGGACATGGCGACAAAGGCGGTGATTCGGCTGCTGACGCCGCCGGATGTGGCGCTGTACGGCATCGACGGCCTCACGCTGTACAAGGGGTCCTTGATCGGCGTGCAGAATGGCGTCGAACCGGCGCGCGTGGTGCGGCTCGATCTGTCGACTGACGGCACGCGCGTCAGCGCCGTTCACATTATCGACATGAATCAGGCGCACGTCGCGGAGCCCACCATCGGCGTGGTGGCCGACGACACGTACTACTATGTCGCCAACAGCTTCGGTGCGCTCCTGCGCAGACCGAATTCCGTGCTCGCCAATCAACCGCTGGAAGAGCCGGTGATTCTCAAGCTGAAGATCGGTACGTAGTGTCCGCTACGTACAACAAAGCGCTACGCCAGAGCCTTGTACATGATGTGCGCGTCGACGAATCCCAACCGCGGATGGCGAAACCCGCCGGGTACGGTGCCGATGATCTCGAACCCCATGTGCTTCCAGAGGCGGACGGCGCGCTCGTTGGTGGACACGACGAGGTTGTACTGCATCGCCCGGAACCCGCGCGCCGCCGCCTCGGCCAGCGAGTGCTCGCACATTCGGGAGGCGACTCCTTGACCTCGCGACTGTTCAGCGACGATGTAGCCGCAGTTGCAGACATGAGAGCCCGGACCGTCGAAATTCGGCCTCACGTAATACGTGCCCAGGAGCTGCCCTGTTGTTTCGTCGATCGCCACGAACACCTGCTTCGGTCTGCTCGTCCAGTATTCCCTGGCCTCGCCGGCCGCGATGTCGGTTCGGATGGCGTAGGTGTCGCCCGCGCGAAACACAGGCTCGAGGATCGCCCACACCTGATCCCAATCCCCTGGCATGTATGGCCGGATGAGCATTGACATCTCCTGACAGTGTCTACGACCGACCCTCGCAAGCCGCCGCTGCGCCTGGCAGAAAGGGCCGCGGCTCCTTCAACCGTTTCCGCAGAAACGCTACGTATGCTGCGCGACGGCGGGCGGCGTCTGCGCCGTCGACCGACAAGTAGTCGTCAGGCACCTCGTCAACCGCCGACTGCAGGACGCGCCGGTCCAGCAGCGCCGCCTGTTCGCTGTCGATCAACCGCAGCCGTGTAGCCCGCGAGCGGAGCACGTGCTGGCCGAGCGGCCAGCTGCGCGATCGCGGCGCATCTTCCGTGACACCCGACCAGCGATGATGAAAACCGAGGCTCGCGCCGTGGTCGATCAGCCAGATTCGATCGTGCGACCACAGCATGTTGGGATTCTTTCCGGTGCGGTCGGGGTTCTGGATCAGCCCGTCGAGCCAGACGATCCTCGACGCGACGTCGGCGTCGACCTGCGCGGCGTCGCTTTCGCGAAAGTTGCGCGCTTCCGGGAGGTACTGAAAGCCAAGACTCCGGCCGACGCTGAAGCCCAGAAGCTCCGCCAACTCCTCGTGTGGATCGTCGGCGCGCAGATCCGGCGGGATGTCGATCAGGACCCGCGCCGGAACCGCCAATCCCAGCGCGTCAGCGAGCCTGCCCACGATGATCTCCGCGACCAGCGTTGCCGGCGCCTGCGCAGCGCCTCGAAGCTTCGTGTAGAACAGGCCGGCGTCGGTGTCCACCACGACGGGCCACGAACTGCCGCGGCGATCGGCGCGGAGCACTCGCCGGGCGCGATAGGTTTGCATGGCGCGTCAGCGGAGACCCTGGCGCCGCCGCAGCCACCATTCAGTGGAGAGACAGGCGGCAAACGGCACGATCCACCACCCCGATCGCATCGGGTGGGCCGTTGTCCGCACAGGCGGGGCGCTGACTTCGCGGCGCAGGTAGGCCTCGAGGTCAGCCAGCCGATCTGGTGAGACGTCGAGGCCGCCGCGCGAAGTCGCGAGCAATGACAGTGGCACAAGGTGCTCGGCGCGACGTGCCGTGGGATCAACCGCCAGCACGGCCGATCCGGTCGCGCCCTCAGCCCCGTCCGCGCCAGCCGAGACGGTGATCCGCTGTGTCCCGGCCAAGCCCGCCGTCGCCGAGGCTACGGCGGACAAGTCGGCGGGTAAACCGGCGGCGAACGATCCGCTGAAGACGTCCGCTTCCGCTTCGGGCCACAACCGAACCGGCTCGCCCGAATCGAGCCGCGCGGAAACCTGAAGCGGGGCCGTGCCGCCGGCAGCGAAGGCCGGGCGATGGACGCGGGCCACGACGCGAACTGATTCTCCAGGACGGGCGACTGCCGGCGCGATCTCCACGTCCACTGCCGGTGGCGTCGCGAGCGCCACGCCCGCAATCGCGGATCGCCAGAACCGATCGAATGCCGAGTCCTTGTCTGCCCTGTATCGCCACGCGTCGAGAGCGCCCGACACGAGAATCCGGCCACCTCCACGCGGAATCAGGCAGACGACCGGCTCGTTCGAACCCGCAGCCCGCGCCAGCACCGTAGCACCCAGCACCGTGGCACCCGGCACCGTGGCACCCGGCACCACAGCACCTAGCACCCTAGCACCTAGCACCGTAGCACCTGTGAAAGTCAGAAGCTCCGACGCCTGAAGGACCGGCAGCGGTGACGCGACGGCCAGCACCGACGGACGCTCGAGAAGCACCTCCCGAGTGGTCGCGCCAGACAACCACTCGGTCCACGGCGCGATGCCCGGCCGCGCGTCCGGCAGCAGCACCAGCGACCCGCCGCGCTCGCGCACGAACCAGTCGAGCCGATCGCGATCTGAAACCGTCAACCGATCGAGTCCACCGACAACGACGGCGGAGAATGCTCGCAGCGCCGTCTGATCGAGTGACGCGGCGTCGCCGCTGACGATGCGGATGCCGCGCGACGGATAGTCAAGGCCGCTGACGACGAATCGCTGGTCCGCCTCGATCGCGCGGCGGACGAAGGTGGCAATCCACGACGGTCGCGGTTCGTAGAACAGCACGCGCTGCGGCGCGGCTTCCTCGACAAGGACATCGCTTGTGGCTGCAATCGATGGCTGGCTCGCCTCCGACACTCGCACGCGCAGGTGCCACGGCGGCAGATCAAGCGGCGTGGCGTCGAGCCTGAGTACCGCACGCCGGCTGCCGGCGGTCCACGCGTGCGACACGCGCGTGACTTCGACGGCCGGCTGACCCACCGGTCCGGCAGCGACGGCGACCACCGATGTTGCCGTGGTCGCCGGAGCGGCGAGTGTGACCTCGAGCTGAATCCGCGTGCCGCGCGGCACCGCTCGCGGCGCCCGGACACCGGCGATCATCGCCGTCCCTCCCCGAGGGTCGTCAAGGGTGACGGTCGACGTCCGCGGGGGAAATGCCTCCACTCGATCCGGATACTCGCGGCCGATCACGACGGCCGCGGCGGCCTCGCGATCTGGACCAGCGACTTCGAAATCCGCACGCAGATCGCGTGTCAGACGCTCGCGGATGCCCAGCGAGACGGGATCGCCCGGCCGTTGCAGCACGATCGCGAGGCGCGGGAGCTGGCGGGCAGCGACCGTCAGCGGCGGATCGAGCAGCGCCGCAACTGCGATCGCGACGGCCGTCAGTCGGAGAAGCCGTCCGATCATCGTGCCCCTTCCGGCCGAGGCGGCGTGGACGCCCTGGAGGGACGGCCAAGCGGCGAAGCACCAGGCGCGGGCGCGGCGCGGAGGCCGTCGGCGAACGGACCCGCAAGCGCCGGCGCGGCGGCCTGAATCGGCGGGTCCGCCAGGACGCGCGCGGCTTCTGTCGCCACGCTGGCGGCCGCCGCGTCCACGGTCTTCCGTCTCGCGTCGGCACTCGTCGTCGCCCACGTGCTGGCGAGACGCTGCAGTTCGGTGGCGGCTCGGCGCAAGGCAGCCGATTCGGGATCGATGGCGAGCACCTGCCGTGCGAGCACGGCCGCGGGCGCGGGGCCAAGGCTGACGCCGTCACGGAGGAACGCACCGAGGCCGGCCATGACGTCCTGCAGTTGAGCGGCACGGCGATCCTCGGGTGCCGGGGCTCTCGTTCGTGCCCAGCCCGAGGCATCTTTCAGGTCGCCTGTGAGACGACGCGCGGGATCGAGGTTGGCGCGGCTGGCAAAGGCGCGCAGGATGTAACGGTCGCGCGCGAACGCTCGCTGGAGCGCTGTCACCGCGGCGCGCTCGGCCACCAGCGCCTCGGCGAGATTGGTTCCGGTCAGCAGTTTCTCGGCCTGGCTCATCGCGATGGTGGCGGTCCGAAGATCGCGCTGGCCGCGATTCCTCAGCCGGCCTTCCTGAAGCTCCGTCGACTGCTCCGCCTCCACTTCCTCATCCTGGACTTCGCCGCCGAGCATGAAGACGAACTCCGCGCGAATCATGCGCTGCTCCACCGCCAGATTGAGCGCCGCGTCAGCCAGCGCCTCCGATGCCATCGCCGCCCGCCGCTGATGCAAACGTTCGGTCTTGATAATCAGCATCTGCTGGCTCAGCGCGTAGCGTGTCTCCTCCTCGGGAAGCGTGAACGCATCGCCCGCTGCCACACCGAGCTTCGAGATCTCGATGAAAAAGGCGTCCGAGCTCGCGCGACCGTCGCCGGGCCGCTCGTCGGCGGCGACCGCTCGATACACCAGCATGTCGCCCTCCTTGAGATCGAGCTCCTCGAGCGACCGTGCGGCGCCACCAAGCCATTCGCGTGACGACGCTCGGGTGAGCGTCAGCGGGATTTCTCCTTCCTGGAACTCGAACTGCTCGCCAGAGCCCGACACCTTGGTGTACTGGAGTGCCAGCGAGCGGAGGCCGTAATCATCCGTCGCGCGCGCGTCGAACGCGATCCGCGGGTTGCCGCCGGCGTACACCAGGTCGCGCCCGGGGACAGTGACGCGCACGCTCGGTAACCGGTCCGGTGAGACGACCACCGGTATCGTCCGGCTGATGTCCCCCGCGGTAATGACGATGTAGCCCGTTCGGGTCAGCGTCAGCCGGCCAGTGAGCCGTCCGTCCCCATCGCGGACGAGCGATGCGGCCGTGCCGTTCTGCTCCACTGCAACGTTCGCCGCCGTTGATTCCAGAGCCATCGACAGCGCACTGCCCTGGACGGCGTCGATTTGTGCCGGGTCGGTCGACGTCGTGGCCGGGAGGCCGGTATACGCCGGCGGTTGAATCGTCGCGGTCAATCGGAGCGGCGCCGCCGGAACCTGGTTCGACGCCTCCACCGGCCCGCGGCGTGTTGCAGACGATCGCCGCCAGGTCGCCAGTCCCACGACGCTCCACGCGACCGCCGCCACGAGGACCACCTGCGCCAGCCGGGTCGCCGGAACAATCCGCGCGAGGTCGATCGACTTCGCGCGCGACGCCGCCTTCGCGATGACCCGCTCACGCGCCGATCGAGTGACGGCGAGCGTTCCGTCCGAGATCTCTTTCCAGGTAATGAGGAGATTCTGCAGCTCCGGATGGCACTGCTCGGCAGCTTCCACGATCGAGCGACGCCGCGAGTCCTGCCATCGCCACGCGACGTAGGAGATGGCAGCGAGGAGACCTGCGACCCGCGAGCTTGCCGCCGCCGCGATGCCGACCGACATGCCTTCCGCGATCGCGAGCAGGCGCGCGCGACGCATCGCGTTCCGGACGATGGCGACGATCGCCTGCTCATCAGGCGACACGCGCGTCCTCCTCGTAGGTCGAGGTCTTCTCTTCGGCGTTGGCGCGCCGGACCCAGGTCTCCAGCGCCAGCAGCGCGAGCACGAGGATCCACAACCAGCGCCGATCGTCGCGCTCGACGCGATCGATTGGCGGCGCGATGACGGACGCCGGCGGCCGGCTCCACGCCCGTAGCTGCGATTCCGGAATCGGCAGTACTTCCGCCTGCCGCAAATCGGGGGGGCCGCCGAGCGCATTGACCATCGCCCGCAGCAGCAGCGGTGTGACAAGACCGGACGGCGTCGCCCCACTGACGACGACGAGGCTCGCTCGGGAGGCGCCTGCCACTGCCACGGGACGCCCGTCTGTCGCCAAGAGCAGGGGCTGCCAGGGCATCGTGCTGAATCGAGGATCGCTCAGGCCAGCCACCGTCTGGGCTCCGGCCGCATGCAGGTCGCGATCGCGCGCGATCGACGCAATCGCATCGGCAATCCAGGATTGAGTGACCGGCCCTCCATCGGCGACCGCGGCCGGATCGATCGACGAGTCGAGCAGCACGAGACGGCCGCGCCGGTTCGCCGCCGGTGTCCAAACACGCTGCGAGCGCACGGCGGCAATCGCTGTGTCGACAATGGGTCGCGCGTCGGTCGAGCAGACGACGTCAACCGGGAACGGGTCAGGCGCGGCGGCGCCTGTTTCCCGCACGCTTGTATGGACGTCCTTCAACGTCACCTGCTGCTGGACGACGATGGACTCCGATCCAGGCGCTCGGCCGAAGCCTTCGGCCCTCGACGGAGCTCGGGCCGACCCTGAGCCTGCCGCCCCTTTAGTGTCCTCGGGGCGACCCTGAGGCTCTCGAAGGGCCGAAGGGTCGCGCTCCAGGGCAAGCACACGGCCGCCAGCGATGCTGCGTTCGGCTGGCAGGCCGCCGCTCCGCTCGAATCGAATGCCGACTCCAGGCGGTACACCTGCCAGATCGTCAGCAGTCACGGACCCCAGCGCCAGCGGGCCAACGATCAGCAGCTCGCGTCGCGCGGGCGGCGCGTTTTCGAGCCACGCGACGGCGCGCGGGATGGCGTCAGCAACAGCGGGCGTTTCGAAGGTCTGCGAGAGAAAAGCCGGAGGTTGTATCGCGGCCGGCGCTACACCATCGACGACCGTCGCCCGCACCACACGGGCGTTCCATGCCTGACGCTGCGTCCGCGTGACGATGAGCGGCCCGGCCAGGGCGGCAACGGCGGCGACAACGATCGCCGCGCGGATCGCGAGAAGCGGCACGTCCTCGAGCACGTGGCGCCGGATCGACGCCAGACGCCCCTGCTGCAGGAAACGCAGCGACGGAAAGGCCAGCCGCTCGGCCTTTCGCTGCACGAGGATGTGGATCAGAATTGGCCCGGCGATCGCCAGGAGCCCGATCCACGCCGCGGGATTCAGCCAGATCACGACCGGTTCAACGCTGGCGGGCCAGCAGGAAGTTGCGCAGGCCGTGTGCCGGGGGCGTGTCGGTGACGATCAGCGAATACTGAAACCCTTCGGCGCCCGCACGGCGCCGGCATCGCTCGAGGAAGGCGGCCACCGCGTCGGTGTACTCGCGACGCGCCAGGCCGGCATTCACCGACACGGATCGGCCGGTTTCCAGGTCGGCGAACTCGAAGTCCCGCTTGTAGGGAAACTCGACTTCTTCGCGGCTCATCATCTGAAACAGCACCACCTCGTGACCCATGCGCGCCGCGCGTTTGAGCTCGTTGAACGTCGCGTCTTCCTCGTCGTAGAAATCCGACAAGACCAGCAACAGTCCCCGGCGATTCAGCCGCTCGCCAGCGCGCCGGATGGTTTCAGCAGCGTTCCACCGGCCGGACGCCTCGACGCCGCTCAGTGCGGCCAGCAGGGCGCGAAGATTGTGGCGCCCCGCCCGCGCGGGAATCATGCGAGGGCCCGCGACCAGACCGACGGCGTCACCCTGGCTGGAAACAATGTGCGCCAGCGCCGCCGAGAGAATCATCGCGTACCGATACTTGGACACCGCCTTCGGAAACGACATGGACGCGCTCGTATCGAGGACGAGAGTGGCCGCCATGTTCGTCGTCTCACGAAACTGCTTGGTGTAGAGGCGGTCGGTCCGCGCGACCAGCTTCCAGTCGACGTATTTGAGGTCGTCGCCGGGACGATAGTGGCGGTACTGGCTGAACTCGGCGCTGTAACCATGGAACGGGCTGCGGTGCAGCCCCGACACGAGCCCTTCGACCACGATGCGCGCGACCAGCTCGAGGTCGGCGATCCGCGCGAGTACCTCGGGCGGACAGACTCCCGACTTCCGAATCCCGGTCCCCGAGTCCCGGCCCGAATCACGACTCATGGCGCGGGAACCGCTTCGAGCAGACGGCCGACGATCTGATCGGCGTCGATACCGTCGGCTTCGGCCTGGAAATTGAGCAGCACGCGATGACGCAGCACCGGCAGCGCGACCGCGCGAATGTCGTCCGGAGCGGCCACCGCCCGGCCGTCGAGCAGCGCGCGCGCCTTCGCGCCGACAATCAACGCCTGTCCGGCGCGCGGACCAGCGCCCCACTTCACCCATTGCCGGACCGCCGGCGGCACGCCGTCCTCGGCGGTGCCGCCGGGCCGGCTGGCTCGAACGATTCGCAGCGCGTAGTCGATGACGTTCGACGCCGCCGGCACTTCGCGGACCAGATGCCGCATCGCTTCGATCTCCGCGGCGGTCGCAACCGGCGTGATGACCGGCTCGTCGTCGCCTGTCGTCGCGGTTAGAATCCGCTGCTCCTCCGCAGACGACGGGTAGTCGATGACGATGTTGAACATGAACCGATCGAGCTGCGCTTCCGGCAGCGGATAGGTCCCCTCCTGTTCGATTGGATTCTGCGTCGCGAGGACGAACAGCGGACGCTCGAGCGGAAAGCGCATGCCGTTGACGGTGACCTGATATTCCTGCATCGCCTCGAGCAGCGCCGCCTGCGTCTTGGGCGGCGTGCGGTTGATCTCGTCCGCGAGAATCAGGTTCGCGAACACCGGGCCGGGAATGAATCGCGTGTCACGGCGGCCGGTGGCGCGATCCTCCTCGATGACTTCCGTGCCGATGATGTCGGACGGCATCAGGTCGGGCGTGAACTGAATGCGGTTGAACTTCAGGTCGACCGCCTGCGCGAGCGTCTTGATCAACAGCGTTTTCGCGAGGCCAGGCACTCCGCGCAGCAGGCAATGGCCGCCGGCGACGAACACGGTGAGGATTTCCTGGACGACCACCTGTTGGCCGATGATGGCGCGCCCAAGCTCGTCGCGGAGACGCGACGCGAGGCGCTGCGCGTCTTCGAACGAGAGCATCGGGGCGATTGTATCAGCGGACGGACGAGGGGCCGCGCCAGACGGGCTGCGTCCAGGCGAGTCGTCCGTTCGACTCCAGCACTTTCGCGCGCACGTACAGTTCGTCGCCGCGAAACACGTACTCGGCTGGACTCGATTCGGCCTCTTTCAGGATCTGACCGTTCCGGCCGATGAACTGGATCCGGTACTTGCTCTCGGGCCGCTGCTTGATGGTGATCGCGATGCGCTTCGCGTCCGCCTGGTAGTCGGTCAGCTCGACGCCGGTGGACGCGTAGAAGTCGCCGCGGTCGAGCGCCTCGACGATCGGGCGGGGCGCCAGCCGATCGGCCCGGACGAACACCCATCCGCGTCCCGGCCCCGGGACATCCGGGTTACCTGGCTGCTTGAACACGTGCGCATCATCGTCTGCGATGCCGTACAGCACTTTGCCGCTCGACAGCAGGCGATCCCAGACTTCTTCCATGCCAGGGACGCCGCCGCCACCGAGGTTGTTGACTGCATGATGACCGTTGTAGATCTCGAACAGCTTGGTCCGCTCCACCTGCTTCAATTCGTCGGCGCTGATCGCCCAGCCGAAGTTGGGATGGTTGATGTGCGGAATGCCGTTGGCGCCGCGGATGGCGTCGACGTTGCGCTGAACCACGTCGACCACGCTCGATCCGCTTCGGGGGTCGACTTTGCCAGACACGTCGAGGCCGTTGATATGAAGCGGCTTCCTGCCGAAGGTGTCGGTGACCTCTTCGCCCTTGACGACCAGGAACCGATCGTCGGCGCCGTGCACGGCGTTGAGGCCTTCGACGCTCGTGAGGACGTTGTGATCGGTCAGCACCAGGAACTGATACCCGTGCTCGCGGTACCACCGCACCACATCGTCAGGGGTGCTGTCGCCGTCGCTGTTGAGCGTATGGGTGTGCGTGTTTCCCTTGTACCAACGGCCGCCGCGCGAGCCATCCTGGTCGGCAACCGCGCGCGGACCACGCGCCGCCGCGATCGCGATCGCCGCGGCGGCTGCCGATACGATCGCCGCGCGGCGCGTGTCGAGCATCAGCCGGCCTTCTGGGAAATCTTGGCCCAGGTATCGCGAAGCGAGACCGTCCGGTTGAACACCAGGGCATCCGCGGTGGAATCAGGATCCACGCAGAAATAGCCCAGACGCTCGAACTGGACGCGAGTGCCGGGGACCGCCCCCGCCAGGCTCGGCTCGGCCTGCGCGCCGTGCAGGACCTCGAGCGAGTGTGGGTTGATGTAGTCAACGAAGGTCTTTCCTTCGGGCACGTTCTCCGGATCCTCGACCGCGAAGAGACGGTCGTACAGGCGGACTTCCACAGGAAGGGCATGCGCCGCCGAAACCCAGTGCAGCGTCGCCTTGACCCGTCGCCCGTCCGGGGAGTCGCCGCCGCGCGTTGCGGGATCGTAGGTGCAGCGCAGCTCCTGCACCTCGCCGCGCTCGTCCTTCACGACCTCGTTGCAGGTGATGAAGTAGGCGCACCTGAGGCGCACTTCTTTGCCCGGGGAAAGCCGGAAGAACTTCTTGGGCGGCTGCTCCATGAAGTCGTCGCGTTCGATGTACAGAACCCGCGAGAACGGCACCTTGCGCGTGCCGGCCGTCTCGTCCTCGGGGTTGTTGATGACGTCGACCTCCTCGACCTGGCCCTCCGGGTAGTTCGTCAGCACCACTTTCAGCGGACGCAACACGGCCATCACGCGCGGCGCGCGGCGATTGAGGTCCTCGCGCACGCTGTGCTCGAGCTGCGCGACGTCGATGACGTTTTCCTTCTTCGCGACGCCGATGCGAGCGCAGAAATCGCGCATCGCCTCCGGCGTGTAACCGCGGCGGCGAAGGCCGCTGATCGTCGGCATCCGCGGATCGTTCCAGCCCGAGACATGCTTCTGCTGGACGAGCTGCAGCAGCTTGCGCTTGCTCATCACCGTGTAATTCAGGTTGAGCCGCGCGAACTCGTACTGATGCGGCTTGTCGCCCTCGATGAGGTGATCCACCAGCCAGTCGTACAGCGGCCGGTGATCCTCGTACTCGAGCGTGCAGATCGAATGCGTGATGCGCTCGATGGCATCGGACAACGGATGCGCGTAGTCGTACATCGGGTAGATGCACCAGGCGTCGCCGGTCCGGTGATGCGACGCATGACGAATCCGGTACAGCGTCGGATCGCGCATGTTGAAATTGGGCGACGCCATGTCGATCTTGGCGCGCAAGATGTGCGCGCCGTCCGGGAATTCTCCCGCGCGCATCCGGGCGAACAGCGCCAGGTTCTCCTCGACGGATCGATCGCGATACGGACTGTTCCGTCCTGGCTCGGTCAACGTGCCGCGATAGGCGCGAACCTCGTCGGCATTCAGGCTGTCGACGTAGGCCTTCCCCTGCCTGATCAGCGTGAGGGCAAACTCGTAGAGCCGCTCGAAGTAGTCGGACGCATAGAGCTCGGCGTCCCACTTGAAACCGAGCCATTCGACGTCTTCCCTGATGGCGTCGACATACTCGATGTCTTCTTTGGTCGGGTTCGTGTCGTCGAAGCGGAGATTGCAGATGCCGCTCCGCTCTTCGGCGATGCCGAAGTTCAGGCAGATGGACTTCGCGTGTCCGATGTGCAGATAGCCGTTCGGCTCAGGCGGAAACCGCGTCGCCACGCGCCCGTGGTGTTTCCCGGACGCGAGATCCTCGTCCACGATGGCGCGGATGAAGTCGATGGGTGGGGACGCGGCGGCCGTTCGATGGTCGTCGCTCATATTCTCGGATTATTGTATGTCCGCCTGCGCCCCTTCGTGGCGGCGGCGTGACAGAGCCATCGGCCGTGTCCCGAAGCCGCTGCAGCAACGGTCCGGCCGCAGCACTGAGCCTTGAGCCTTGCTACGGCTCTGCCTTCCAGCGTGCGGCTATCTTCTTGCCCTCTTCTCCAGGCACCCAGACGACCACGGCCTTCGCGCCTGCCGGTCCCGTCTTGTGCCGGACCGAGTCGGGCGGCTTCACGTACCCGGTCATGCCTGGCTTGAGGACATGGCTCTTGCCGTTGACGACGTGATCGAGCTCGCCGGACACGATGTAGAACATCTCGATCGCGCCATGCTTGTGATCGCCGGAGTCGCTGTTCGGCGGAAACGTGATCTCGCCGAGCGTTACTTCGGACCCGACGTTCGTTTCGTCCAGGAAGAGCTTCAGCGTAGTGCCGCCAGGGGCGCGATACGTGGGTCCATCGGCCTTTCCGGATTGCGCCTCGCCCCGCGTCACGATGCAGAGCAGGACCGCTGCCGCGAGCGCAGTGTGTCTCGTCATGCCAACAGTGTAGCCAATCGCGCGACGCTCAGCTCGCCGGCGTGCGCGACGCGCAGGTCGGCGCCAGTCAGATCGTGCCCTTCGGTCAACGGGTGAGGAATCGCCACGCTTTTCATGCCGGCTGCTCGCGCTGCCACGATCCCCGGGCCCGAATCCTCGATCGCGATCGATCGCGCCGGATCGGCCCCAAGACGGCGCGCCGCCTCGAGATAGCCATCGGGCGCCGGTTTTCGGAGCGCCACGTCATCGCCGGTGACTATGGCGCCAAACAGCGGCGTCAGCCCCAGACGTTCGATGCCCGCCGTGACCCAGCGTGCAGGTCCGGACGAGGCGACCGCGCGCGGGATGCCGGCGTCAGCCAGGTCGTTCAAGAGCTCGCGGATGCCCCGCATCGGCTCGCGCGGCACGAGCTCCAGAAAAATGCGCCGTCTCTCGCGTTCGAAGGTGTCGCGATCGGGCGGCCGCGGCGAGCGCTCGCACAGGACGCTGTGCCACCGCGCCGCGAGCCCGTCGGAAAAGAGACCGATCTGATCGCACCACTCCTCGCGCGTCAGCTCGGCGCCGCACTGCTCGTAGATGCGCCGGTGCGATTCGAACTCGGGCGTTTCGCTGTCGAGGATGATGCCGTCGAAATCGAACACAACCGCCGCGGGGAGCGCCACCACTCGATCTTAGCTCGCCAAGCCAACGGAGAGGACGGGGCGAACGGGATCACACGGAGAAACAGAGCCACGGAGACAAAACGGAGACGTCGGGTTCGACGGGCGTCGCGAAGCGACGCCGCGGAACCGGATCGGATCGCAAAAAACGAACACCGCAGCAAAAAACGGGTGCTCGTTTTTTCGCGATCCGGTCCGGTCCCGCCAGTCGGCCTGCGAAGCAGGCCGACCCGTCGAACCCGTCAGCTCTGTTCGTCTCTGTTGCTCCGTTGCTCTGTGGTTATGCCGTTCTCTCCGTCTGCTCCGTTCACTCGGCGCGCAGCGCGATCATCGGGTCAACGCCTGTCGCACGCCGCGCGGGGATGTAGCTGGCGAGGAGCGCGACGAGCGCCAGGAACACGGCGGTACCGACGTAGCTGAGGGGATCGGTCGCCGTCACGTTGTAGAGCAGACTGGTGACGACCCGGGTCACGCCAAACGCGCCCAGCACGCCGCAGACGATGCCGGCCGCGGCAAGTCGCGCGCCGTGGCTGACGACCAGCGCGAACACATTCTGCCGGCTTGCGCCAAGCGCCATTCGCACACCGATCTCCTGCGTCCGCTGCGACACCGCGTACGAGAGCACGCCGTAGACACCGATCGACGCGAGCAGCAGTGCCACGGCGCCGAAGATCCCGAACATCCACCCGAACAGCCGGTATTGCCAGAACGAGTTCAACCGCGCCTCTTCTCCGGTCTGGATACTGAAGAGCGGCAGAGTGGGATCGGATTTACGGATTTCCTGGCGAACCGCCGCGGTGATCGCGGCGGGCGATCCGCCGGCGACGCGAATCGTCAGCCCGGTGTTGCGCGTCGGTTCGTAGGGGTACGAGATGAACGCGTACGGCGACGGCTTGCCGTCCCGGACCGAGAACAGACGAAAATCGCCGACCACGCCAATAACCGTGATCCACTCCGGCTGTTTGTCCTCGAGCCGGCGGAAGCGCTGGCCGACCACGTCGGTGCGGTTCGGCCACAGCCGTTTCGCGAACACGCCGTTGACGATCGCGACGGCCGATCGACCCTGCCCTTCGGCGTCCGTGAAGTCGCGCCCGGCGACCAGCGGCACATTGAGGGTCTTCAGGAGATGAGGCGTCACGCCGAAGTACGAGACGTTGGGCTCCTGGCCCTCGGCGAACGCCACGCCTTCTGGAACGACCGCGCCACCCGATCCGCCGCTCGCCAGGGGAACCATGTTGGAGGCCATCGCCGACGCGACGCCAGGCAGCGCTTCGACCCGGCGGACGATATCGTCGACGCGCCGGATCATCGCGTCGCGCGGCTCGTACAAATCGCCTGGCATGTAGAAACGGAGTGTCATCAACGGCGCGGTGTCGATGCCGGCGCGGGCGTCCTGCAGGTTCAGGAAGCTGCGAACGAACAGGGACGCGCCGACGAGCAGCACCAGCGACAGCGCGATTTCGAGGACCACGAGGGTGCTGCGGAGGCGGCTCCGCGTCCCGCCAGCGCTGCCGCGTCCCCCATCCTTCAGCGAATCCTGCAGGTTCGTTTTCGCGGCCTGGAAGGCCGGCGCCAGGCCAAAGATGAGGCCGGTCAACAGGGCGACGGCGCCGGTATACACGATGACGCGCGGGTTCATGCTCCAGTCGATGTAGTACGGCGCCTGGTTGTTCGGCGGAATCGACGCAGTGAGCCATTGCAGTCCGACGTAGGCGACCGCGACGCCGAGCGGGGCGGCGGCCACCGCGATCAGGACGCTCTCGGTGAGCAGCTGCCGGACGATGCGGCCGCGTCCGGCGCCGAGCGCGGAGCGAACCGCAATTTCGCGCTGACGGACCGTCGCGCGCGAGAGCAGCAGATTGGCGACATTGGCGCACGCGATTAGCAGCACCAGGCTGACCGCGCCCATCATCGTGAAGACGACGAGCCTGATGCTGTCGGGCACCATGTCGTCGCGAAGCGAACGAGCGGTCGCGCCCCATCCCTGATCGTCGCGCTGCTCCTCAGCCAGCTGCAACCCGACCGCCGCGAGGTCGCGCCGCGCCTCCTCGAGCGAGACGCCCGGCTTCAACCGCGCCATCGCCTGGAGGTTCCGAGCCGTCCGCGGGCTGTTGAACTCGATCGGCGTCTGCGCAATCCAGAGCTGGGCCTGCTCCGGAAACTGAAAGCGCGGCGGCATGACGCCGATGATGGTATGCGGCTGGCCGTTGACGGTGACGGTACGGCCGACGACCGAAGGATCGGCCGCGTACCGCCGCTGCCAGACACCGTGGCTGAGCAGCAACACGCCCGCGGCGCCAGGCCGATCCTCTTCGGGACGAATCTGGCGGCCCAGGATCGGTTGCACGCCGATCATCGGAAACATGTTCCAGCTGATGGTGGAACCATTGAAACGCTCGGGCTCCTCGCCGTCCGACAGCGTGAGGCTCCGCCCGGTGACGGTGGCGATGTCGGCCAACGATCGCGTGCGCGCTTTCCAGTCCTGCACGTCGAGATACGACACGGCGCCGCGATCGATGCCGTTGACCTGATGCGTCGTGTGCAGCGAGACCAGACGCTCGGGATCGCGAAACGGCAACGGCCTGATCGCCACCGTATCCACCACGCTGAAGATGGTGCTGTTCACCCCGATGCCGAGCGCCAGGCAGACGATGGTGAGCGCCGCAAAGCCGGGACTCTTTACCAGCGTTCTGGCGGCATAGCGGAGGTCCTGAAGGAGGGTGTCCATCTCGGACTTAGACGTCGGCGACCGATGGAAGTTTCGATACAATCCGCCGAACGAGGAATGCCAGCCATGCGAAAGACATTACTGACCGTCGCCGTCGCCGTGCTCGCCGCCAATGCCGGCGCGCGACCGCTCGGCGTCGAGGACTATTACCGAATCGTCGGCGTGCAGGCGCCGGCAATGTCGCCCGATGGGCGGTGGGTCGCCTTCATCCGCAGTTCGATCGTCGAAGCGGAGAACCGGCGCCAAGGCGAGTTGTGGATCGTGCCGGCCGACGGCAGCGCCCCCGCACGCCGCCTTTCGGATCCGGCGATGAACGCCTCGGGCCCGCGCTGGAGTCCGGACGGCACCCTGCTCGCGTTCTCCGGCCGCCGCCGTGGCGCGCCGGCTTCGGATGATGGCGGCGGATCGATCTGGTTCCTTCGCGCGGATCGGCTGGACGACGCGCCGGTGCAGATTCGCGGCGTCGAAGGCACGCCGATCTTCAGCCTGGACAACAAGTGGATCGCGTTCACCAGGCGCATCGCGAAGCCGAAGGCGCCTCAGTACGCGAACGACGCCGACCGGCTGATCAACGAGCGGTTCAAGGGCAAGGCCTACGAGTGGCTCAACTACCGGTTCGATCAGCGCGGCTATCTGCCGGACCCGCGTGATCCGGACGCGACGCCCCCGGAGGAGCTGTTCATCGTCTCTCGCGCGGGCGGCGAGGCAAAGCAGTTGACCCGGACGACAGTCAACGTGAGCGGCGTCGCCTGGCGGCCCGACAGCGGCGCCCTCGCCTTCGTCGCCAACGAGTTCCAGCGCGACGAGTACACCTATGCGCGCGCGGATCTCTGGACCGTGACGCTCGACGGCACGGTCAAGCGGCTGACCAACGACGGATACGACCACAACTCTCCGGCATGGTCCCCGGACGGCAAGAGCCTCGTCGCGCGGCGCGAGCTGGGTCTGAGCGCGGTGATCGCCTCGAAGCAGATGCACGGGGCACCGACCGACGTGGCGTTGTTCGCGGCCGACGGTGGAGCGCCGAAGAATCTGACCGCGGACTGGGATCTGCTGCCGGGACCGCCAGCCTTCAGCCCGGACGGCCGGTTTGTCTATTTCGCGGCAGGCATCGGCGGCAGCGATCATCTGTTCCGCGTTGCGGCCAACTCCTCGCGCGTCGAGCAGGTCACGACCGGCGAACGGCACCTCGCGAACTTCACGCCGTCCGCCCGGTGGGACGCCATGGCGTATATCGCCGGGGACAGCGCACACCCCGAGGAGCTCTTCGTGTCCGGCATCGACGGCCGCGGCGAGAAGAAGCTGACCACCTTCAACGAGGCGTTCCTGAAGGACATCGAGGCGATCGCAGCGGACCGGATTCTCTACCCGAGCAAGGATGGCACGCGGATCGAAGGGTGGGTGCTGAAACCACGCGGCTACGATCCGGCGCGCGCCTGGCCGCTGATTCTCGCCATGCACGGCGGCCCGCACGGCGCCTACGGCAACGACTTCTCGTTCGAGTTTCAGCTGTTCGCCGCCAACGGCTACCTCGTCGTCTACACCAACCCGCGCGGTTCGACCAACTACGGTGAAAAGTTCCTGTGGGGGACGTGGGGCGGCTGGGGGAACCTCGACTTCGAGGACGTCATGGCCGGCGTCGACTACGCGAAGACGAAATACACCGTCGACGAGCGGCGCATGGGTGTCACCGGCTACTCGTACGGCGGCTTCCTGACCAACTGGGTGATCGGCCACACGACGCGGTTCGCGGCGGCGATCTCGGGTGCGGGGATCTCGAACTGGATCAGCGATTACGGCACGGCCGACATCCCGCGCACGAAGGAGAGCGAGTTTACGGGTCCGCCCTGGGATCCCAAGGCGCGCGAGATCCTGCGCCGGCAGTCGCCGATCGAGTACGTCGCGAACATCAAGACGCCGACGATGTTCCTCGACGGCGAATCGGACCATCGCGTGCCGATCGCGGAGGCGGAGCAGATGTATACCGCCCTCCGGAAGCTGCGCGTCCCGGCGCGGATGGTGCGCTATCCCGATTCGTACCACGGCGGCTGGAGTCCGTGGAACATGGTCCATCGCTATAACGAGGAGCTGAAGTGGTGGCGTCGGTATCTGGAGGTGCCTCGGACCACGACGAGCGCGAGTCCTCGGCACGAGTAGGGGCTGGGCGCCTGGCCTGCATCTAACAGCTAGCCCCGAGCCCCTAGCCCCGAGCGCCGACTCTGCGCCGAACGGAACATCCTTTCGCAGCCGTTCGTCTCCTATCTAGCCAGCCAACATAGGTTGGCTCGCTACAGAGCTGTCGCTTTCGCCCGTCGGCCACCAGCTTCCCGATCCTGGCCGAGAGCCGAAAGCCGATAGCAGTCAGCCATTTATGCGCAAACCGGCTCCGCTCTCCTTCGGCCAGGTTTCCGTTCTCCACGCGATTGCCGACGGCAACCGCTTCGGTTTCGACATCATCGACGCCACCGGCCTGACGTCCGGCAGCGTTTACCCCACCCTCGATAAGCTCGAGACGGTCGGTTATCTGACGTCGCGCTGGGAGGACGCCAAGATCGCCCGCCGTGACAAGCGGCCGCCGCGCCGCTACTTCGACCTCACCGCGGAAGGAGCCACCGCGCTCGCCGCGGCGCTGACACGGTACAAGAACCTGAAGCCGTTATCTCTCGCCAGCTTGAGAGCTCTCAAGTCTCAAGGTTGAAGGTTGTGTGCGCTGAGACTTTAAACGTGAGCCGTGAATGTTGAAGTTCCTGCTCGCCATCATCAACGCCGGCCGCTGGCTGGCACCTCCCTCGCGGCGCAAGGAATGGCGGCGGCAATGGCGCGCCGACCTGGCGCACGAGTGGCGCTGGATCGAGCAGCGCGAATCGGGGATCGGCGCGCGCGCCGGACTGGTCGCGCGCGTCGCCGGCGCGCTGCGCCACGCGTTCTGGCTACGGATGCACGTCAGGAGAATCGAGATGATCACCCAGGACATCCGTTACGGCTGGCGGCTCATGGTACGCCAGCCGGCTTTCGCCCTCGTCGCGGTGCTCACGCTCGGACTCGGCATCGGCGCCAACGTGACGATGTTCAGCTGGACGCAGGTCATGCTGCAGCGGCAAATCCGCGGCGTCCCCGACGGCGGCCGGCTCGTCGCGCTGAACGGCACCACGCGCTCCCGCGTCGATCTCAGCGTTTCGTATCCCTACTTTCTCGATCTGCGGGAGCGGCGGCCCGACAGCGTGGAGGACCTGATCGTCTTTACGCTCGCGCCGATGAGCCTCCGGACCAACGGCGGCGATCCGCAGCGCACTTTCGGTCAGCTGGTGAGCGGCAACTTCTTCAGCGCGCTTGGCGTCCGGCCGGCACTTGGCCGCGCGTTCCTGCCCGAGGAAGACACCACGCCCAACGGACATCCGGTCGTGGTCATCAGCGACAGTTTCTGGCAGCGCCGCTTCGGCGGCAACCCGTCCATCGTCGGCCGCACGGTGACGTTGAACGGCGTCGCCTACACGGTGATCGGCATCGCGCCGCCGGACTTCCGCGGCACCGAACCGTATCTGAACCTGGATCTCTGGGTGCCGATGGCGATGCAGCCGTCGGTCACCAGCGGCGGCAACCGCCTCGGCGTCCGCGGCAACTCCTGGCTCGAAGCGATGGTGAGGCTCAAGCCGGGCGCCTCCATCGCCCGCGCCCAAGCCGATTTCGATGTGATCGCACGCAATCTGGCGGACACGTATGCCGACGACAAAGGGCGCGGCTTGAAGCTCTCCGAGCTGTGGCGCGCGCCGAATAGCGGCGGACCTGCCGTCGTCGCCGTCATGGTCATCCAGCAGGTCGTCGCCGGCGTCGTCCTCCTGATCGCGTGCGCCAACGTCGCGAATCTGCTGCTCGCCAGGGCGGCGAGCCGGCAACGCGAAACCGCCGTCCGGCTGACACTGGGCGCCAGCCGGAGCCGCCTCGTGCAGCAGCTGCTCACGGAAAGCACGCTGCTCGCGCTCGCCGGCGGCCTGTGCGGCATCGTCATGTCGTACTGGACCAAGGATCTCGTGCGGCTCTTCATCCCGCCCGCGCCGCTTCCGATCGAGATGAATCCAACGCTCGATCTGCCGGTCGTCGTGTTCGCGCTGATCATGACCGGCGCCAGCGTCCTCGTATTCGGGCTGGTGCCGGCGCTGCAGGGCTCGATGTCGTCCGTCGGGGCGGCCCTCAAGGAATCCGCGGGCCAGTTGACGGCCTCGCCACGGCGGGCGCGCATCCGTCAGACGCTGGTGGTGGCGCAAGTTGCGCTGTCGCTGATGCTGCTGGTCTCGGCCGGACTGTTTCTCCGCACGCTGCAGAACGCACAGGCGCTCGACCCGGGCTTCTCGACCCGAACCGGCCTGCTGGCCTCCATCGACTTGCTGCCCGCCGGATACGACGCGCCGCGTGGACGCGCGTTCTTCCGCGACCTGCTCGCGCGCGTGCGGGAGTTGCCGGGTGTCGAGGCGGCGAGCGTCGCCACCAAGGTGCCGCTCGGATTCGGCGGCAACAGCGACACCGGCGCAAACATCGACGGTTATGTACCGGCGCCGAACGAGGAAATCTCGATCTACTACAACCGCGTCGGTTCCGACTACATGAAGACGATGGGCATCGCCCTGGTCGCGGGGCGTGAATTCACCGATCTCGACACCTCGGACCGGCCGGA
>Ga0207691_10001543_pt1 | contig 22887 bp, 18 predicted proteins | sample KBSM13metaG_FD_184327 | JGI IMG/M metagenome (GOLD analysis project Ga0207691, IMG submission 184327) | Miscanthus rhizosphere microbial communities from Kellogg Biological Station, Michigan, USA - KBS M1-3 metaG (SPAdes) (version 2) | ecosystem: Host-associated > Plants > Roots > Rhizosphere >... | reverse complement strand
CAATTAGAATGCGCGCCCCCGGGCCGGGGTAGCTCAGTTGGTAGAGCAACGCATTCGTAATGCGTGGGTCGGAGGTTCGATTCCTCTCCCCGGCACCAGCTTTCAGGAAAACTCTCGGTGAGTCAGAAAGGGCCAAGCAGCCCAGGCCCGAAATGTTCCATATGGATTCGCGTGTTCTCGCGCATCCCGCTCGCCCTCTGGTATCCCTTTTCGCGTTTCATGGCGTTTCTCGCCTGGCGAGTCATTCCCTATCGCCGTCACGTGGTGGAAGGCAACCTCACCAAGTCATTCCCCGAATGGGATGCGGCAACCCGCGAGCAGGTGATCCGCGACTACTACCGCGGTTTCGCCGACGTGTTCGTGGAGGTCGTGCACTCGTTGCGCATCTCGCCCGGTGAACTCGCGCGCCGCGTGACGCTCAAGAACGATCAGGCCGTGCGCGAAGAATTCGCGCGCGGTAAACCCGTCATCGTGCTGGCCGCCCATCAGTGCAACTGGGAGTGGTTGTTGCTCGGCCTGTCGCAGCTCGGCGTGCCGGTGGACGCCGCCTACAAACCGCTGATGGACAGCTGGGCGGAGACGGAGATGCGCAAGCTGCGTTCCGTGTTCGGTGCGCGCATGATCCCGGCGCAGGAGTTGTTAGGCGACATCATCAAGCAGCGCGGCACGCCGCGAACGATTGCCATCCTCGCCGACCAGGAGCCGAAGGCGCCTGAGCGCAAGCACTGGGTAAAATTCCTGAACCGCGATTCCGCGTTTTTCATCGGCCCGGAAGAAATCGCGCGCGCCACGCGTTGCCCGGCGTTTTTCGCGAATCTCAGGCGCACCGCGCGTGGCCACTACGAGGTGGATTTTGCGCGCATTGCCACGGCCGGCGAGCAGCTGCCGAGCGGCGAATTCACCGCCCGTTATGCGCGCATGGTGGAAGAACAGATCCGCGCTGCACCGGCGGACTGGCCGTGGTCGCACAAGCGGTGGAAGCTGAAGAAACCGCTTTACTGAAGAAGTATGGGGACACTCCCCATTTCCCCTTCGGGCAATAGGGGCCGGACTTCCCTGAGGTCCGGCCCCTTTTGCTAGGAAATGGGGAGTGTCCCCATTCTTGATTTGACCTAACACGCCTCGGCGCCCGTCAGTCGCCCGAACCTCACGTCGCTTCGCTGCGACGGCGATGCCGTTTCCGTGCGCCCTTACTCTGGGGCCACCTATGACACAGCACCCGACCAATCATGAAATTCCCGCTTCGCTGCTTGCGCCGCTGGCGCGTGGCCTCATGCGCCGACAGCCTGAAATACTCTCCCTGTCGATCCACGACAGCGCAGGGCTCGCGCTCTGGTCGAGTGGTGACTTCCTGCTCCCGGAAGACTACGCGCTGATCGAAGAGGTAGTCGACGATCCGCATGACGTGCGCGGGCAAAGCTGCGGCCTGTGGTGGGAGAGCGCAGATACCGCCCGCGCACGTTGTGCCCTTGGAATCTTCGAAAGCGGGCAGTTTCGAGGTGTGTTGCTCATCGCATTCTCAGGACTGACCACCTGCGAAGAGGACCGTGCGATGCGTGTGCTGGAACTCACGCCGGTGTTGCCGGTGCTGGCCAAGGCCATCCGCCAGTTACCGAACGAAGTGCAGGTGCTCGAAGCGCCACCCGCCGAGTCCAAAACTTCCGACACCACGATCATCGCGGCGCTGCGGTTTGTCGGCAATGCGCCGGACGACGGTCTCGCCTGCGATATCGAAGCTTTGGGACGCGAGCAACATCTGCTTTCGCTGATCGACGCAGCGCTGCGCGATGATGAATTCGCGCTGCACCTTCAGCCCATCGTCGCGCTGCGCGACGACGAGGCGACGCACGGCCAGCCTCTCATCGTCGAGGTGCTGATCAGGCTTCCGACACAGGAGTCCGGCGTGCTCGAGTCGCACGAATTTCTCGACACGGCGGAGCGCAACGGCCGCATGCCGGCCATCGATCGATGGGTCATCCGCGCGTTGCTGGTGTGGATGCAGCGCAATCGCGAACGATGGGCCGACGCGAACGCGGTGTTCTCGGTGAATCTCTCCGGCAGGTCGGTCGTGCGTCCGGACTTTCGCGACTACCTGGAGCAGTGTCTCGACAAGTCGGGATTGCCGCTCAAGTCCCTGCGTTTCGAAGTCGCCGAGCTCGATGCCGGCATCGCGCCACAGGAGTTCATCGCGCTGGCGCGTTCGCTCATCGAGCGCGGCTGCGAAGTGTCGGTGGACAATGCCGGCACGGGCACCGGCCGATTCGATTTCCTGCGAGAAGTGAACGCCGATTTCCTCAAAATCGACGGCTCGCTGGTGAATGGCGCATCTGACGATATCGTTTCGCGCGCGCTCATCAACGGGCTTGTGCACATGGCCGACACGCTCGGCATGCAGACGGTCGCGGGACAGGTGGACACCACGGCGAAGCTGCGGGCGGTCACCCAGCTTGGCGTGGACTACGCTCAGGGGTATCGGGTGCGCAGACCGGAGCACATCGACTCGTTCGAGTTCCTCGACTGCGGCTTTCAGCGGCCGCCGCCGAAAGAGAGCGCGGCGGCCTGAGCTAGAAATTCCAGCTGGCCGAGAACAGCCAGTTGCTTTCGATCCCTTTGTGAATGACGGGCTCGAGCAGTGCCTGCGATATGGCACTGCCGACATCGACAGTGAGGTTCCACGGTCGGTAGGTGATATCGAGTCCGAGCGTCACCGATGGATCGCCAAACGGTGTGTCCCCGCGATTCTTGTCAGTATCGCCCGCGATGTCGTAGCCCGGCCCGGTGATATGGCCTTCGACGCCCCGACGCGGCAGCGGAACCACCGCCTGCACATGCGGAGTGTAGGCCCAGTTGCCGTGTTGGCGAGGCCAGGCGATGCCGGCGAAAGGCGCGATGTGCGAGTAGGTAGCGCTGTAGTCGACGACGCCAGTCGCACCTGAATCGCGGCCTTCGAGAATTGTGAAATTCAATGAATAGTCGAGAAGCTCGACGTGGTGCCAGAGCACGCCCGCTGTCCACTCACAGGAATGCAGCAGCCACATGTCACTCGCATGGCGCACGGCGAAACCGAGTCCTGAGCTCCGCGCTGAGCCCGAAAGGGCGGTGAATTCGGCTGCCGCCGGCAAGGCGAGAGGCACGTCATTCGCGAATCCCACTTCGAGCGGCCGGCGGTCGACGCCACTCTTCAGGTTCAAATCATCAAAGAATGCAAAGCCAGTAAGCTTCCAGTTGCCGACCTGTCGGCTCGCGCCCATTGAAATCATCGGCCCATCGATTGTCAGCTCTCCGGTCTGCGTCTTCGCGTATGCAACTTGCGGGGCGAACTGCCAGTGGGCGTCGGCTTCTGCGCTCGATTGCGACCATAGCGGCAGGGTGGCATAGCGATTGTCCATCGCGATCTCCGCGAGATGCTCCTGCACGAACTCGATGCTTTCGGTCGCGCGCGCCGCCGGGCTTCCGCCCGTCATCAAGCTGGTCATGGCGGCGCAAGACGCGATGCGGAAAACGCGCAACCGGCCTGGCATCGATCAGCTCGAAGCGCGAGTGCGGCGAATGAACCAGGCGTACAGTCCGAGCTGCACGAACCAGACAATGGCTGCGCTGGTGAGATCGTGCGAGAGGAAATGCGCGCCGCGTGCTTCCTGTCCTATCGAGAACGCGATGCCGACGGCGATCGCCGCCGCCAGCATCCAGCGCGCCAGCCGGCGCGAGCGATCGCGGAATACGAAATAGAAACAGAACAGCGCGAAGCCCGACGACGCATGGGCGCCCGGAAAACACTGCGCTCGCTTCAGCGCGTCGGGGCGATCGGCAAACAGTGCGAAGTAGGCGTTGTGGCCGCCGAAGCCCGCCAGGTTCCAGGGGCAGTCGACGTTGGTAACGGCTTTCAGGCCGCCGACGATCAGCATGGCGAGGAGCATCGACAGCAATACGTAGCCTGCGGATCTCCGGTAATCGCGAAGGGACCCAACAGCGAACGACAGCGCCCATAGAACCAGCGCAGCGCCGGCGATGCCGCGAACTACCCAGCGGCCGCCGGTATGCAGCAGTCCGCGCGCCCACCATTCTCCCGAGCCCGCGCCCAGCCACTGTCCGGTGTGTACGTTGAAATACCACTCCCTGGCGATCATCCGGTCGAGGGAGAACACCTCCAGTACGCCAAACGCAACTGCAAAGGCGAGCAACGGCCACCAGGCATGCCGGCGCCAGAAGATCGCAGGGTTCTCGGCTTGCGCGCTATCCTGCAGTCGCGGAATCGAAAGGCCGTGTGGCTGCAGGGGAATGCTTTGGTTCATAGGTACTTAGACGTAACCTTCGGGCGGTTTCCGTCGCGACGGGTTTCCGAAAGACATGACGTCTAAGGTGGCGAGGTATGTCAGTGCTGGATGAGCAAGACCTCATTGACAGGATGCGTCGTGGTGAACAGAGAGCCTTCGATGAGTTTTTCGACGCCTTCGCCGCGCGGCTTACCGCGTTCGCGGCGCGGCGGTGCTCGCTGGATGCCGCGGGTCTCGAAGACGTCGTGCAGGTCACCATGATCAACGCCATGCGCGGCCTCGGGACTTTTCGCGGCGGCTCTACGTTGTTCACATGGTTGTGCCAGATTTGCCGAAACCATCTGGCCGACGTCCGCCGCAAGGCCGAGCGTCAGCCGAAGGTGCAGAGCCTGGAGCAGCTTGAGGCGACGAAGCCACCGGGGACCGTGGTTGAGCTCACGGACTTTCGCGATCCGCTCGATGAGGTCGCCGATGATTCGACGCGCAGCGCTGTGCGGCACGTCGTTAACAAGTTGCCTTCGAGCTACGCGCGCATTCTCGAATTGCGCTTCGGTGACGATCTGACAGTGCCGGAGATCGCGAAGATATTGCAGCTTTCGGAGAGCGCCGCCGAGTCGCGCTTGTCGCGGGCACGGCAGGCGTTCCGCGAAAGCTGGGACAGCAGAGACGCAGCGGGCAATGCATCCGCTGCACAGGTTTCCAGGGAAATTTCATGAGCGATTTGACAAATTCAAGCGGCGGAGACGAAGGCGTCGCGGAACGCGTACTGCGCGAAGGGTTGCGCACGCCCGCGCTCTCGCCGGAGGCGATGCAGCGCATTCGGGCGGCTACGCAAACGGAGTGGCGCGCAAACGTGCAGGCGCCGACGCACGCGCGAACCCGTCGGTTGTCACTGGCTGCTGCCGCCTCGGTGCTCATGCTTGCCGCTGCCATCGGGTGGAATGTTTTCATGACGACTACCGGTGACACCGGTGCGCTCCTGGGTGAGGTGGCGCGTTTCGAGGCGCCCGGCCTCGTCGAGTCCGGTTATCTGCGGCGTGATGTTGCGATGAATCCCGGCGCATCGCTGCGCGCGGGGCAGAGTTTCGACGTTCGTGGCGATTCGCTGATTACGCTCGCGGGCGGCGGCAACCTGCGCCTGGCACGCGCCTCGTCCATCCAGGTGCTGGCATCCAACGCCGTGAAGCTCGAGCGCGGTGAGATCTATGTCGACATTCCGCCCGGTTCGCGCGGCAGCGACCGGTTCATGGTCGTGACACCGGCCGGCGAATTCCGTCACGTCGGCACGCAGTTTGCCGTCGCCATCGTCAATGGCATGACGCGCCTGCGGGTGCGCGAGGGCAGCGTGCAGTGGAATGCCACTGACGGCGAATCCACCGTCAACGCGGGCACGGAGTTAACGATCGACCAGAACCGCACGGTGACGCGCCGACCGATCCCCACCGCAGGTCGCGATTGGGCCTGGGCGGAATCGATGGCGCCGGACATCGACATCGACAATCGTCCGCTGCAGGAATTCCTGGTCTGGTTCTCGCGCGAGACCGGCCGCAAGCTCGTTCTCGCCGATGACGAGGTTCGCAAGCAGACGGCAACCATCCGCATGCACGGCGACGTGCGCGGGTTGACGGCGATGGAAGCCCTCTCGGCCGTCATGGCGGCCACGACCCTGCGTTTTGAATTACCGGAAGGCGCGATCCGGGTAAGCTCCGCGCGTGATTCCAAGACCCCGTCCAGCTAGAACCCGTCTCTCCTTCATCTGTGTTGTCCTGGCGTGCTGCGCGAGCGCGGCTGGACAAACTACCGCGCCCGGGCAGACCGTCGAAGCCGTACTGCAGGCGCTCAAGAGCAGCGGCGTGGACGTCATCTACAGCTCCGAGCTGGTGCCACCCGAGCTCATTGCACCGCCGGCTCGTGATGGCGAGACGCTGACGCAGCGCGCGCGCGATGCTCTTGCGGCCCACGGACTCGCACTGCGCACCGTCGGCGCCAATACGTTCGTGGTCGTACCTGCAGCGACGCCAGCGGTGGAATCCGAGGAACCGCTGGAGGAAATCTCGGTGTATGCGAGTCGATACGCGATCGACGGCGGGCTTGCCGAACCGCGCGAGGTTTCGCCAACCGACATCGAACGTGTGCCGGGAAGTCACGACGATGCGCTGCGCGCATTACATTCGCTGCCGGGCATCGCCACCAACGCGTCCGCGCGCCCGTACATCCGCGGTTCGTTGAGTGAAGACGTGCTGGTGCGCTACGACGGCATCGGTCTGCTCGATCCTTATCACCTCAAGAATTTCCAGAGCCTGATCAGTGCCATCGATCCGGCGGGCATCGAGCGCATCGAGGTCTTCAGCGGCGGTTTTCCCGTGCGTTATGGCACACGTTCGGGCGGTGTCATCGACATCAGCGCTCCGAACTATCAGTCTGGTTACGAGTACCGCGCGAACCTCAGCCTGATTTCCGCCGGTATCTCGACGATCGGCAAGTCCGAGCGCTGGCCCATCGAGTGGCTCGGCGCGATACGCAATAGCATGCTGGACTCGCTCGATCCCGTGGAAGACGGCTTCGGCAAGCCAGAGTTCAGCGACTCGCTGGGGCGGCTGCGCTGGGTGACGGAGCAGGGCGCCTGGACCGTGGGTTGGTTGCTGCTGGACGACCGGCTCGAGTTGGGCGCGTCGGACGACGAAGAGCAGGCCACGGCGCGTTATCGCGATGAATACATCTGGCTGGCGCGCGACCACAGGTTCAGTGATTCGATGAGCATGCGGACCAGCGTGGTCGGGACGTCGGCGGAGCGCGGCCGCGAAGGTACGCTGCTGCGCCCTGGCGTAGCCACGGGTGAGCTGGACGAAACGCGCAGTTTCAACGGGGTCGAGTTGACCAGCGACTGGACGTTCATCCACAACGACAGGTCTACCTACACCTTCGGCGGCGCCGCCGCGGTAACTCGTGCGGACTACGGCTACACGCGCCATTCCGAGTTTTCGCCCGAAGTGGCGGCGGCGTTCGGTCGCGGGCTGACCGAGGATCTACTGCTGGCGGTGAAGCCGAAAGTCGCAACGCTTTCGCTGTACGGCGCGAACCGGCGCAAGTGGTCGCGATTCGAGGCGGAGCTGGGCCTCCGTGTGGATGCGCAGCACTACGAAATCTACGGCAATCACACGCAGGTGAGTCCGCGCCTCAATTTGCGCTACGACTTCGACGATCAATGGCGCCTGTACGGCTCGGCGGGGCGTTTCACGCAGGCGCAGCACGTGGAGGAGTGGCGCGTCGAGGAAGCGCAGCAGGCTCCCGATTCTGCGCAGGTGTCCATCCACACCATCCTCGGTCTGGAGCACGACACGGCCGCGGGCATGCGACTCGGCATCGAGGCTTACACCAAGCGATGGACCACCAGCGCGCCGTACTTCGACAACCAACTCGATCCGTTCGCGCTGTTGCCCGATCTGACGCCAGACCGCATACGCGTCGCTCCAACTGCATCGGAAGCGAGCGGACTCGAGGTGAGCGTACGCAAACCCTTTTCCGATGCGCTCACGGGTTGGGGAACGCTGGCGTGGTCGCGAGTGGCGGACGATATTTCCCCACGCGACGTGCTGCGAAGCTGGGATCAGCCCGTGTCGGTCAACGCGGGCCTGGCGTGGAAGGGATCGAAAGCCAGCCTGTCGGCGCTGGCTGGCTGGCACACGGGATGGCCGCGCACGCCGTTCGATCTCGAACCGCTGCAGTTGCACGCGCGGAACTCGCGTGAATGGGGCGACTTCTTCTCGCTCGACCTGCGCGGCAGCTGGACCTGGGTTTTCGACAGCGGCGATCTGTCGGCAGTCGTGGATCTGACCAATGCCACCAACCGACGCAACGAGTGCTGCGTGGTGCTGGAAATGGAAGACACATCGGCGCTGGGAGCAGAGGTGGATAACTGGCTGCCGGCGCTCATCAATATCGGGTTCACCTACCGCTGGCGTAGCCCCCGGTAATTGCGACGGGAGCCCCTCCGCCATGACGTCTAACGGCGCATGGTGGGACTCAAGCGCTCAGATCGCTCATATTGGACTCGTTTCGCACTAGGGATTGCCCTGGTCGGTCTCTGTTCGTTTCCGTTTGCCGAGGCAAAAGTCCTTCCCAGCGTCAAGGCCCGCGCCCCGAAACCCGAGGTGCCGCGCGCCGCCGGCTTGCCATCGGATGCCGAACTGCAGAAGCAGGAAGCCCGCATCGGCGAAATCCGTTACGACGCGCGCGATCTGTTCGATACCGAAGCGGCGGATGAGGACACCTCGGTCTCGCGCCTCGCGAATCGTCTGCACGTCACGACGCGCCAGGGGACCATCGAAGATCAACTGCTGTTCAAGAGCGGCGATCTCTACCGGCCCGCCTTGCTCGAAGAGTCGGCGCGCATCCTGCGCGACACTCGGTACTTGCGCGATGCGCAAATCCGGCCGGTGGCGTTTCACGACGGCGTCGTCGACGTCGAAGTGACCACGCAGGACGTCTGGACCTTCAATCCCGGAATCTCATTCGGACGCAAGGGCGGCGCAAACACCGGCGGCTTCGAGCTCGAGGAACTCAACTTCCTTGGCACCGGCACGCAGCTCGGCGTCGGTTTCGTATCCGGAGTCGATCGCGATTCGAAGTTCATCAAGTATCGCGATCGCCAGCTCGGCTCGTCCTGGTGGGACCTGTCGACCGCCTACTCGGACAACAGCGATGGCCGGCTCGGAGAGTTTTCCCTCGAGCATCCGTTCTACGCACTCGGAACGCGATGGGCCGGCGGCGTTTCACTGCTCGACGATCAGCGCACCGACTCGCGCTACGACCTGGGCGAGATCGTCGACCAGTTCGCGACGCATGAAAAGTTCTCGACTATCTACTGGGGCAGCTCCAACGGCCTGGACGATGGCTGGGTGCGGCGCCTGTCAGTCGGCCTGACCTACGAAGACCACGCATTCGAGGCCGTACCCGATGCTGTGGCCCCGCCATCGCTGCTGCCGACGGATCGCACGCTGGTGTACCCGTGGATCGGCGCCGAATGGGTCCAGGACTCGTTTCGCACCGCGCGCAATCGCGATCAGATCGAAAAGACCGAGGACTACTCGCTCGGCTGGCACGCGCGCGCGCAACTGGGATACGCGAGCTCGTCGTTCGGCTCTGATCGCAATGCGGTGATGTTGAAAGGCAACCTGTCGAAGGGACTCGAGATGACCGAGCGGCAGTCGCTGTTCTTCGGCGTCGATGCCAGCGGGCGCGTCGAGGAGGGCACGGTTGCCGGCGGGCTGTTCACTGCCGCGAGCCGTTACTACTTCCGCCAGTCGCCGCGCCGCGTGTTGTTCCTGAATTTGTCGGCCACCGCGGGCACCAACCTCGATGCGGACCAGCAGATCCTGTTAGGCGGCGACAACGGGCTGCGTGGCTATCCACTGCGCTACCAGTCGGGCGAAGGCCGGTGGCTGTTCACGGCCGAGCAGCGCCTGTTCAGCAACTGGTATCCGTTCCAGATGTTCAATGTCGGGGGCGCGGTGTTCTACGACATGGGCGCCACCTGGGGCCAGGACCCGCTCGGCACGCCTTCGCAAGGTGTGCTCAAGGACGTGGGCTTCGGTCTGCGCTTCGGCAACAGCCGCTCGGCGCTCGGCAACGTACTGCACGTCGACGTGGCCTATCCACTCGACGGGGATGCTTCCGCGCGGCACGTGCAGTTCCTCATCGAAACGAAGAAGAGCTTCTGATGAATATCGCAAGAGCACGCCTTCGGCCGATGATTCGCGTGGAAACCGTGGTGCTCGTGGTGGTCGCCTGGCTCGTCGCGACGCTCAACAGCGCGTGGTGGAGCGCGGCGGGCGCGGGGCGCGAGTGGTCCGATCCCACGAACTGGCTGTTCGTCGTTGCGATTTTCGTGGCGCTGGTCGCACTGCACTTCGTGTTGCTCGCGCCCGTATCGAATCGCTGGACGGTGCGTCCGCTGCTCACCGTGATTGTCATCGCCAGCGCCGCGACTGCGTATTTCATGCGCACCTACGCGGTGATGATGGATCCGACCATGATCCAGAACATCCTCAAGACAGACACGCACGAAGCCAGGGAGCTCATGTCCTGGGCAATGGTGGGGTCGGTGTTGCTGTGGTCGGCGGTGCCGGTGGCGTTCATCTGGTGGGTGCGCATCGAACACGGACCGTGGTTGCGATCCGTGCTGGTTCGCGTCGGCGCGATGGCGGGAGCCCTCGTGATCGCCACGCTGTCGATTCTGCTGGTCTCACGCGATTTCACCTCGCTGATGCGCAATCAGCGCGAGATCCGCTACCTGATTACGCCCGGCAACTACATCTATGGACTCGTCAGAAGTGCGGCGCACGGCGCGAAAGATGCGCGCACCGTGCGCGAGCCCGTGGGCACCGACGCGCGAATTATTCGAGTCGCGTCGGCGCCGCAAAAACCGCGCGTGTTCGTGCTGGTGGTGGGTGAGACCGTGCGCGCAGCCAACTTCTCGCTGATGGGGAGCTACGCGCGAGCCACGACGCCCGAACTCGCCAAACTCGATGTCGTGGCGTTTCGCAACGTGACATCGTGCGGCACCTCAACCGAAGTATCACTGCCCTGCATGTTTTCGCAGTGGGGCCGTGAAGATTATGACGAGCGCCGCATTCGCAATGCGGAGGGCTTGCTCAACGTGCTGGCTCGCGCAGGCTACGCGGTGAAATGGCTCGACAATCAGTCGGGCTGCAAGGGCGTCTGCCAGGGGGCTGGCATCGAATACGTGAAAATCGATCCGACCTCCGCGCCGGATCTGTGCACCGGCGATGAATGCCACGACGGAGTCCTGGTGCGCCGATTGCAGGCCGAACTGGCCAATATCCAGAAGAACACAGTCATCGTGCTGCACATGATGGGCAATCACGGTCCGGCGTATTTTCGCCGCTATCCACCCGAGTTCCGGCGCTTCACGCCCGATTGCGCCACTGCGGAACTGCGCACCTGTTCACGCGAGCAGGTGGTCAACGCCTATGACAATGCGGTGCTCTATACGGATCACGTGCTCGCGGGTCTCGTGAATACGCTCGCGGAGGCGCGGACGCTCGACACTGCGCTGATGTACGTCTCCGATCATGGCGAGTCGCTCGGCGAGAACGGACTGTATCTGCATGGCCTGCCGTATTCGATCGCGCCGGACACGCAGACGCACGTGCCGATGATTGCCTGGCTATCGCGGTCATTCGCCGCGGACAACGCCGTGGATACTCGCTGCGTGCTCGACAAGGCGGGCGATGAACTTTCGCACGACAACCTGTTTCATTCGGTGCTCGGCCTGCTGGACGTCGAGACCAGTGTCTACAAGCCCGCGCGCGACATCTTCGAAGGTTGCCGTGGCGGCTCGGGACCGGCGTACGCGCACGTCACACCTTAGCCAGAGCGGGTAGCAGGCTCCGCTTTGCGCCGCATGCGCGCTTCGTAGGTGCGCATCAGATCACTCGCGAACTCGGCGAACACGCGCACCTTGGCGAGGTGTTGCGTGGCCTTTGGAAAGATCACGCTCATCGGCGGTCCCTCGCAGGAAAATTCGCGCAGAACCTCGACCAGCCTGCCTTCGCTCAAATAGCTGCTCACCAGCAAGTCGAGCTGCTGCACCACGCCCTGGCCCTCGAGCGCGGACACGGTCAGTGCGTCGACTGTATTGAACGACAGCGCCAGCGGTAATTTCAGCGAGCGCGTGCCGTCACCCTGTTTGAACTGCCAGTCCGCCGGGCGAGAGTTTTCACCGCGCAGGTGGCCGAGCAGGCGATGCTTGCGCAGATCCTCGGGAGTGCGAGGGATGCCGTTTTGCGCCAGGTAGTTCGGCGAGGCGCAGGTCAGCAGGCGTGAAGCCGCAATACGCTTCGCGATGATTTCCGGTGAATTCACCTGACCGACGCGCACGGCTACGTCGACATGCTCGGAAGCAATGTCCACGTAGCGATCGTTGAACCGGACTTCGAGGGCGATGTCCGGGTAGCGCTGCGTGAAACTCGGGATCGCGGGCAACAGCAGGTACTTGCCGAAGGCCACCGGCACGTCGACGCGGAGCTTTCCCTGCGGGCGATTGCGTGCGAGGCGCAGCTGGTCGTCGGCTGCGTCGATCTCGGCCAGGATGCGTTTGCAGTGTTCGAGGTACACCGCGCCCTGCGGCGATACCGATACCTTGCGCGTGGTGCGGTGGAGGAGGCGGGTGCCGAGGTGTTTTTCGAGCTGGGCTACGTAGCTGCTCGCCATGGCGCGTGACAGGTCGAGGGTGTTCGCGGCTCGAGCGAACGAGCCCAATTCCGCGACCCGGGTGAAAACCCGCATGCCCTGCAGCTGGTCCATGGGCGAACATTCTATGGCGGATTGTCAAGCAGGGCCAGACAATGAATTCGGTTTTGTCCGGTTTTTCGAACCGGTTCCGTCCGGTAAGTTGCAACCCAACTGCTGGAGCAAAATCCATGTTCGCCTTCGACCGTTCTCCCCTTGCCGTCCTCGCACCACTGGCCCTGCTCCTGGCCGTAGTGATCTATTCCCATCGCTCAGCCGATCGCCCGCCGCAGGCGGTGGCGCATGCGGCGCAGCAGGATCAGACCGTCGCCGCCAATTTACCTTCGAGGTGAGCGGACAGCTGGGAGATGGTGGGGAAATCGAACAGTTCGGTGAGGTCCACGAGGCCCGGATAGCTGCGGTCGATCTGCTCGTGGATCTCGATGAGCTTCAGCGAGCTCGCGCCGATCTCGAACAGGTTGTCGTGCACGTCGATATTGCGTTCCAGCGCCGCGTCGCAAATGTCCTTGATCTTTCTTTCGATCTCGGTGCTCGTCAGCTTCACGCCGCCAGCGGCTTCGGCCGCAGCGCGTAGGCTGTCGAGCTCGGCGAGTTCCGCCGCGTACACGCCATTCACATAGTCTTCTTCGAGCAGATGGCGCTGGATCTTGCCGCTCGTGGTTTTGGGAATGCGCTTCACGGGCACCACGTGCGCCACTTCGAGTCCGGTGTGTTCGTTCACCAGGCGTGTCACCTGCGTCGCCAGGGGCAGGAACTCTTTCATGTCCATGCGATGCAGGACGAACAGGATGAGGTCGTCAGTACTCGCGCCTTTCGGACGCACGCCTGCCGCCACCACCTTGCCGAGCTCGAGTCCTTCGGTGCGGATCGCGATGCTCTCGATGTCGTGCGGGTAGTAGTTCTGTCCGTTGACGAAGATGATTTCCTTGGCGCGGCCGGTGATGTACAGGCTTCCATCTTTCAACATGCCGAGATCGCCGGTGCGCAGCCAGCCGTCGGCGGTAAAGCCCTTGGCATTCGCTTCCGGATTTTCGAAGTAGCCCTTGGTGACGTTCTCACCCGAGATGAGGATGTGGCCGATGTGGTTTTCCGGCAGCTCCTTGTCGTCATCGCCGGCAATGCGCACATGATTGAAGGGAACGGACTTGCCCACCGCCATGATCGACAGCGCATCCGGATGATCTTTCGGCAGCGCGGCCGGCTGCTTGCCGACGTTGAGCTCGTGACGATTCACCGAAACGTATTCGTAGGTTTGCAACCAGGGCTGCGGAAAACTGACGCACAGCGTTGCTTCGGCAAGCCCGTACACCGGATACATGGCTTCACGCCTGAGGTTCGCCGGAGCGAGTCGCGTCATGAATTCGTCCGCGAGCTCAACCGAGATGGGTTCGGCGCCGTTGAAGATGAGCCGCACGGTCGACAAGTCCAGGTCGCCGAGGTCGCGATCGCCGAGGACTTTCAGGAAATGCCGGTAGCCGAAGTTGGGCGAGCTCGTGATGGTCGCGCCCTTGCGCGCGGCGAATGTCATCCACAGCAGCGGACGGCGGATGAAGAGCTCCGTCGGCATCAGGTTCAACTGCATGCGCCGGTGGAACATCATGATGTGCATGCCGATCAGGCCCATGTCATGCGTGAGCGGCATCCACGTGAGATTGATGTCGTCCTCGTTCCAGTTGGCCGCATCCCCGGCGCCATGCGAATTGACGAGGATGTTCCGATGCGTGAGTACGATGCCCTTCGGTTCGCTGGTGGACCCTGAAGAAAACTGGATGAAGGCCATGTCGTCGGGCCTGGCGTCATGCACCTTGCCGGCCTTCGAAATGTCGTCGACCTGTTCGGCGAAAAAGCTGCGCGACGTCAACCCGTCGAACACGGCCTGTTCGCCAGCGGGACCCGCGAAGGCGCCGATGCGATCGAGCGTCTTGCGGTCGGTGTAGATGAAGGGCTTGCCCAGCTTCTTCGCGATGCGCAGCAGCTTGTGCTTGTGTTCGTCGCTGATGCCGAGCGCCACGGGCACGGGCACGATGCCGCCGAGCATGCCGGCCCAGAAGGCGTCGAGGAACTGCTCGTTGTTGGCGAGGTAGATGATGAGTTTGTCGCCGGGCTTCGCACCTAGCTTCTGCAGGTGGAACAGGATGCCGATCGCGCGCTCGTACAGCTCGCCGTAGGAGAGCGTCCGCTCGCTGTTCTCGCTTTCGAGATAACTGATGGTGCGCTTGACGGTGCGGTTGAGGGTCAGCAGCTCGCTGAGGGTTTCTGCCTTGGTAATCATGTGCGTCGTTCCAGCTTCATCATCAAAGGATATTTGGTGCGCAGGTTGATGTGCGCCTCGATCTCGAGCGGGCGGTCGGGCACGTACGTGAGCCGGTACCGGCGCGCCACCTTATATAAGTGCATATACATTTCATATAGGGCCAGAGTCTCACCTATGCAGTGCCGCGGGCCCGCGGCAAACGGCATATAGGCGAATCGTGGACGCTCGTTTTCGTGCGCCGCGTCGAAGCGCTCGGGACGGAAAGCGTCCGGTTCCTTCCAGTAACGCGGGTGCCGGTGCAGTAGATAGGGGCTGAACAGCACGTCGGTGCCGGCGGGGCAGGCGAAGCCCGAGAGCACGTCGGGTTCGATCGTGCGGCGCGCGAGCAGCCAGCCCGGCGGATAGAGCCGCAGCGCCTCATCGACGACATTCTTCGTGTACGAGAGTTGCTCCATGTCCGCGAGCGCGGGTTCCCGCTTCTCCTCGGAGGCGTCGATTTCGGCGTGCAGCAGGGCTTCGGCCTCCGGGTTCTGCGACAGCAGATACCAGGCCCAGTTGAGGCCGCTCGCGGTGGTTTCATGACCGGCGACGATGAGCGTCATGGCTTCATCGACGAGCTCCCGGTCGGACATGGGCGCGCCTGTTTCCTTGTCGCGCGCATCCATCATCATCTGCAGGAAATCGAAGTGTTCGCTTTTCTCGTCGCGCCGGCGTTGGGCGAGGGCGCCCACCAGTTTCGCGAGCTGGCGAAATTTGTAGGCGAACCTGAGGTCGCGCGCCGTTTCCTTGGTGACGATGTCGAAGGGGTTGCTGCCGAAATCCTTCTCGAGCCGTTCGAGGTCCGTGCCAAATATCGACAGCAGCACGATTTCGAGCGTGAGCTCGCTCATGTCGTCGGTGACATTGACCAGTTCGCCGCGCGCGGCCTGCGCCTCCCATTTGGCGATGAAGCGCTCGTTGCAGGCGTCGATGAGCTTCGAGAATTCGGTGATGACACGGCGGTGAAACGCAGGCTGCATCATGTAGCGCTGGCGCTTCCACAGGTCGCCTTCGCTGGTCATGATGCCGTGGCCCAGCAGGATCTTGACGCGATCCATGCCCGAGCCCTTGGTGTAGTTCTTGTGGTTCGATACCAGCACCCGTTTCACGTCGTCAGGGTGGTTGATGACCCACATGGGGGCGCGCCGCCCGGGCGAATAGAACCGGTAGATGTCGCCGTAGCGGGCAAACAGGTCGGTCAGGATGTGAATGGTGTCGTCGACGCCTTCGATGTCGAACTGCAAGTCCGCTTCGGGAGGCAACCGCGCGGGATCTTCGGTCAGTTTGTCCATAACTCCTGAGCAGGCGGCGCACGAATGAGGCAAAAGGCGCGCGTATTGTATCGGGTGCCTTCGTTGCAGGCCCACGCCGTTTCGCCGACAATCCGCGCCTCTTTTGCCGGCGCCTACCGGATGCCAACAGATCCCGAAGACGCAGGTGGACTGCGCAACACTCTCTATAAGAAGGAGACCCGGTCGAAACGTCGGATGACTCCGGTGCGTCGTTTCGTCTGGCGAATGGTCTCGTCCATTGGCGTGTTCCTGGTGAAGACCTTCTGGCGCAGTTGCCGCGTGGTACGCATCGTCGGCGACGAGCACACCGTCGAGGCGTTGGCCAAAACCCCATCGCTGATCCCGGCTTATTGGCACCAGCACCAGCTGTTTTGCGCGAAATACCTGTTTGATCAGGCCGCGCGCAATCTGAAGTTAGGGTTCCTCATCAGTCCGTCGGTCGACGGCGATATCGGCGTGATGGTGGTGGCGAAACTCGGCGGGCATTCGATCCGCGGTTCGACCACGCACACCGGCGCCCGCGCGCTGCGCGACTACTACGAGGCGCTCGTAAAACAAGGTCTCTCGCCGGCCATCACGCCCGATGGGCCGAAAGGCCCGAGGTTCGTCTTCAAGCCAGGCGCCATTCTCCTGTCGCAGATGTCGCAGCGGCCGATCCTGCCCATGGCCTACTGCGCAAGCCGCGCCACGCTGTTCCAGTGGGACAAATTCGTGCTGCCGTGGCCGTTCTGCCGCATCGTGATCGCCATTGGCCCGCCGCGCCAGGTCCCGCGAACTCTTCAACCTGCGGCGCTCGAAGCGCTGCAGAAGGAGATGGCACTGGAACTCAAACGACTTTTCGGCGTGGCGCGCGATGCGCTGCAGGCTGAAAAGTCGAAGGCGGCCGCATGAGCGTCGACTTTTCGGTGGTGGTTCCGGTCTGCAACGAGGCCGAGAACGTCGAGCCACTGGCGCGTGAGATCGACGCCGCTCTGAACAACCGCGCTTACGAAATGATCTTCGTGAACGACGGCAGCACCGACGAAACCGCCGCCATCCTCAAGAAGCTCAAGAGTTCGCTGCCGGCTTTGCGCGTATTGAGCCATTCGTTTCGCAGCGGGCAGAGCGCTGCGGTGGCGAGCGGTGTGCGCGCGGCACGTGCGCCCTGGGTGGCGACGCTCGACGGTGACGGCCAAAACGATCCTGCCGACATTCCCAGGCTCATCGAGGCACGCGATGGGCCTGAAGGCCGCGGGGTGCAGCTAATCATGGGTAATCGCAAGGCCAGTCGCAAAGACACGGCGTTCCGCAAGCTCCAGTCAAGCGTTGCCAACGGCGTGCGCAGTAGTTTGCTGGGTGATGGCACGCCCGATACGGGTTGCGGCATCAAGCTCTTCTCGCGCGAGGTGTTCATGGACCTGCCGCGCTTCGATCACATGCATCGCTTCCTGCCGGCGCTGTTCCAGCGCCATGGCGCCCGCGTCGTCTCGGTGCCGGTGAGCCACCGGCCGCGTACACGTGGCACGTCGAAATACGGGATGCTCAATCGTCTCTGGGTGGGCATCGTCGACATCGGCGGTGTCATGTGGCTGCGCCGGCGATACAAGTCCGGGCTGCTGGTGCGCGAAGACTGAGCTATTGAGGAGCGTCCCATGATGAGAGGCGTAATCGGCGTCTACTTTGGCGTTGTCGTCACCCCGTGGAAGCTGGTCGGCATCCTCGGAGCATTGATGTTCGCGGGCCGCTGGGTGGTACAGGCCTGGGCTACCAAACGCGCGGGTAAACCATCGATCCCACGCAGCTTCTGGATCATCAGCCTCATGGGCAGCGCCATGGTCACGTCCTATTTCGTGTGGGGCAAGAACGACGCCGTCGGCGTGTTGACCAATCTGCTGCCGGCATCGGTGGCGTTCTACAACCTCATCATGGACATCCGCGCGAGTCGCGCAGGCCCCAATGCCTGACATCGGTTTACTACAACGATCACGGCCGCGCGTTCCGCCGCGCGCGCTCGTGCCTGAAGCTCCCGCAATGCGCGTGGCGCCGACTCGCGACGTCGCCGCGCCCTTCGCCGCGCCCGTGGCCGGTGCCATTGCCATCATCAGTGCAGCTCCGGCCGCGGTGGCAGTAGTTAGTGCGGCCGCACCCGCGTCCGATGGGAAGGCGTCGGTGCCGGATGGCACGCCGCCGATGGTGAGCGCCGGCGACCTGCCGCCCATTCGATTGAGCGATCTGCTGTGGCTGGCGCTGGCGCTGTTCGTCATCGTGGGCACGGGCCTCGGCATCCGTGACCCCTGGCCGGCGGATGAACCGCGATTCGCGGCGCTGGCGCGCGATATGGCGTTGTCGCACGAGTGGCTGTTCCCGCGCGTGGGCGGCGATCTCTACCAGGATAAACCGCCACTGTTCTTCTGGCTGCTGGCGATCTGCTTCAAGATTTTTGGTTCTGTGAAGGCCTCGTTCCTCGTGCCTTCGTTTCTCGCCGCGGGCGGGATCCTCTTCCTGATCTACGATTTCGGCCGTCGCAGTGTGAGCCGCGAGGCCGGGCTCGCAGCCGCGTTGATCACCGTGTGCACGCTGCAGTTCCTCATGGTGACGCGTGGCGCCCAGATCGATGCCACGCTGTGTTTCCTCACTACCCTTTCGCTATACGCACTACTGCGGCATTGCCTGCTCGGGCCGGCCTGGCGTTGGTACTTCCTCGGCGGATTCGCTGCCGGCGTGGGCATCTTCACCAAGGGCGTCGGCTTCCTGCCCGTGCTGGTGCTGATTCCATACTTCGCTTTGCGCGCCGCTCGCTGGCAGGGGCTGGCGGACATCAACGCGGGCAAGGGTGGCTGGCGCTGGTGGCTCGCGCCGCTCGCGATGCTGCTCGCCGTGTCGCTGTGGTTCGTGCCGATGCTGCTCGCCGTCGAGATGAGCGGTTCGCCCGATTATGCCGCCTATCGAGACGAGATCCTTTTCAAGCAGACCGTAAGTCGTTATGCCGCCGCGTGGCACCACGTGAAGCCCTGGTATTACTTCATCGTCGAAGTGATCCCGGCACTGTGGCTGCCCTGGAGTCTGCTGTTGATCTGGCTGGTGCCGCGCTTCAAGGCCGCGTTCCACGAACGCAACGCGCGAGTGTGGCTGCCGATCTTCTGGTTGCTCATCGTGTTGCTGTTCTTCTCGGTCAGTCCCGGCAAGCGTGGCGTCTATTTGCTGCCGGCGCTGCCCGCGCTCGCGCTCGCCGCGCTGCCTTTCCTGGAGTCGCTGCTATCTCGCGTGGCAGTGAAGCGCGCGGGCTTCGTGCTGGCTGGTTTGTTCTTCATCGCCGGCGCGGTGTTCGCCATTGGCTTGGGCGTGCACGCGCAATTCGCAGTGAAGGCCATCGAAGCGGCCAGTCTCGGCAGCGCCACGGCGTTCTATGTGTACCTGGCGCTATGCGGTGCCGGACTCGCGTTCGCCTACGTGCGTGCTCCGCTCGCGGCATGGCCCGTGGCGCTGGGCTCCCTGGCCATCGTGTTCTCGTATTTCATCGCTCCCGCGATGAACGGCGAGCGATCGGGCTCGGATTTCGTCCGCGCGATGCTGGCGCAGGTGAAATCCGGCGAGCAGCTGGCGCTCGTCAACTACAAGGAACAGTTTCTGCTGTATCTCGATCGACCGACGGTGAACTTCGGTCATCGGCGCTGGCAGGAAGGTCCGCAGGAGTCACACGACGCGGCTGCATGGCTGAATGCAAAACCAGATCGCGTGTTACTGGTGCCGGAACAGACACTGAAGCTGTACCCATGTTTCGTCGCGAATTTGACGAATGTCGGACGCAGTTCGGACGAAGACTGGTTCCTCGTGCGCCCTCCAGCGGTGCAGAGTTGCGTCGAGAGAGGCGATGCAGCGCGTGCGATCTCTTACGACGTCAACCTTCGTTGAGATTTAACACTGTACAAATCTTGAGCATTCGCTCGCCATTCCTTCGATACAGCATGCACTTAGCTTGTGTTCCTAAAAACTTGTGACAGAATGCTTTGCAACTTTGGGAGGACGCTGGTGTTGGAATCTGTGGCCCGAGTCGGCGCGGCACACGGATCTACGCTGTAGCTTGCAAAAGAGTGGCACAAGCACCTGATCATCCTGGTGATCTGACCTCGTCGGACGTGTTCTCGACGGGTGTGTGGTCAGCGCGCGGCGGCAAGCCGACCTTGGGCGTCGATATCGCCTGCACCAAAATATCCATCGACCTTCAGAACATGCGGCGTGGCGCGGTCGAGTCCAGCATCCGCGACAGCCTCAACTCCCTGCGCGACGCCTCCGCCGTGGACACCGCCTTCGTATGGCTGTTCTCGCCGGATGGCACGACCATCGACGAGGTGTATTCCGCGCACGGCGCGCTCGCGCAATGCCGCGTGGAAGCCTGGCGTAGCGCCACCATCGACACCTATCCGTGGCTCAAAGGCCGTCTCGAACACCTGCGCCTTTCGGAGATCCGCGATACCGCGGCGCCGCGCAGGGATCAGGTCATCGAGAGTGCGCGCCTCGCGGAGCTGCAGATCGGCTCGGTGCTCATGATTTCCTTCCGCGTGGGCAATGTGCCCGCCGGCATCCTCGGGCTCGCCAATGCGCTGCCGCGCGGCGCCTGGGACGTGAACCTTCAGTTGTTGCTCAAGCTGCTCGGCAATTCGCTGGGTGCGGGACTCGAACGCCTGCGCGTCGAAGGGCGCCTGAACAAACTCGAAGAACGTCTCGAGCTCGCCCAGGGTGCGGCCAATGACGGCCTTTGGGATTTCGATATCGAGAGCAACGAAGTCCACTTCTCGCCGCGCTGGAAACAGATGCTCGGCTATCCGGTCGACGCGATGCTCGACTCACCCGACTGGCGCAGCCTGGTCCATCCTGAAGACATGTCGCGCGTGCAGTCCGCGATCCGCGATCACGTCGCCGGCAAGTCGCCGCTTTTTGAATCCGTGCATCGCATGAAGCACCGCAACGGCGACTGGCGCTGGGTGGTGAGCCGGGCCAAGGCGCGCGTGGATGAACATGGGCGCCTGCTGCGCCTGGTCGGTGTCGAACTCGACATCACCGAACGCAAACTCTATGAAGAAGCGCTCTTTCGCGAGAAGGAGAGCGCGCAGATCACGCTGCAGTCCATCGGTGACGGCGTCATCACGACCGATGCGAACTCAACGGTGGATTACATCAATCCTGTGGCCGAGCAGCTCACCGGCTGGCGGCTGGAAGATGCGATGGGCCGGCCCATCGAAGAGATCTACCGCGCGTTCCACGAAGAAACCTGCGAGCCGCTCGAGAATCCGTTGAGCGTGTCGATCCGCCGCACGCGGCCGATCAAGAGCGTGCGCCCGATGCTGCTCATTCGCCGCGACGGCAACGAGCTGTACGTCGAAAGCACAGCGGCCCCGATTCGCGACGGCGCGGGAGCGGTGTCCGGCGGCGTGCTCGTGTTCCATGACGTCACCGAGAGCCGCGAGCTCAACCGCCGTCTCTCGTACCACGCGTCGCATGACTTACTCACTGGCCTCGTGAATCGCCGCGAGTTCGAGAGCCGCGTGGAAAGGGCGCTCAAGAGCGCCAAGGCGCGCGAGAGCTCGTACGCGCTGTGCTACCTCGACATCGACCAGTTCAAGATCATCAACGACACCTGCGGACACAGCGCCGGCGACGTGTTGTTAGGCCAGGTCGGCGCACTCCTGAAGTCGAAGGTTCGCTGGCGAGATACGTTAGCCCGCCTCGGTGGTGATGAGTTTGGAATTCTTCTCGAGGCCTGCTCGCTGGATGAAGCGCTGCGCACCGCCGAGGTGATGCGCGAGGCCGTCCGAAATTTCCGTTTCACGTGGGAGGACCGCGTCTTCCGTCTCGGTGCATCCGTGGGCGTGGTGCCCATCGCTGCCGACAACGAAGACGTGGCGTCGATCATCTCGGCGGCCGACAGCGCTTGCGCCGCCGCCAAGGAAGGCGGGCGCAACCGCGTCCACAGCTTCGCCGAGAACGACATCGAGCTGATGCGCCGCCGGCGCGAGATGCAATGGGCGGCGCGTATCAATGCCGCGCTGGAAGAAGGCCGCTTCGAGCTGTATCGCATGACGATCCAGCCGCTGCAGCGCGCCGAGCCCGGCCAGCATTACGAGCTGCTGCTGCGCATGCGTGATGAATCGGGGCGCATGGTATCTCCGGACAACTTTATTGCCGCCGCGGAACGCTATGCCCTGACTCCGGCCATCGATCGCTGGGTCATCGAGAATGCATTGCGCTGGCTGGTGTCGGAGGCCGACGAGCGCGAGAAGCTTGCCATGTGCTCCATCAACCTGTCGGGGCAGAGTCTGGGCGACGACAAGTTCCTGCCGTTCGTCATCGAGCAGTTCCAGAAAAGCGGCATCGATGCGTCGAAGATCTGCTTCGAGATCACCGAGACCGCGGCCGTCGCGAGCTTCTCGCAGGCCAATCGCTTCATCCAGTCGCTGAAAGAACTCGGCTGCCGCTTTGCGCTCGACGACTTCGGCACCGGCCTGTCGTCGTTCGGTTACCTCAAGCACTTCCCGGTGGACTTCCTCAAGATCGACGGCAGCTTCGTGCGCGAAATCCTGCACGACCCCATCGATCGCGAAATGGTGCGTTCCATCAATGAAATCGGCCACCTCACCGGCAAGAAGACGATTGCCGAGTTCGCCGAGAACGCCGAGATCATCCAGATGCTCACATCGCTGGGCGTCGACTACGCGCAGGGCTACGGTATCGCGCAGCCGCAGCGCGTTCTGAAGGCCGTCAACTCTTAGTCAGGTCT